>ERZ808046.1246-NODE-1246-length-12244-cov-3.043478_pt1 | contig 12244 bp, 11 predicted proteins | sample MGYA00380196_ERZ808046 | MGnify/ENA primary metagenome ERZ808046 (study PRJEB31490, sample SAMN06133421) | mouse gut metagenome | isolation source: Z6_2 | host: mice | place: China: Chengdu | collected 2015-05 ...
GGGACATGGGTTAAGGGATGCCCTTTGGGTATAATGGGCTGGATTCCTGTAACTAGGAAGCCGAAGGCTGAATAGTTGCAATAATTTGCGTCTTTTTACGTTAATTCGTTGAAAAATGTGAAACGCTGGTATATACTATAATAGGCAGAAATTTTGGATTATTTATTAAAAATATATGACATGGAGGGCTATAGTATGAGCTACAATGCAACAGGAAACTCTGCAAGCAAGAGAATTGCCGCTTTGCTTGATGAGGGCAGTTTTGTTGAAATCGGTAGTGCTGTGACAGCGAGAAATACTGACTTCAACCTGCAGGAAAAAGACACACCGTCTGATGGTGTAATTACCGGTTACGGAGTGATTGATGGTAATCTTGTGTACGTGTACAGCCAGGATGCTGACGTTTTAAAAGGTGCAGTAGGCGAGATGCATGCAAAGAAGATTTCCAACATTTATGACATGGCAATGAAGATGGGAGCTCCGGTTATCGGTATGGTAGACTGCGCTGGTTTAAGACTTCAGGAGGCAACAGATGCACTGGAAGCATTTGGCGGGCTGTACTTTAAACAGGCGATGGCATCCGGCGTGGTTCCGCAGATTACTGCAATCTTCGGTATGTGCGGCGGCGGTCTGGCAGTCGTTCCGGGACTGACTGACTTCACTTTTATGGAGAGCAAAGGCAGCAAGCTGTTTGTGAATTCTCCGAATGCATTGGAAGGCAATGAGGTGTCCAGATGTGATACGTCTTCCGCAGAATATCAGAGCAAGACGGCAGGTCTGGTTGACGGAATCGGAACAGAAGAGGAGATTCTCGGACAGATTCGTTCTCTGGTCTGCATGCTCCCGGCAAATAACGAAGATGATATGTCTTATGAGGAATGTCAGGACGATCTGAACCGCATATGTGCGGATTTGGAGAATTCCTCTGAAGACACGGGAATCGTTCTTGCGACAATTTCCGATAATAATATTTTCTTTGAGACAAAGAAAGATTATGCAAAAGAAATGGTAACCGGATTCATCCGTCTGAACGGAATGACAATCGGCGCTGTTGCAAACCGTTCTAAAGTATATGATGCAGAGGGGAACGCAGAAGATTTTGACACGGTTCTGACTGTGGATGGATGTAAGAAGGCCGCAGATTTCATTAATTTCTGTGATGCATTTTCGATCCCGGTGCTGACACTGACAAATGTGACAGGCTATGAGGCGACGAAAGAATCTGAGAAGAATATGGCTAAGAGTGTGGCAAAACTTACTTATGCATTTGCAAATGCGACTGTACCGAAGGTGAATGTTATCATCGGACAGGCATATGGAAGCGCCTATGTAACAATGAACAGCAAGTCTCTTGGGGCAGATATGGTATATGCATGGACGGATGCCGAGATTGGTATGATGGATTCTTCACTTGCTGCAAAGATCATGTATGCAGGCGCAGACGCCGACACCTTAAAAGAAAAAGCAGCAGCATACAAAGAACTGCAGTCCAGCCCTCTTTCGGCAGCAAGAAGAGGATATGTGGATGCGATTATTGAACCTGCTGATACCAGAAAGTATCTGATTGGTGCATTTGAAATGCTGTTCACAAAGAGAGAAAATCGACCGGATAAAAAACACGGTACGGTTTAGAGAGGTGAGGCAAAGTGAAGAAAAGATTAAGTTTATTGGGACTTGCCCTTCTGCTCGTCGTAAGTCTGGCGGGATGTGGGAGCAAGTCTGAAGATAAGATAATATATGATCAGGCCGTGATGGAACAGTATGCGGATGCTATGATCATGAATTTCAGCAGCATGAGTGAAACTGATATGCAGACGTTTAAAGACATGTCTGATCTGGAACTGGATCTGATGCTGATGCAGTCCGGACTTCCGATTGAAGGCGATGTATTTTTGGAAATGCTGGATGCCTGGACGGCCGGGGTGAAAGAGTGCGGAGAATACAAGGAACATGAGGCATATGTTCTTGAAGAGAAGAACGAAGGCGCGATACTCTCGGCAGAAATCACCTGTGCGGACAGGACAGGTACGATGGAGTTTGCATTTGACCGGAAGATGAATATGGAAAGCATCACCTTCAATGCAGATTACACAATGAGCGAGATTCTGACAAAAGCAGGACTGAATACGGTATTGGGAATGGGAACTGTATTTGTTGTATTGATTTTCATTTCGTTTATTATTTCACTCTTCAAGTACATTCCTGCAATTGAAGCAAAGTTTAAGAAGACAAAGGCGCCGGAGACGAAATCACCGGAAACTACGGCAGCGCCCGCGGCGGTACCGTCTGAAGAGGTCGGCGTATCCGACGACGGCGAGCTTGTGGCAGCGATTGCGGCGGCGATTGCAGCATATGAAGGAACTTCAGCAGACGGCTTTGTTGTCCGTTCTATTAAGAGAAGAAAATCAAATAAATGGAATTAATTCAGGAGGAATTTAGAAATGAAAAATTATACGATTACAGTAAACGGCAATGTATATGATGTTACAGTAGAAGAAAATGGCACAGGCGCAGCTCCGGCAGCGGTAGCAGCTCCGGTCGCAGCGCCGAAGGCGGCTCCGGCTGCAGCACCGAAAAAAGCAGCTGCGGGCGCGGGCAGCATCCAGGTAAAGGCGGGTGCGGCAGGAAAGGTATTCAAGATTGAAGCAAATGTAGGACAGAGCGTACAGGCCGGAGATCCGGTTGTCATTATTGAAGCAATGAAGATGGAGATTCCGGTCGTTGCGCCGGAAGCAGGGACAGTCGCTAGTATTGATGCGGCAGTAGGCGATGCGGTTGAGGCAGGAGCAGTACTGGCTACATTAAACTAGTTTTCCGGGAGGTTTGACAAATGGAATATATTTCAAATACATTAGGAAACCTCATAGACCAGACTGCATTCATGAATCTGACAGTTGGAAATCTGATTATGATCGCAGTTGCCTGTGTGTTCCTATATTTAGCAATCAGACATGGCTTTGAGCCGCTTCTGCTTGTTCCGATTGCATTTGGTATGCTGCTTGTAAATATCTATCCGGATATTATGCTGCATGCCGAAGAGGCAGCAAACGGTACAGGCGGACTTCTTTACTATTTTTATGTGTTAGACGAGTGGTCTATCCTGCCGTCCCTGATTTTTATGGGGGTAGGAGCAATGACCGATTTTGGACCGTTGATTGCCAATCCAAAGAGTTTCCTTCTGGGGGCGGCGGCACAGTTTGGTATCTTTGCTGCTTATCTTGGAGCTATGGCGATGGGATTTTCCGACAAAGCTGCGGCTGCAATTTCTATTATCGGCGGAGCAGACGGACCGACGTCTATCTTCCTTGCAGGTAAGCTGTCCCAGACTGCAATCATGGGACCGATTGCAGTAGCGGCATATTCTTATATGTCTTTGGTACCGATTATCCAGCCGCCGATCATGAAGCTTCTCACAACAGAAGAAGAGCGTAAGATTAAGATGGATCAGCTCCGTCCGGTTTCCAAGCTGGAGAGAATTTTGTTCCCGATTATTGTTACTATTGTTGTCTGTGTGATACTGCCGACAACAGCTCCGCTGGTTGGCATGCTGATGCTTGGTAACCTGTTCAAGGAGTCAGGTGTTGTAAGACAGTTAAGTGAGACTGCTTCTAATGCCTTGATGTACATCGTAGTTATCCTGCTTGGTACATCAGTTGGAGCAACCACAAGTGCGGAAGCATTCCTGAACTGGGATACATTGAAAATCGTTGCATTGGGATTGATTGCATTTGCGTTCGGCACAGCAGCCGGAGTTATTTTCGGCAAGATTATGTGCAAAGCAACCGGAGGCAAGGTAAATCCGCTGATTGGTTCCGCAGGTGTATCTGCAGTTCCGATGGCAGCCCGTGTATCACAGAAAGTCGGCGCAGAGGCAGATCCGACCAACTTCCTGCTGATGCATGCGATGGGACCGAACGTAGCAGGTGTTATCGGTACGGCGGTAGCTGCCGGGACATTTATGGCAATTTTCGGTGTGAAATAATAATGGAGGAATAAGAAAATGGCAGATATGGTAAAAAAACCAGTTAAGATTACAGAAACAATCCTTCGTGACGCTCATCAGTCTCTGATTGCCACCCGTATGACAACAGAACAGATGCTGCCGATCGTTGAGAAAATGGACAAAGTCGGATACCATGCAGTAGAGTGCTGGGGCGGAGCGACGTTCGATGCTTCCCTCCGTTTCCTGAAAGAAGATCCGTGGGAGAGACTTCGTAAATTCCGCGATGGATTTAAGAATACAAAATTGCAGATGTTATTCCGCGGACAGAACATTCTTGGATACCGTCCTTATGCCGACGATGTAGTAGAATATTTTGTACAGAAATCAGCAGCAAACGGAATCGACATCATCCGTATTTTCGACTGTCTCAATGATATGCGTAACCTGCAGACAGCAGTTACGGCAGCGAACAAAGAAAAAGCACATGCACAGGTTGCAATGTCATACACATTGGGTGAGGCATACACGTTGGAGTATTGGATGGATCTTGCAAAGAGGATTCAGGATATGGGTGCTGATTCCATCTGTGTGAAGGATATGGCAGGACTTCTCTGTCCATATCAGGCAACAGAGCTTGTTGAGGCATTGAAGGAAGCTGTAGAGATTCCGATTGAGATGCATACACATTATACTTCCGGCGTGGCTTCTATGACATACTTAAAGGCTGTAGAGGCAGGAGCGGATATCATTGATACTGCAATGTCACCGTTTGCTCTGGGAACATCTCAGCCAGCTACAGAAGTTATGGTTGAAACCTTTAAGGGAACACCTTATGATACAGGCCTGGATCAGAATCTCCTGGCAGAGATTGCGGATTATTTCCGTCCGCTGCGTGACGAGGCTCTGGAGAGCGGGCTGCTCAATCCGAAGAACCTTGGTGTTAATATCAAGACATTGTTGTATCAGGTGCCGGGCGGTATGCTGTCCAACCTAACAAGCCAGCTTGCAGAACAGGGGGCGGCAGATAGGTTCTACGATGTTCTGGAAGAGGTTCCGCGTGTGCGTAAAGACCTCGGTGAACCGCCGCTTGTGACACCGTCTTCACAGATCGTGGGTACACAGGCTGTATTCAATGTATTGATGGGTGAGCGTTACAAGATGGCTACAAAAGAGACGAAGGATGTTCTTTCCGGAAAATATGGTGCGACGGTCAAACCGTTTAATGCGGAAGTGCAGAAGAAGGTTATTGGCGAGGATGCAGAGATTATCACCTGCCGTCCGGCCGATCTGATTCCGGATGAGCTGGATACACTTCGTAAAGAATGTGCACAATGGAGCCAGCAGGAGGAGGACGTATTGAGTTACGCATTGTTCCCGCAGGTTGCAACAGATTTCTTTAAGTATCGTGAGGCACAGCAGACAAAGGTGGATGCGACAGTTGCCGATACAGAGAATGGAGCTTATCCGGTATAATAAAAACAGAAAGTATGGAGCAAGATCTTCGAAGTATAAGGGGGCTTGCTCCATTTTTTAACATAGGGCGTAAGCACCACGATATGCGAATATGGGGTGGGATTGTGGGAGTGCGCGGCACGGAACAATCCGTAGGTATCATAGTCGGGGCTTTTGACCCCGACATCATGTATAATAGAGAAAGCAGATTTGAATCAAAAGGGAGTTGGAAAGTAAATGGTCAAAGAAAGAATCAGACTCTTACGGGATGAGATGAGGAAAAAGAATATCGATATATACATCGTACCTACATCAGATTATCATCAGAGTGAATATGCGGGAGATTATTTCAAGTGCCGGGAGTTTATGACCGGATTTACTGGTTCTGCCGGAACGGCCGTATTTACGCAAGAAGAGGCCTGCCTGTGGACAGACGGACGGTACTTTATCCAGGCTGCAAAACAGTTGGAGGGAACGGGAATCATCCTTAAAAAATCTGGTGAGCCGGGGGTGCCAAAGATTGAAGAGTATGTGGAGAACGAAGTTAAGAGAAGGTCTTCAGAGACAGGAACAGACAACGGTGGATCGCACAGTCTGAACGGAAACGATGGAATAAAGAGTCTGCGAAAGCAGTCAGTGATTGGATTTGACGGTAGAACTGTCAGCAGTGTTATGGGAAAACGATATGCCGAAATCGCAGAAAAAGCAGGCGGAAGTATCTGCTGTGACGTAGACTTGGTCGGTGAAATCTGGGAAGACAGACCGGGGATGTCCTGCGGACCTGTGTTTTCTTTAGATCTCAGATATGCGGGAGAAGATGTGCCTTCAAAATTAGGCAGATTACGTCAGAAAATGCAGGAGTACGAGGCTGATTACTGTGTCATTACAGGATTGGATGATATCGGATGGCTGTTTAATCTTCGCGGAAGTGACGTGGAATATTGTCCATTGCTTCTTTCTTATGCTGTAATAAGTCCAGACAGAGCAGAACTATATGCAGATGAGCGGAAATTCAGTCACGAGATTCAAGAAATACTTCGTCAGAATAAGATTGAATTGCATCGCTATCACGATATTTATAAACGTATGCAGGGCTTCCAAAGCGGTGAAACAGTTCTCCTTGATCCGGAGCAGATGAATTATGCCTTGTATTGCAGTCTGCCGGAAGATGTGAAGAAAGAGGAACATGAGAATCCGGTAATTCTGATGAAAGCGGTGAAGAATGAAACAGAAATAGCGAATATTCGGAAAGCACATCTAAAAGACGGAATTGCCTGTACAAAATTCATGTATTGGTTAAAACGAAATGTCGGTAAAATACGGATGACTGAGATTTCAGTATCCGAGAAGCTGGAAAGCCTGCGGGCTGAACAGGAGCATTTTATCGGACCCAGCTTTGCCCCGATCTGTGCATACAAAGAACATGCGGCTATTGTCCATTATTCTGCAGCACCAGAGACGGATGTGGAGTTAAAAGCAGAAGGGATGATTCTGTGTGATACAGGAGGGCACTATCTGGAAGGTTCCACGGATATCACAAGAACAATCGTATTGGGGGAACTGACAGAGGAAGAAAAGGCCCATTTCACAACGGTGCTGTGCAGTATGTTAAATCTTGCAGAGGCAAGATTCTTATATGGCTGTACGGGCATGAGTCTGGATTACGCCGCTAGAGAACCTTTCTGGAGGCAGAATCTGAACTTTAATCATGGAACTGGGCATGGTGTCGGATATCTTGGCAATATCCATGAACCGCCCGCCAGATTCTTCTGGAAAATGCCGGCGGGAACTCCACGGACCATTCCTGCATTGGAACCGGGAATGGTGATTACCGATGAACCGGGAATCTACATCGAAAATTCCCATGGCATACGCACAGAAAATGAGTTGCTGGCAACAAAAGGGGAAGCCAATGAATATGGACAGTTCATGCACTTTGAGACACTGACCTTTGTGCCGATTGATTTGGATGCGGTCAAGCCGGAACTGATGACAGAAAAAGAACGCAGGCTGCTTAATGCATATCATGCACAGGTACGGGAAAGACTTTTGCCATATCTTACGGAAGAAGAGAATGAGTGGTTGGAAATGTATACAAGAGAAATCTCCGGATGCGTTTAACTATTTTGTATATGACGATTTGCAAGTTCCGACATCGCATCTTGCAAATCACCTTTTGTTATTGTATAATTTATCAGTAATGCTTTCTTAATAAAAAGCTGCAGATGATTAAGAGTAACAGTTCGGCTAAAAGCTGAACTGTTAGATTAAGAAATAGAGGATGGAAAAGGTGATAGAAAACAGTACGAATGAACTGCTGGTGCGTATAGAAGAACGGCGCGGGCAGTTCAGCAAGGGACAGAAACGTCTGGCAGATTATGTGATTGAAAATTATGATAAAGCGGTCTTTCTGACGGCGGCAAAGCTGGGAGATGTAGTAGGAGTCAGTGAATCTACAGTTGTACGCTTCGCAACGCAGCTTGGATATAAAGGATATCCAGGATTCCAGAAAGCGCTGGAAGAGCTGGTGCGGAATAAATTGAATTCTATCCAGCGTATGGAAGTAACTTATGGAAGGATTTCCCAGTCAGAAATTCTGGAAACAGTGTTGCATTCTGATATCGAAAAAATCAAGCTGACGCTCGAAGCCATCGATCAGAACGCATTCGATCTTGCAATCGACACAATCCTGAATGCCAAATGTATTTATGTTGTCGGTATCCGAAGCTGTGCGCCGCTTGCGTCTTTTCTGAGTTTTTACCTGAATCTGGTCTGTGAACATGTGATAACAGTGAATACAAACAGTTCCAGTGAGATTTTTGAGCAATTAATCCGTATCAATGAGGAAGATGTTATCATTGGAATTAGTTTTCCGAGGTATTCTATGAGGACGCTCAAAGCATTGGAATTTGCAAGTAACCGGAAGGCAAAGGTCATTACTCTGACAGACAGCGTGCATTCTCCGATGAACTTGTATTCCTCCTGCAATCTGATTGCAAGAAGTGATATGGCATCCATTGTAGATTCTCTTGTGGCGCCGTTAAGCGTAATCAATGCGCTTGTCGTTGCGCTTTGTATGAAAAAACAGCAGGATGTGGTGAATACCTTGGAAACATTAGAGAAAATCTGGGGAGAATATCAGGTGTACAGCAGTGATGAATTGAATCAGGTCAATATGGAGATAGAATGAGCAAGGTATTAGTAATCGGCGGAGGCGCGGCCGGTATGATGGCAGCGCTGTTTGCCGCAAAAAACGGGCAAGAAGTCCATCTGTATGAAAAAAATGAAAAGCTTGGAAAGAAATTATTCATTACAGGAAAAGGCAGATGTAATGTGACAAATGCGGGAGATATGGATACATTGTTTCAGTCGGTTATCGGTAATCCGAAGTTTTTGTACAGTGCATTTTACGGCTTTAGCAATGAACAGGCGATGGAGCTGTTTGAGGAACTGGGCGTGCCGCTGAAGGTAGAGAGGGGGAACAGGGTGTTTCCGGTATCCGACCATTCGTCAGATGTCATCAGCGCATTGAGCCGGGAACTGAGAAGACTTGGCGTGGAGATAAATCTGCATACAGAAGTGGAAAAGATAGTGACAGAAGAAACAGACCGGAGATCAGAGACAGGAACTGTGTCTGGAAAAACAGATAAGGATAACGGGCAGAGAAAGCCCGGTTTCTGGAAAATCATTTTAAGGAATGGAAAAGAAATCATAGGAGATGCCTGTATCGTGGCAACCGGAGGGATTTCCTATGCATCTACAGGCTCTACGGGAGACGGATATCGTTTTGCGAAGGAAACAGGACACCATGTGACCGGACTTTTGCCATCTCTTGTACCGATGGAAGTAAAAGAATGGTATGCCAAAGAGCTGCAGGGATTATCCCTTAGAAATGTCAATGCGGCGATATATGACGGTAAGAAGAAATTATATGAAGAGTTCGGGGAAATGCTGTTTACCCATTATGGCGTGAGCGGTCCGATTATCATCAGCGCAAGCAGCAAAGTGGGAAAAAGGCTTCAGGGTAAAGAATTGCGTCTGAGTATCGATCTGAAACCTGCGTTGACGGCAGAACAATTAGATCACCGGATTCTCAGAGATTTTGAGGAAAACCGCAACAAGCAGTTTAAAAATGCTGTGGATAAGCTCTTCCCGGCGAAGTTAAAGCCGGTGATGCTGGAGTTGAGCGGGATTTCGGAGGAAAAGAAGGTGAATGAGATTTCCAAAGAAGAACGTCTTAAGTTCGGCGCACTGATTAAAAATTTTGAGATGACATTGACAGGACTTAGAGGATATAATGAGGCAATCATCACCAAAGGCGGCGTCAGTGTAAAGGATATCGATCCGGGAACGATGGAATCCAAGAAAATGAAGGGCTTATATTTTGTAGGAGAGGTTCTGGATCTGGATGCATTGACGGGCGGATTTAATTTACAGATTGCATGGTCGACAGCTGCCGCAGCCGGGAATGCGGTTGGAAACAAAGCTGCTGGCGCCAGATTATGAAGACAAGAGAAACAAGGAGGAAAGATTATGGGGTATAATGTAGCAATTGACGGACCTGCGGGCGCAGGAAAAAGCACCATTGCAAAGCTTGTGGCAAAAGAAAAAGGATATATTTATGTGGATACGGGAGCTATGTACCGTGCTATGGCGATACATTTCCTGAAAAAGGGAATCCATCCGGAAGAAACTGGAAAGGTGGTTGCAGCATGCGAAGATGCGGATGTGACAATCGCTTATGAAGATGGCGTTCAGCAGGTCTATCTGAACGGGGAAAATGTGACGGGTAAGCTTCGGACGGAGGAAGTGGGAAACATGGCATCCAAAACAGCTGCGATTCCACAGGTGCGGAAAAAACTTTTGGAACTGCAGCGTAGTCTGGCAAGAACATCAGATGTCATCATGGACGGAAGAGATATTGGAACAAATATCCTGCCGGATGCAGATGTAAAGATTTATCTGACTGCCAGTGTGGATACACGTGCTAAGAGAAGATATGAGGAGCTGACAGAAAAAGGAATTCCCTGTGATTATGAGGAAATCAAAATCGACATCAGGAATCGTGATGAACGGGATATGAACCGTGAGACCGCACCCTTACGTCAGGCAGAAGATGCGGTTTTAGTAGACAGCTCGGATATGGGAATCGAAGAGGTCGTGCATACAATCTGCAGTTACTGTGCATAGGAGAATAAGGGGAGCAACCATGGAAGTGATTAGGGCAAAAACCGCAGGGTTCTGCTTTGGTGTGGAGCGGGCGGTGAATACAGTATATGAACAGATTGAAGCACACAGCGGCGAACCAATCTATACCTTCGGACCAATCATCCACAATGAAGAGGTCATCAAGGATCTGGAGAAGAAAGGAGTGGCCGTCCTTAGGACAGAGGAAGAACTGGACGCTCTGAAAAAGGGAGTTGTCATTATCCGTTCCCACGGTGTGGAGAAACGCATTTACGACGAACTGAATAAGAAAGGAATCACGATTGTGGACGCAACCTGCCCTTTTGTAAAGAAGATTCATAATATCGTGCAGAAGGAAAGTAATCTGGGCAGATATATTGTAATCATCGGCAATCCGGATCATCCAGAAGTGGAAGGGATCCGCGGATGGGCTGGGGAGCGTGTATCTGTCGTGCAGAACGCAGAGGATATCGAAAATCTTTCGTTGAATGAGGGTGAAAAAGTCTGTGTTGTCTCTCAAACGACATTTAATTACAATAAATTTCAAGATTTAGTTGAAATTATTCGTGAAAAGAGTTATGATATATGTGTTTTAAATACAATCTGCAATGCAACAAAAGAGCGTCAGACTGAGGCAAAAAGGATTGCAGAAGAGAATACAAGAGCAGAAGCTGTGCGGATTGCGGAGAAAAGGGAAAAGGCAGAAGCAGAGGCAAGGGAGAAAGTTAGAATTGCTGCAGAGAAAAAAGCTGCACTAGAGAAGGCAGAACAGAATAGAAAAGCAGAATTATCAGAAAGGAATAGAAAACTGGCTTTAGAGCGTGAGATATCAGGTTTGAGTACTTTATGGCAAATGCCGTTCCGATGATTGGAACTCTGATTATGCAAAGTATTTGATGGAAGAAAAGATAACGGATTATGATTCTAAGACCATGGAAGAACTGTCAGTACCGATTTTAACAAAAGATGAATGTGAACAGAAGCAGATTGAAGCAATGCATGATGTAATTAGTGCGAAAGCACGAGAGCTATGGCATGATGCACTTGATAATATTGATGGGATAGTATATCCGCATAAGTGGGATTATTTGGAGTATTTGGAAGAATTGAGGTATCGGAAGATATCAACGCTTACTTTGCAACAGGTAAAAGAGCCAATATTATCTTTTGAGGAATTCAATGAAATGAAGGAAAATGGAAGGTCTGTGGTTCAGCCAGAAGGCGTTCAGAATATTGAAGCAGAAACAGCTACAAATAATGAGAAGGATTTTGAAACGGATGTTACAGAAAATATTGTGGTTCAGGAAAATCCGGCACATGAACCAGCAGTGGAGGAAAATGTTGTAGGTGAGCAAGTTATGGAAATACCATTAACTGTTGAGGAACGGGCAAAAGAGATTGCAACCTTTATTCGTGATAATTATAGAAAATATGATAATGTGCCGGTAAAGGTAAAAGCAGAGTTGTTCCGGTTTTCGATTGATGATTTACAGGCCGGTATGAAGCTATATTCGTTGGTGTTAAAGGAGCTTAATGAGAAGATGTATAGTTCGGAAATGTATGATGATTATATGAGTGTTGTGGATGTGATGGAGAAAAGAAAGTCGGATGAACTACAAAAAGTTGATTATCATAGCAATGAAAAGCGATGGAAAAGGAGGA
>ERZ808046.1251-NODE-1251-length-12192-cov-3.237969_pt1 | contig 12192 bp, 10 predicted proteins | sample MGYA00380196_ERZ808046 | MGnify/ENA primary metagenome ERZ808046 (study PRJEB31490, sample SAMN06133421) | mouse gut metagenome | isolation source: Z6_2 | host: mice | place: China: Chengdu | collected 2015-05 ...
ATCGCTTCTTCCCATGGTATAACCTGCCAGATCGCGCACAATCTGCATCACTTGCTCCTGGTAGACAATACACCCATAAGTCGGACTCAAAATCGGTTCCAGTTGCGGACAATCATAGATCGCTTTTGCCTGATCGTTCTTCCCTTTCAAATATCGGGGAATAAAATCCATCGGTCCGGGGCGGTACAAAGCTACCCCAGCAATAATATCCTCCAGATTCTCCGGCCTGAGTTCTTTCATAAAGCTTTTCATCCCTGAACTTTCCAACTGAAACACGCCGTCGCATCTCCCAGTGCCAATGGACGCTAGCACCGCCTTATCATTATAATCAATCTTCCCCATATACAGATGGATTCCGTAATTTTCCTCCACCTGCTTTACCGCATTCTGAATCACTGTAAGAGTTCGAAGTCCCAGAAAATCCATTTTCAGCAATCCCAGCTCTTCCAAGGTAGTCATCGTAAATTGTGTGGTAATGGTTCCGTCCTGAGCCCTTGAAAGTGGAACAAATTCATCCATAGCCCGCTGGCCGATCACAACTCCGGCCGCATGCATGGACGTATGACGCGGTAGTCCTTCCAGACGCTTTGCCATATCAATCAGATATTTAACTTCATCATCCTGCTGATATGCTTCTCTCAATTCAGGACTTTGGCGCAACGCTTTATCCAGCGTCATTCCCAGGTCTCCTGGTATCATCTTGGCGATGGCATCACAGCGGGCATAAGGCATATCCAACACCCTGCCCACATCCCGCACCACACCCTTAGCTGCCAGTGTACCAAAAGTAATGATCTGCACCACCTGATCCTTACCATATTTCTCCACCACATAGTCGATAACTTCCTGCCGTCGTTCGAAGCAAAAATCAATATCAATATCCGGCATAGACACCCGCTCCGGATTCAGAAAACGTTCAAATAGCAAATTATAACGAACCGGGTCAATATCGGTGATCTCGAGACAGTAAGCGACAATACTACCTGCTGCCGACCCCCGGCCCGGACCCACCATAATATCATGAGACTTGGCAAAGTGAATAAAATCCCACACAATCAGGAAATAATCCACATATCCCATATTCCGAATGACATCCAGCTCATAAACAAGCCGTTCCCTCAATTCCCCCTCATCTTTTGGATAGCGTCTTTCCATCCCATCATTACAAAGTTTATTCAGATAACTCCAGGAATCATATCCCTCAGGCACATCATACCGGGGAAGTTTGGTAACGCCAAACTCAATTTCCACATTGCATCGCTCAGCAATCTTATGTGTATTTTCGATTGCCTCCTGCGCATAGGGAAATAATTCCCGCATTTCCGGTTCCGATTTACAATAATATTGTCCGCCCTCATAGCGCATCCGGTTCTCATCCGCCACTTTTTTACCAGTCTGAATACACAGCAAAATATCATGCGCAGCCGCGTCTTCAGCAAATGTATAATGGATATCGTTGGTCGCTACCAGATCAATTCCCAGCTCTCGGCTCATTCGCAACAATCCCTGATCTGCGGTCCGCTGAGCCGGTATCCCATGATCTTGGAGTTCCAGAAAGAAATTTTCTTTCCCAAAAATCTTCTGGTAATGCAGCGCTGCCTTCTTCGCTTCTTCATACATTCCCCTGGTCAGGTAGCGCTGTACCTCTCCGGCTAGACAGGCGCTAAGCGCAATAATGCCCTCATGATAAGTCTCTAACACTTCGTAGTCCACCCGCGGTTTATAATAGAACCCGTCGATAAATCCCTTTGATACAATTTTCATCAGGTTCTGATATCCCTGATTGTTTTCTGCCAATAACACCAAATGATAATAACGATCTTCTCCACTGCCAGTCTCCCGATCAAAACGGGAGCCCGGCGCCACATAGACTTCACAGCCAATGATTGGCTTGATCCCTACCTCTCTAGCGGCCCGGTAAAAATCAATCACCCCATACATAACGCCATGATCCGTCACCGCCATGCTATCCATTCCTAAGTCTTTGGCACACTGTACCAACTCTTTAATTTTACAGGAACCGTCCAACAGACTATACTCCGTATGGACATGCAGATGTGTAAATGCCACGGTTCTTTTTGCTCCTCTCCTCAGACATATAATCTCTCAGATTACATGAACGCCAGTAAAATAAAAAATTCCATTCTTGATTATCCATTGCAGAATCATGATGCCCAACAAAATATAGCAATGCAACGGTCGAATTTGCAATCCCTGAATTCTGCCTTTTGTAAGAATACTCAAAGTATGCGAAGGAATAAAAACACACAGATATACCATCATGATATCTACCATCGGATGATACCAAAAACTTCTTATCCAATCCCCTCGAAAAAACAACTGCAAGGCTCTAGTTCCTCCACATCCCATACAGTAATATCCCGTCCTCTGGTATAATCGGCAAGGCGGAAATAAAATAGCCGGATCCCACGATAACCATTGCAAGATCCCATATCCGACAATCGAATATCCGACGATTGCCATACATATGTAATAACAATTTCTCGAAAAACCTTTATCTTGCATTGCAATCATTATCTCCTGTCAAAGCTCCGCTAGTATAACTGCTGTTTTCAAGATAATAATCGCCACTATTCTGAACAGAATCCCGTGAAATTCCCAGGCACTCTTCTCTCAAGGTCAGATACCATTCGGTACGAGCCGCGCTATAATAAGGAATAAAAAAAAGAAATCCGATTCCACAAGTGATCACTGCCAAAAGTTCCCAACCAATAAATGACAATTCAAACAGAAAGGTCCTCCATTTATTTCCTGTCATCATCTGCTTACTCAGGCTGAAAATCTCATTTTGCTCTTTTTCTGGATAGTCCGCAACCAAATAGGGAATCATCCAGTATTCATAAGTCTTTATGATACCTGGCACAAGCAACAACAGACTCCATAAATACTGAAAAAGATTACGAAAAGTAAAAATTTTACCGGAATTCCCATAATATCCAGAGGTAAACCCAGAAAATGCCATGGAAACCGGAGCGGACTCTCCCTCCCGAATGCTTTGAAGAAAATATTTGATCTGGCCAGCCCCCAGAACGTTGCCATAAAAACCATTGACAATCAATCCCAAAAAAGGCACGATTGGGGAAAAACAAAAACAAAAACCAATCGCTATCATCACCACCGCATAAGGAATAAATGACAACACCCCCATTAAGAATACAATCAAGCAGCATAAAACAGCTTTCCAATAATAATTTTTAAGCCCTTCCCATGCTCTTTTTTTTACTTCTTTTCTCGAACACATAAACAATTCCTCACTTTCTCTTTAGACTAAAATTGGGAATACAACTTTATTTAACTTCTGATATTGATTCTATGTTACTGGTATTTCATACGATCGTCAAGTATAATTATCACAAAAATCGTATATAAAAATGCGTTCGCAACAGAATTCCTCACCGCCACAGTACGATCCCTGCGGAGCGTTTTTGTTTCATAAAATGTACTTTCCTATAAAATAAAAAACACATGGCAATCCTTGCAGATTGCCATGTAGCAAAACATTCTGTAACCGTATATTCATCAACGTCATCCCCAATAACTGCTCACACCCCTGAGCAGGACGAACGATTAATTCACACCCAACAAATAATCTTCAATTCCTTCTACCGCCGCCAGTTCATCGGTTCCATCTGCAGAAATGGTAAGTTCTTCACCACTTCTCATACCAAGAGTCATCATACCCATAATACTCTTCGCATTGACACGGGCATTCTGACTTTCCACATAGATTGCACTTTCATACTGACTGGCAATCTGCACCAACATCGCTACTGGTCTGGCTTCCAACCCTGATGAAAGTCCGATGGTGATCGTCTTTTTTAACATAATAATCCTCCTCATTTCTTCAGGCGCATCCTCACGCCTCTGTAGCTGGTCTGCCGCTTCGAAGCTTTTCCGCCAAGCTGCTCAATTTCCGCAGCCGGTGATTCACACCGGACTTTCCCACAGGCGGGTCAAGGGCTTCTCCAAGCTCTTTTAATGTTGCTTCCGGTCTTGCCAGACGCACTCTGGCAATCTCACTCAGATTCTCTGGCAAGACATCAAAACCAATCCTGTCCCTGATGAAAGTGATATCTTCCATCTGCCTGACTGCTGCAGATACGGTCTTGTGGATATTTGCCGTTTCGCAGTTCACCTGGCGGTTCACGCTTCCCCGCATCTCCTTGAGAATCCGTATGTTCTCCAACTCCATCAGGGAGACGGCTGCCTCCATCACATTCAGGATATCTACAATCTGGCTGCCCTCCTTGATATAGACTACAAAGTACTTTTTTCTCTGTACAATCCTGGCATCCAAACCAAAGGAATGAATCAGCCCTTGTAGCTGGACTGCCTTGGCCTCAGTAGCACAGGCAATCTCAAAATGATAAAACTTTTCCGGATCACTGATGGACCCGGCGGCCAAAAATGCGCCCCGGATAAATGCCCGGCGGCAGCAATTCTGCTGAATCACTACATTCTGTGCCAGAGACAGGTTCTCCTCGATCTCACCGCCCCGGTCAATCAGCTTCGCTGCCCGAAGCACTCGAAGTGCGTCGGTATGTCTGCGAATTCCCACTGTATAGACCCGGCTTCTGCGAACCCCCATGCCCTGACGAATAGATATATCAGTATTTATATTAAATGTTTTTTGCAATAATGTAAAGTACTTTCTTGCGACGGCTGCATTTTCTGTATGGATTTTTATACAAAATCTGTCATATTCTGATATCTGAATCCGTCCGCAAAGACTGATAATAGCCGCGATTTCCGCAATCTGGCAATGTCTGGCCATACTGAATTGCCGGGACAATTCTTCTTTCACTTTTGACGAAAATGACAATCCCTCACCCCTGTTCCTTCCGAATCCGGTCTTTGTCAATATCCCTGTGCTCAATTTTAATCCCAAATTCCTCATGCTGGCTTAAATGTTGATAGAGATCACTGGCAATGGTCACAGAGCGATGTTTCCCACCGGTGCAACCGATTCCAATCACCAGCTGATTTTTCCCCTCCAATACATAATTCGGAATCAAAAACTCTAACATATCACAAAGCTTTATCAGAAATTGATCTGCTGTGCCTCCCTGCCGGACATACGTCTGAACCGCAGCTTCTTTGCCAGTATGCTGGCGCAGTTCTTCCACATAATAAGGATTCGGCAAAAAACGCACATCAAACACCAGATCCGCATCTGCCGGAATTCCATACTTAAATCCAAAGGACAATATCGTGATAAACAGATTTCCATAATCCTGTTCTTCCTCAATAATCCGCTCTAACTCCTGGCGCAGTTCCCGGGTCAACAACTGGCTGGTATCCAAGATAATGTCTGCCTTTTTCTTTAAAAACGCCAACCGCTCCCGTTCCTGGCGAATTCCACTATCCACCCGCCCTCTGCCAGCCAACGGGTGTGTGCGCCTGGTTTCCTTATATCGCTTCACCAGAGTTTCGTCACTGGCATCCAGAAATAAAATCTGACAAGGCATGTCATTTTGCTTCCAATCCTCCAAAACATTCAAAAGCAATGGTAACTCCTGACCACTGCGGATATCGATTCCCAATGCAATTCGCTCATAGCCCGAAGGCTGCTGTACAGCCAGTTTGGCAAATGGTTCAAGCAGCGAAATCGGCAAATTATCCACACAATAAAATCCCTGATCCTCTAATATCTTAAGTGCAATCGTTTTACCTGCTCCTGACATCCCTGTCACGATCACCAGTTTCATGTGTTCTTCTCCTCAGTACTCCTCATTCCTATCATTTGCAATCCCGGTAACTAAAAGTCTCCCAGCAGTTTTATCTCCAACTCCAGCTCCACTCCGGATTGCGCTTGTACCCGCTGTTGCACTTCTCTACAGAGCAGCCGCACATCTGCTGCTGTCGCCGCTCCCCGATTAACGACAAATCCACAATGCTTCTCTGACACTTGCGCCCCGCCTACGGAAAAACCAGCCAGACCGGCTTCCTCGATCAGTTTGCCCGCAAAATACCCTTCGGGCCTTTTAAACGTACTGCCAGCACTTGGATATTCCAACGGCTGCTTTGCTTTCCGCTTCGCTGTCAGCTCTTCCATCCGATCACCGATCGCTGTTGCTTTCCCTGGCTTTAGACAGAATTCTGCTCCCAGTACCACCAATCCTCTTGTCGGAATATTGCTGGTACGATACCCCAGTTCCAACTCCGTGGCCGGAATCTTTTGTACTCCCTTTTCCGGGTCAAAGATCCTCACCTGACCCAGCACATCTGCCAACTCGGACCCATAAGCGCCGGCATTCATCACCACTGCTCCACCCACGGTTCCCGGTATGCCGGAAGCAAATTCCATACCAGTCAACGCTTCCCGCAAAGCCGCCTTTGCCACCACTGACAATAGCGCCCCTGCACCTGCCCTGATTTTGTTATCTTCTATTTTCTCTACTTCGGAAAAATGCCTCCCTAAGGCCACGATCACCCCTCGGTAGCCCCGATCTCCTACCAGCAAGTTGCTGCCATTGCCCACAACATAGTAGGATATCGATTGTTGCCGGCAAAGCTCCAACACTTCTACCAACTCAGACTCTCTTTCCACTTCCACATAATAATCCGCCGGACCTCCCACCCGAAATGTAGTATGGCGGCTCATCAGCTCATCTGTCAAAAGACGTCCGGATCTCAGTGTTTGACGCAACATCTGCCCAAAATTACTCATTCATCCCTCACCATTTCCGATAGGTATCCCTATCTCTTTTATTCCCCCCGAAGAATCCGATATCCGTCAGGATAATGCTTTTCCCAGGTTGGCCTGTACGCGGTTATAAAGCTCTCTGGCCGCATTATACCCCATCTTCTTTTGGCGATAGTTTACTGCTGCCGACTCTACGATAATCGCCAGATTCCTTCCCGGACGAATGGGGATATTGTGACACACCACCTTGTTTCCCAAAAATTCCGTATATTGATCCTCCATCCCCAGACGATCGTATTCTTTGTCCCGACTCCAGTCCTCCAACTTGATCACCATATCAATAGACTGCGTTTCCTTCACACTCTCCACTCCGTATAATGCCTTCACGTCAATAATGCCAATGCCTCGCAGCTCAATAAAATGCTTGGTAATATCCGGCGCACTGCCAATCAGTGTATCTTCACTGACCCGGCGAATCTCCACCACATCATCCGTCACCAGGCGATGCCCTCTCTTAATCAGCTCCAGAGCCGCCTCACTTTTTCCGATTCCACTCTCCCCCATGATTAGCACACCCTCGCCAAATACATCCACCAATACTCCATGGATACTGATGCAAGGTGCCAGCTTCACATTCAACCACCGGGTCGCCTCAGCCATCAAAGCCGAAGTCGTCTTATCCGACACCAAACAAGGCACCTGATAATGGCGGCACAAATCCTGCATATCCTCGTCTGGCATCAGACTGCGACTGTATACCAGACAGGGAATCTCGCTGGCTAAAAGTTTCTCATAATTCTCCACCTTTCGCTCATGAGACAAGGTCTTGATATACTCCTGCTCTACAAAACCGATAATCTGCACTCGTTCCTTATCAAAATGATCAAAAAAACCAGCCAGCTGTAATGCCGGACGGTTCACATCCGGATGGGACAACACCACTTTATCCGTATCAATCTCAGGAATAATATTTTTCAGATTCATCTTCTGAATCAGCTCTGTAATCGTCACACCATACATGAATTCTTTGACTCCTTCCTGTAGCATGAAAGCTGCTGCCTTATCTTCTGTCGACAGCCCTTCTCATCACTTCACGCCCATCCCCTCTTATCCATTTGGACCAGACGTATCTGATTTTAACACTATACTATCACATCTGTCTCGGATTGTCATTATGTTATTTCATTCCTTCCCTTTAAGCTTCCGGCTCATTCTCTTTTCGGAAAAATTGATACACACTCTTTGCCGCCCCTCGGTTCATCCCCGGAACTTGTACCAGTTCTTCCATTTCCGCCTCTCGAATTGCCTCCAATGACTTAAAATATCGCATTAGTGCCTTCCTTCTAGTCTTTCCGATTCCCGGAATCTCATCCAGTAAGGAATGTATCTGGTCTTTCCCCCGCAAGCTTCGGTGATATTCTATAGCGAAGCGGTGGGCTTCGTCCTGAATACGAGTAATTAATTGAAAGCCCTCCGAATGACGATCGATCGGGATTTCCACATTTTGAAAATACAATCCCCTGGTCCGGTGGTTATCGTCCTTAACCATTCCACAAACCGGAATCTCCAACTTTAACTCTTTCAGTACTTCCAAGGCAATATTCACTTGTCCTCTTCCGCCATCCATCATCAGCAAATCCGGAAAACGAGTGAAACTTCCCAATTCCTCTCCCACTCCTTTTTCCTGCAAATGATTTTTTTCCTCCAGGCCATGAGAAAAACGTCTTTGCAACACCTCCCGCATGGAAGCATAATCATTCGGTCCTGTCACCGTCCGAATTCTAAATTTCCGATAATCATTTCGTTTGGGTTTTCCGTCCTCATACACCACCATCGATCCTACCGACTCATAACCGGAAATATTAGAAATATCAAATGCCTCCACCCGGTGTATCCGCCCGACTCCCAGCCAACCGGCCACCTGATTCATGGCGCCAATTGTTCGCAGTTCCTCACGCTTGATCTTTTCCTTATCCTGAGAAAGTACCAATGCCGCATTCTTTTGTGCTAACTCTACCAGTTGCTCTTTTTCTCCCTTCTTTGGTACAAGAATATGCACTTTCTGTCCCTTACGGGCGCTGAGCCATCGACAAATCACCTCCTTATCTTCCGGCTCTGTCTGCACCCACAGTTCCTTTGGCAGAAATGGGGTCCCTGCATAAAACTGTTTCACAAATCCAGATAAAATCTGTGCCGGATTCTCAGCCGTAGCAATTGTCATATGGAAATGTTCTCTTCCAATCAGCTTTCCTTCCCGCACAAAAAACACCTGTACCACCGCGTCCTCCTCATCCCGAGCCAGAGCAATGATATCTCGATCCTGCATATGGTTGCTTGTAATCTTCTGCTTTTGTGCTACCTTTTTTACACTAGCCAACAATTCGCGATATTCGATTGCCTTCTCAAAATCCATCTCCGAGGATGCTTCCAGCATCTTTTCCTCCAATAACGAGAGTACGTTATCATAATGCCCATTCAAAAATTCCAATACCTGAGCAATATTTTCTCCATAAGCTTCTCTGCTGATTCCTCCCTGACAGGGAGCCTCACATTGTTTTATATGATAATTCAGACAAGGCCGGTCCTTTCCCACGTCTCTAGGAAGCACCTTGCTGCAGGTGCGTATCTTGTAAATTTTATGGATCAAATCAATCGTATCCTTCACTGCTCCTGCACTGGTATATGGACCAAAATATTTGTTTTTATCTTTCTTCATCATCCTTGCAAACATGACCCGAGGAAAGTCTTCTGTCACTGTCACTTTGATATAAGGATATGCCTTATCGTCTTTTAACATGGTATTATATCTGGGCCTGTGCTCTTTAATCAGATTACATTCCAATACCAATGCCTCTAATTCGGAATCGGTGATAATATATTCAAACCGGGCGATCCGCGAAACCATCTGCTCAATCTTCGTTGTCTTATTACGGCTGCTCTGAAAATATTGCCGCACCCGGTTTTTTAAGCTAATGGCCTTTCCTACATATATGATTTCGTCATGCTTATCATGCATAATATAGACTCCGGGCTGAGCCGGAAGTTTTTTTAGCTCCTCCTCAATATGAAACACCATTCCTCCCTCCGTCACCGCAGCCTGCCCCCCTCATAGTGCTGTTGCACAACCAAACGGCGGATCACTTCATCCAGCTGCTCCTTCACATTTCCGTCCCCTGCTTTCATATCCAGCACTACATAAATACTGTCCAAATCCCCTTGTGTAATCTCCTCCCGCATCTCACGCAAACATGCAATCCGTTCTTCCAGGCTTTTCGCATCCAAAAACGCCATTAGCTCCCGCCCCGGTCCGACGTTATCATCTTTCGATTCTCCTGTCTGCTCATTCTCCGATTCTCTTACGATTCCTTTCTTTTCTCCTCTTCCAGACAATTCTTTTGATTCTTCTTTTGGCTCTTTCCCAAAATCTCTTTTCGATTCTTCTCCCAGCTTCTCCCCTAACCTGGCCACTCGCTCAAACCGATAGGTCTGCTCTGCCCGTGGCTCCTTCTCGTTATCCGCTTCGCTCACAAACATAGCAAAAGACATTGCATATACTCGAAAGTCCCCATAAAGCGCTTGGTAAATCACCATTTTCTCTCCAGTTTCCGAATGTTCTGCCACGGTCACAAGCTGATACAGTTTCCCTTTAAAATGCCGGTAAATCTCTCCCGGATATAATGCTCTGTCCATCTGATTTTCCATTCTTCTCTCCTTCCGATCTGCCAACACTTTCGATACCTGTCTTTCCTAATCATACAAAAGACGCAGGACTTTTTCAAGTCCTGCGTCTTTTTTCTATTCTCCCATATATGCCTCCACCGTAGGCCCCGCCGACCCGGTAGGAACCGATGGGCCTTCTTCCAGCCCCATATATTGAGCGCCTGCCGACGGCTGCGCCGTCTCCGTTGGTGCCGCTCCCATGGTATCGGCGCCAAACGTGCTCTCTGGCAAAGCGGCCCGGGACTGCGCAATCCAGTCTGCCTCTATCTTCGCATCTTCTGGCGAAAGTAGTCCGTCCCAGTCATACCGGCAGGAAGCATCCCACAAAAGCCACTCATCATAACCGGCGTCATAGGTTGCCTGAATCTGCTCCCGCACCTGTTCTGCTCCATAGGGAATATAATGAACCAGCCAAGAAGCTGTAAAGTCCTGCAGCCATGGCCGTACCACCGCCATATGTTCTTGTCCCTCTCTGGCAAAATAAAGCTCTTTTCGGGAAGCCTGCAATGCCGCCGTGATCGTCTCATATGGATGCATGTCTGGATGATCAATTCCATAATATCCGTCCCCATAATGAGACGGATAAATCATAGGGCTGATATAATCCACATGCTTTGCCAATTCCCCATAGATCTGTCCCACTGCATTGGCATTCACATCACTGTTGATAATCGCACCAAACACATCTGCCGACACAAATAATCCCTGCTGCCTCAGTTTTCTATATGCATACTCCATAAATTCACAGATTACATCAGTTCGGGAACGCCCTCGAGTATCTGCATCCTGGAACACGACATCTTCCATGGAACTTTCCGTGCAGAACCGTACATAGTCAAACTGCACCTCCTGAAAACCCAATTTCTTTGCCTGAATCCCTATCTCTACCAGATAATCCCAGGCTTCTTCTTTATAGGGATTCACCCAAGAATTGCCATCCTTGTCTGTAAATACAGAGCCATCTGCATATTGAACACACCATTCTGGACGTACAGACCCCAGCCAGGCATCCCGGAATGCCGGAATACGGGCAATCGCATAAATATTATGGTCTTTTAGCTTCTTCATCAGACCTTCCATATTCTGAATATGAACCCTGGTAGAGCCCAATTCCTGAATCAATGGTGAGTCCACCTCACACGCTACTCTTCCAAAATCATCTTTCAAATCAATCACCAGCGTATTAATCTCTGTCTTTTCAATCTCCTCTAACAGAGTATCCACCATGCTGGGAGTTCCTGCCACATAGGCGGAGATATAAATTCCTTTGACCTTTATCGGTTTTCTCTCCGGTTCATTATTGATGATAATCTCCCCTATCTGCAATTCTGGTTCTGTCTCGTCTTCTTTGCCGCTCTCACGATTCTCTCCCTCTGTTATCTGTCCGCGCCCCACCACTATAGGTGCTGGTGTGGTGGCTAAGTGATTCATATCATCCAACTTTCCACATCCGGTCAGGGTATTGGTCAGAATCAACAGGCATAGGAAAAGCAGCATAATATTTGTTTTCATGATTTTCTGTCCTCATGTTTGCCTTGTACTGCCAGCCTCTTTGTATGCCACAGTGCCCGGCGTCTCCTTCGCTCTCTTCCACTTCACTTCCATTTACATCATTTCTCAACTGCTTATGTGGACAGTATACCACATATTCCCAAAAATAGCAAAATTTTAACCATATATCTCCCACTTTAGCAGAAAAAAATTTTTCTGTCCACTCGAAATGTAAAAACTCACACAACTATTTTCTTTTTAGAGCAATGTTATATATTTTTAATATTAACATCTCAATTTTTAGTAATAATTAA
>ERZ808046.1252-NODE-1252-length-12171-cov-7.054738_pt1 | contig 12171 bp, 10 predicted proteins | sample MGYA00380196_ERZ808046 | MGnify/ENA primary metagenome ERZ808046 (study PRJEB31490, sample SAMN06133421) | mouse gut metagenome | isolation source: Z6_2 | host: mice | place: China: Chengdu | collected 2015-05 ...
TTCGGATGCAACAGGACAAGTCAGGAGTCTACTGGGATTCCCTGGCTTCTTAGTAGCACAAACTTTTTACTCTCAAGAAAATATCATTAAAAGTCATAAAAATTTTCTCCTGTCTATTATTTTTATGCGCTGCCGCGCTTCCCAAACAACGGACAGCACGCTCCGCGAACTGCCCTTATGTTAAACAATTTACTGATAAATGCGGCATGCCGCGTACTTGGAAAAGGCCGCCGTATTCCGCCCCTTTAGCTGAACGGCATCCCTTATAATGGATGGGAGGAATGCATCCCACTTTACCTCCAGAATCACCGTTTCCTCTCCTGCCGGAACCGTCACACACCCGGGATTTAAAAAATCCGTACAGGAAAGTCCGGTGCGGATATCATAATCCAGAGTCACTCTCACATTTCCGGGCCGGAAAATGTAAGGTTCTCTCACATAATCCACAATGGTTTTGGGCCTTAACCCCTTCGTTTTCATTTTACAGCAGAGTTCCTGAATAAGAGGCTGGCCGGATTCCATCATCCAGTCCGTCCTTCCATCCACAATGGCCTGCGCCTGCTCTGCTGTCAGCTCCGCGCTTTCCTTGCTCCCAAGACCGTTGCATTTACTTTTCTTTTCCAGATGAATCAGGGAGGTGTCCCCATTATAGCAGCGAATCCGGAACTTCTCCCGCCTGTTCACCCCGTCAATTTTTTCCCGAAGTGCCGTATCTGCAAGATTGTCAAAATAAAGGCTCCTGACAAAATACCTGCCGTCTGCCGCGTTCGGGTCTGGCTCCGCCACAGCCTTAAGTCTCTGGCGGATGGCTATTCTGTCGGAGCTGTTGATCTCGTGCTTCCACTCGTGCCTGTAATTCACTGTCTGCCTCCTTTCCGTGTTTATTCTGTTATATAGTCTAAATCTGAACTGTGAATTATTTATGAAATGATTGTGAATAGTATGTGAGCAGGATTGTGCCGGACGCGGATTTTGCAAAAATGAAAGAAATGGCAGCCCCCATCATCAACCGGGGCTGCCATACAGGAGATGGCTGGCTGGTTGCGGCAGAAGTGGCGGACACTTCTCTGAAAACGTTCCTTAACGACTCCGGTCACAACAGGCGGCTTATTATTTTTGTAACAACAACATAATATTTACATGAAAACCTATGGATTTTTTCTATGAGAGTGTACTATAATAGTTACGGGAAAGAGAAATCGAAAACCGGGGGCAATCGGGCATGAAACATAATGTTCCTGACAGAGTTATAAAAGATATCTCCATGTTTTCCAGGGAATACAATATCCAAAAAGTAATCCTTTTTGGCTCCCGCGCAAGAGGGACGCATACTGAAAAAAGCGACATTGATATTGCCGTCATTGGCGGAGATTTCGACTCGTTCTATTGGGCTGTAAAAGAAAAGGTGCATTCGCTCTTATCATTTGATATTGTTGACTACGATTCCGGAGTTTCGGAACAACTGAAAAAGGAAATTGAAAAAGATGGAGTGGTGATATATGAGCAAACTTGATAATTTTTCAAACTGCCTTAATGTGCTCAAAGCCGCCAACTTTGAGTTTGCGAATAATGATGATATATACAGAACAGGCATAATCGGGCAGTTTAACCTAACCTTTGAACTTGCGTGGAAAGCAGTGCAGGAAGTTTTACGGCTGCATGGAGCAGAAGAGGCGGAATCCGGCTCCCCAAGGGAAATCCTTCAGCTCGGATATAAACTGGGCTTCGTGTCCGATTCCGCCGTTTGGCTTTCCATGCTGAAAAAACGCAATACGTCGGTCCATATCTACAACGAGGACAAAATAGACGAAATGCTTCTGCTGATCCGCGACAGCTTTATCCCGGCTTTCATTGTGCTTGAAGGAACGTTGCGGACAAAATTTGATGAGGCGGAAAGAGAATGGGAATAAACAGCCTTTTCCCTGGCTTTATGCCAACGCAATCTTATCTATCCGATCCAGCTCTTCCTGTGAAAAAGCAGCGCTTTCCAGTACCTTTAAATTATCAAGAATCTGCTGCGGTTTTGAAGCGCCTATCAGAACGCTGGTCACAGCGCCGTCCTTAAGTACCCATTTCAGGGCCATCTGGGCAAGGCTCTCGCCCCTTTCTGCCGCTATCTCATTTAAGGCACGAATCTGTGCCAGCTTCTGCTCACTTATCTGGTTTTCCTTCAGGAAACGTCCGTCCGTCTTGATTCGGCTGTCTGCCGGAATGCCGTTTAAGTAACGGTCGGTCAGCATCCCCTGCGCCAGAGGGCTGAAAGCAATAATCCCCTTTTTCTTTGTGGCTGCCATACTCTTTAAGCCATTCTCTTCAATGGTACGGTCAAAAATGCTGTAGCGGTTCTGATTGATCACAAAAGGACAGTTTAAGCTTTTCAGGATGTCACATGCCTTTTCAAGTGTTGGGCCGTTATAGTTGGACAGGCCTGCGTAAATTGCCTTTCCGCTCTTTACCGCCTGATCCAGCGCCCCCATGGTCTCCTCAAGAGGCGTGTCGGGATCCATTCTGTGATGGTAAAAGATGTCCACATACTCCAGGGAAAGTCTCCTTAAGCTTTGCTCCAGGCTTGCGAGCAGATACTTTCTGCTGCCCCAGTTTCCATAAGGGCCGTCCCACATCTCATACCCGGCTTTGGTGCTGACGATCAGCTCGTCGCGGTAGCTGCCAAGCTCCTCCTTCAGGATCCGTCCGAAATTCTTCTCCGCACTGCCCGGCTGGGGCCCATAATTATTGGCCAGGTCGAAATGGGTAATCCCATGGTCAAAGGCCGTAAAACACAATTGCTTCATGTTTTCATAAACTGCCGTATCTCCAAAGTTATGCCATAGTCCCAGCGAAACCTCGGGAAGCATAAGTCCGCTCTCCCCACAGCAGTGGTACTTCATACTCTCATATCTGTTTGCATCTGCCTGATACATATTTTTCTCCTTTCTCAATTATGCCATAATAAAAACTTCCCTGACCGGGGCTTTACTCACGCCAAACAGCTCATCCCCTCTTCTATTGATTTCATCCCTCACTCCTGTCTTAAAGGCATTATAAGCTTCTTGCCGCTTCCACAATCCAACGGATTCTTTCCCGGTCAATGGCCGCGTCTATGGTACAGTCCCCGCCCAGCATCAGGCCCTTTTTCCCAAAATTCAGGATCAGCCTTCTGGTATAATCCTGCAGTTCCTCTTTGGTTCCATTGTAAATAATTCCTTCCTGCACCTTTTGGTCCCAATGGGTCTCAAAGCCTCCAAGACAGGTTTTCCCCCCAAAAAAGAGTCTTCCTTCCTCCAGCGGAAGCTCCTCCACATATACCGCCCAGTTGACCACCTTGGCCGGATAATCCTTCCATGAGTCCAGACGGTTTTTGTTTCCTGCCCAGCCGCACATGTGGATAATATTATTCTCCGAAAAACGGTTGGCGTGTTCGATCACATACAGATCGCCGGGGCGGATAACTGCTGCATATTCCTCCGGTGTAAAGCGGTCAAATTCCCCGCCTTGGACGCAGTAATAGATCCCGTCGCATCCCGCCTCTGTGATCAGCAGCTCTGCCAGCAGGGCATTCGTCTGTGCGATCACATCCAGTGCATGCATCACTGCGTTTTTATCCTCACGGATATGTCTCATCACCGCCGCATCATCCAGCCCTATGGCCTCCGCGCCGAATCTCAGGGACGAAAAGGGGGCAAACACATTGTAGAACACACATCTCTCACTCCCAATCTCCTCCACGATCTTTTTCGCCCGCTGCACCTGCTCCCGGATAAAGGGATGGTTCTCCTCCAGCGGCTTTAACTTTTTCCAGTCTGCCGCGCACTGAATTTTTTCCCGGATCGGCCATGAGAAATATCCGTCGCACATGATTTTCACAAAATCCAGGTCTGTCTCCCTGTAGTACCTTAAATGGGCATTGATACAGGCTTCCCCTGCTGCCTCCTCTCCTGCGAAGTGGAACCAGAACCCTGCCGGTACATGATCCACTTCCCCTCCGTTCATTGCAGTAAGCACTCTTGTTCTCTTGTCCATTGTTTTTCTCCCCTTTATGACCATATTATTTTTCTAATAGCCTTATCCATTACCAAACCTTACCTCGCAGTCCTTCCGATAAAAGGATATTCCGTAGCAGTCGATTCTCCGGTACCCTTCGGCACGCAATTCCTCCCAGTACTTTTTGTCATATATCTGCCGCAACGCTTTTTCCGCATCCGTCTCTAAAGCATCAATACCCTCAGAAATTTTCAGTTCCAGGATAAAAGCTCTGCCCCGCAGAGACGGACTTTTTACCATGATATCAGAACGCCCCAGACCGGACTCCCGGTTTGACTTTACCAGATAATTCTCACTCTGGCTCAAGATCCCTGCCAGAAAGCCGTGATAAAAATTCTCTGCATTATCAAAAAAGCTGATTGTGCCAAAAAGCTGTTCATTCAGAATATCCCTCATTTTACCCGCATCCCCCTCTTCCATTGCGCGGTACAGATCACGGAAATCCTCTTTTTCAATCACTTCCCGCATCCATTTAAGGATTGTATTCTGGTAAATTGTTTTCACTTCCGTATTCGGGATACGCACCCGTAAATAGATGGATGACTCCTTAAAATATTCGCTTTCCTTAGTGAGATACCCTGTAAAATAAAGGAAATTCCACAGACTTTCCCCTCTGCTTAACATATCCTCATAAGTAATCTCCTCATGCACCTGGATATTCAGCGCTTCCCCTCTCAGGAGCGCTTCAATCTGCCCTTTCGTCTCCCGGTCAGCTCTGGCAATCAAATCCCTGATAATGTCATTGGAACTGGTATTGCTCCAATAAGGGCGCGGAAATGCGTTGCTGTCCGCATACAGGTCATACAAAAATTTGATAACGCTCCAGGGATTATAAACCTGAGTATTTCCAAACATATACCCGCCATACCATTCCTTCATCGTAGGGAAACGGCTTTCCACATCATAATAAGCCATTGCCCGCCTGACTTCCGGCTCCGTAAATCCGAAATGCTCGCTGTATCTTTTATCAAGCACAGAGATGATATTCAAATGATTCAGCCCTGTAAAAATACTTTCCTTTGAAATCCGAAGACACCCTGTAATGACAGCAAACTGCAGATACTGGCTGGTTTTCAGGGCTGCCTCAAAGAAAGAACGGATAAAATCGGCCATGTCCCCGTAAAAGCCCCGGAAATAAGCATTTTCCAATGGGACATCATATTCATCGATTAAAATGACCGTTTTCCTTCCCGTCACTTTATACATACACTGGCAGAAGAATTGCAGGGAATTTCCGATTGTTTTTTCATCGGATTTTCCCTCTGAAATTTGAATATACTGCTCATATTCTCCCTGAGAGAGCCGCTCCCTGCCTTTTTCTACACACTCTCTGTGCCTCTCAAATTCTGCGCTTACCGCAGTCCGTATCATAAAAAAAGCCGTACCGAAATCCTTTTGTTTCGCTGACTTTAAAGTCAGTTCCAACACCGGATATGCCCCCATATGGCAGGTATAATTCTCCCCTGCCTCCAGAATTTTCATCCCCTGAAAAAGCTCTTTATTCTGTCGATTTTGCTTTTCATCTCCGGTATCCTCGAAGAAATACCGCAGCATGCTCAGATTAAGGGTTTTTCCAAAACGCCGCGGGCGGGTGAATAAGTTTACTTCTCCCTTAAACTCCAGCAGTTCCTTGATGAGCATTGTCTTGTCTATATAATAGTAACTCTCTTTTATCACTTTTTCAAAATTATCCACACCTATCGGCAACGGTTTTTTCATTCTCATACCTCCATTTGCCCATATTATAACTTATCCGGATTTGTTTCACAATCCCCGGTAAGTGCAGATCATTGCAGCAAAAGAGGGAGCCAAAGCCCCCTCTGAACAAAAACGTCTTTAAAATCTGTCACCTGAATCCTCTGTTACTGTGCCCCTGCAAGAATCTCATCATACTGGGCTTTCAGTTCCGGATAAGTCTGGTTTGCATACTCTTCGAGTGTGCTCATGCCAATCTGCTCCGCCTGAGCAATCATCTCATTGAATGCCGCTTCGCAGGCTTCCTCTGACTCCGCCATGAAAATATTGGTATTCTGGTTCTTAATCATTTCGTCGAGTTTGGTATTGATATTGGCTTCATCGGAATCCGTCTCGAAACGGATCATGCCCATCACAGGATTCCTGTCAACATGCGCTGTCAGATTCTTTCGATCTTCCGCTGTCTGAGAATCGGAATTGGCCTCCGCAATACTGGTAACAATCGCATTGTGTACAAGCCATCCCCAATATTTCAGGCCTCTGGGCTGAAGCACATTGTTATCTCCCTGGAAATCATAATTAAAGGTCGGATATCCGTCAGCATCCAGCGTATAGTCTTCTCCCTCAATTCCCCACATCAGGAGCTTCATGCCCTCATCGCCATAAGCATAAGCCAATAATTTGTAGGCTGCTTCCACATCGGTACAGGAACGGGTGATGTAAAGCCCGCGGCCTCCGCAGCCGGAATCATAGGCCATTGCATTCTCTCCCAACTCCTTTGTCACCAGAGAAAAGGTATAATCATCACCGTTTACGCCAATCGCCGTATTATAGTTATCTGCATGATTGTCATATCCGAAATTGGCAAATACCGTGCCGCCCACACAAATCTCCTTGGTGTCATCCTCTGACTGATAAGCAAAATTTTCTGCTGTCACATAGCCTTTTCTATACCACTCATTCACTTTTTTGTAATAATCCAGCAGTCCGTCCTGACGGAGCCACCACTTCAGAGTGCCATCCTCCGCTTCATAATAACCTCCATTTTTCAATCCCATCTGCTGCATCAGCCAGTTGAATTTATGGACACAGTTAAAGGAACATACTGTCAAATCCGGATAGGCCTGCGCTACCTGCTCAAAGGCCGCATCCAAATCTTCCAATGTATTGAATGTAATTCCCAGTTCCTCCGCAATATCCGTGCGGTACATAAATCCGGGGCCCTCTGTCAGGATCTTGTCATATTCGTCATAATCATAAGCCGGAGAAAATCCGCAGCCAATCGTGTAATAATGACCATCCGAAGCCTTATTTACAAACTGGTAAACGGGATCCACCTCAAAATCCACATCGGGATAGGTCTCATGGAGTTCATCCAAAGGATAACACACCTGGGAATCTGCCAGATACTGGTATCTCCAGGAACAGACGATATCCGCCATATCACCGGAAGCTACCATGAGTGCCAGCTGATTGTCATCTGCTGCTCTGATTACCTCAATATTTATGCCAAGCCTCTTTTCAAATTCCTCCGGTACGGCTCCCTCCCATTTTTCATAGGGCCACCATGTTTCATCCACGAAAATGGTCAGAGTAGGCGCATTGCTTAAATCCACCTCTGCGCTTTCTTCCGTTTCCGTCTCCGCCTCCTGCCCTTGCTGATCATCGGCTGAGGCATCTGGAGCATTTTCGGATGTGTCCTGAGAGCCGCTCCCTCCCGTTCCCGAATCCGCACTCTGGCCGCCGCAGGCCGCTGTCGTAACTGTCATTGCCAGTGCCAGCAAAACTGCTGTTACTTTTTTCATTTTCATACTTTTTCCTCCTGTTACATTATTATTATAGACCGGAATTTTCCGGTGAACTACCAAAAAATCATTACTCCTTTACCGCTCCGATCATCATCCCCTGAACAAAATACTTCTGCAGGAACGGATACACACACATGATGGGAAGCATGGAAACTGCCATTGCCGTGGCCTGAACCGTAAAGGATGTGGCGGTATTCGCCTGGGAAAGCTGCCCCGCCGCTTCCGTGTTGGCCGTTGCCAGATTCTGATTGATTACCGTCATCATCTTGAATGCCATCGTGTGGAGCTTTGCATCTCTCACATAATAGGCCGAATCCAGCCAACTGTTCCACTGTCCCACTGCTGAAAACAAAGCCAGCGTTGCCAGAAAAGGCTTGGAAACAGGAAGTACCACCCTGGTCAGTACCTTGATCTCCCTGGCTCCGTCTATCCTTGCCGCTTCAATCATGGATTCCGGTATGGCGCCGAAGAAATTGATGCCTGTCATTACAAAAAATGCATCCACCATTCCAGGAACCACATATACCCAGAAGCTGTTTAACAAGCCCAGGTTCCTTAAAAGTACGTAAAAAGGAATCAATCCTCCCGAGAAATACATGGTGAATACCACCAGAAAGCGATAACCCTTCTTAAACATCAGATTATTTCGGGACAAAGCGTAGCTGAACATACTGGTAAAGCTCACCCGCATGGCCGTTCCCACCACTGTTCTTGCAAGAGAAACCAGGAAAGCATGCCGCCAGTCCCCATCCTCCAGAAACAGCTTATAGTTTGCCAGAGTAAACTTTCTGGGCCAGAGATAAACGCCGCCCTTCATCAGATCCAGTCCGTCATTAAAGGAACAGACGATGGTATAATAAAAAGGATACAGAGTCACGATTCCCACCAGTCCCAAAAGAATATAGACTGCCAGATCTACCGCTTTATCTTCACTGAATTTTCTTTTCATGATCAGTCCTCCCTAGAAAAGGCCTTCGCCGGATACTTTTTTTGCCACCCTGTTACTGATAATCACCAGCAGAATGGAGATCACGGATTGTACCAGATCCACTGCAGTGGCATAGGAAAAACGGCCCTGGGCCATCCCCATCTTGAAGGCATAGGTCTGGATGATTTCCGATGTGGCATTATTCACCGTATTTCCCATCAGAAATGACTGTTCAAAGTTGGAACCAACCATGCCGCCGCCCAAAAAGCTTCCGATTGACAATATCAGTACTGTGACAATAGAACCCTTGATTCCCGGCAGAGTGATGTGCCAGATTCTTTTCAGCCTTCCGGCTCCATCAATGCTGGCCGCCTCATACAACGTGCTGTCTATCCCCGAAATGGCCGCCAGGAAAATGATGGCCCACCAGCCGGAGCTTTTCCAGATGGAAAGCGCCACCGACATTCCCCAGAAAAGGTCGGGATCCGTCAGAAAAGGAATTCCCTTTTCCACAATCCCCAGCTTTACCATCAGCTGATTCAGCGCCCCGCTGTTCTGGGCAAGCAGGGCATTGCTGATTCCATATACCAGCACCCATGACACAAAGTTCGGCAGATAGCTCGCCGTCTGTATCAGCCTTTTAAAAGGATTACAGCGGCATTCCGATATAAGGACTGCCAGCAAAATAGGAACCGGAAAAGCAAATATCATTTTCAGAGTACTCAGTGCAATGGTGTTGCGCAGTAATTCGCCAAACCGGTAATCTGTAAAAAACTCCTTAAAATACTTAAGCCCCACCCATTCACTGTTGAAAATCCCCGCCACTCCTGACGTGAGCTTGTAGGACTTAAATGCAATTATGATACCGAACATGGGAAGAACCGAAAAGATAAGAAGATAGACCACGCCTGTCAGGGCAAAAGCCTGAAGCTCGATCTGCCTTCCGAATTTCCGAAACCCCTTTCTCATTGCCGCTCTTTTCTCTGTCATCCTGATACCCCCTGAACGCTCTGTGTTTTCATTTCGTTTATTGTAACATTCCGTATATCTCTCAAAATACAGCAAATTTTTTGTGCAAAACGGATATAGATTCTCTTTTTCCCTTCTGCTGTGCTTTTTCTTTGGTATTTCTCCCGTTTTTTGGGAATCCGCCTTTCATTCTTACTGTTTTCGCAGATTCAAAATCTAAAAAAAGTGCATAATTCCAAAAAATTTGCACTCCCTTTTCCGTCTTTCTTTCTTGTCTTTTTTTCCGGCATCAGAGATAATTAAAAAAAACTACGAAGGAATCTTTGCCATGCCGCTTCCTGTAACCAAACTCCAGACCCGTTTTTTTGTGTGTTATCTGCTTGCGATTTTTATTCCTATCCTGCTGCTCAGCGGTATTATTTACTACTACCATGACAACCAGCGCACCAGAGAATACCTGAACGAAAAGGAAAATTCCCTGATTATTGAGCAAAACTATTTAAACCATCAGCTGGAAAGCTCCCGGAATTACTTTAACCAGTTAAAATCCAACTACGAGCTGCTAAAGCTGCTGAAAGGATTCTATTCCTCAGAAAGGGAAATCGTCTATGCCTATAACAGCCAGCTCTATTCCCTGATCACGGGAATTTATCTCTATGACCAGAATCTGCAGGATATAACAATTTATACCGGACAGCAAAGAGCCTCTGAGATACTGCGTTTTTTCGCCCCCATGTCCGCTTTTCCGCTCTCCGATGATACCTATACCAGTCTCATCGACGGCTTCTGGTATATGGACGAGGAGACAAAGGCTCCTTCCTTCTCCTTTTATATTGGCTTTTCCAACCCTCCCATGACCGTTTTTCCCGGCATCGCCAGGCTCAGCTATAACAGTAATATCTTTGATACCTATGCCGGCGAAAATCCGGATTCTGCCGTCTATGTCTATCTGGATCAAAAGCTTTTGTATGAATATAACTCAGTCCCCTCCGCCTCCCTGCTCCTGGAAGAATACAGGGAAAGCATTTTTTCAGATGAAAGGGAGCCGCTGATTATTCCTGATGCGGCCAAAGGCTGCATGATCAGCAGTATTCCGCTGGAGGGAGGCACTTTCCAGGTGGTCAAGATCACGCCTGAGAAGGGAACGATTTTCTCGTACCGTCCCTTTCTCCTGAGTCTCATTATCACTGTTTTAATCATGGTCAGCGCAAGCATCCTCATGTTTTTGCTGATATTGAAGCCTTTTCAGAATATCGTCCGGCTTTCGGATCATATGAACAGCCAGCAGCAGCATACTCTCTTCCCTTATACCGGCAAGATTACAAAGGATGAAACCGGAGACCTGATTTTATCCTTTAATCAGATGGCGGAGAGAATCAATGAACTCTCATCCAATCTTTTAAACAATGAGATACAGCTGAAAAATGCCCAGATTGAAACCCTGCAGACCCAGTTGAATCCCCATTTCTTTTACGGGACACTGGAAAGCATCCGGATGATTGCGGAGGCTGACGGGCAGGAGTTAATTGCGGATATTGCCTATTCCTTCGGGAATCTGATGCGCTACTGCCTTTCCCGGGAATATCTTGCGCCTGTCAGCAAAGAGATTGAAATGACCCGGCAGTATGTTTCCATTCAGGAAAAGCGGCTGGTAAACCGTTTCGACATTCGTTGGGATTTGTGTATGCCTGATGAAAAATGGCGCTGCCCCAAATTCGTACTGTTCAGTATGGTGGAAAATGTTTTTTCCCACAATGTAAGCAAGTGCAGAAGCTTTATCCATATCACCGTCAGCATAAAGGAAGAGGGTGATGATCTGACCTTCACGGTAACCAACACCGGCCCCGGTGTCCCTCCCGACCGTCTGAGAGAACTGCATGATCTCCTGGAGCACCCTGAAAAAAGGGGCTCCCTGAAAAGTGAAAACAACGGGCGCAGTATCTTCAATATCAGCGACCGCCTGAAATTGTTTTATGGGGAGGATTACCGTTTTACCATTGAAAGTACGGAAAATGTGCTCACTGCCTGCAGTGTCCGCATTCACAGAGAATTTATTAATTTTATGAAAGAAGACAGAAAAACCTGATCTTTACACGTGTTATATAAAGAAAGGAGCAGAATATGAAGCTGAAAGTATTACTGGTCGATGATGAATATATTGTTCTGAAAGGACTGGAGATCATGCTCCAAAACCAGAAGGAGACTCCTCTTGAGATCGTAACCGCCATGGACGCCGTGGATGCCATGGAGAAAATTTTCGGCTGGTATCCGGATGTGATCATTGCAGATATCAATATGCCTGAGATTGACGGACTGTCCATGCTGGAGCAGATTACCAAAGCCCATCCCCTGTGCCGCTTTATCATTGTCAGCGGTTATGAGGATCAGGCTTATCTGATGCGCGCCTTAAAGCTCCACGTGGCGGATTACCTGACCAAGCCGGTGGATAAAGTCTATCTGATCCGGCGCCTTAAGGAGATTGCTGAGGAGCTGCAGGCCCGGCAGCGTCATATTCTTTTAAGGCTTCGTATGATGCTTTTCCAGAGCCAGAATCTTTCTTCCTATCCGGAAATATCCCCAGGGGAACTGAGCCGGCTTTTTCCCGACCCCTTTTTTGCTCTCTGCAGTGTTCCCGTCTCATCCAGGGATGCGGAATCAAAAAAAGAGCAGATCACTGCCTATTTTACATCCTGCCATATTTTTTCCCAGAATAACTGGAGTGTCTTTTTG
>ERZ808046.1253-NODE-1253-length-12148-cov-7.586364_pt1 | contig 12148 bp, 9 predicted proteins | sample MGYA00380196_ERZ808046 | MGnify/ENA primary metagenome ERZ808046 (study PRJEB31490, sample SAMN06133421) | mouse gut metagenome | isolation source: Z6_2 | host: mice | place: China: Chengdu | collected 2015-05 ...
CCCACTGGTTAGGAACGCTATTCTCCGTTGCCAGTGGGTATCGTCATTTATTGGGGTAATTATGAATATTAATGAATGGTTTAAAGATCCGAAAGTATTAGAAAAGAGTAAAAGAGGATATGCTCATTTTGATCTTCGAACTGATTTAAGTAAATGTAGAAACTATATTACTAAGCCTGAAAATATTGCGCATCATGGTTTTTATCCATTTATAAAATATGATCTTAAATATCATAAATATAATAGGACGGAAGGAAGAAAAACAAAGAAGCGTACCATTTGTTATGCATCTCATATTGATAGTTGTATTTTTCAATATTATAGTTGCTTGATTAATGAAAAATATAATTCTCGTTTAAGACAAGACGATATTAATAAAGTTCCGATTGCCTACCGAACGAATTTACATACGGACACCATTGCCGAATTTAACAAGCTGTATCAGTTTATGATTCAATACTCTTCTTCGTATATCATGATTGGCGATTTTACTAGCTTTTTTGATAGAATTAACCATCAATATTTAAAGAAGCAATTATGTGATTTATTGCAGGTAGATCGACTCAAGGCAGACTACTATGCAATTTTTAAGAGAGTTACCAACTATGACTATTGGGATTTAAAGGATATTTATCGTTTAAACAATCTTGATCTAAAAAAGAGAAAAGACAAAATTAAGCTAAATTCTAAGTTAAGAATTCTCTCTCAAAGTGATTATAAGAAATATCGCTCACATATTGAGCATCATCAAGATAATAAAGGAATTCCGCAAGGATCATCGATTAGTGGATGTCTAGCAAATGTTTATATGTTAGAAATTGATAAGATGATTAACGACTTCGTAGTATCGCATGGCGGTATATATAGAAGATATAGTGACGATTTTATAATTATTTTGCCGATGGCTACGAGTTCGTTAGATGATATTGAAGTAATTATTAAGCGTTTTGAATCATTTAAGGGCCGGGGTATCTTGGAGCTGCAGCCAGAGAAAACGCAAGTCTATAAATTACAAAATCATTCAGTTGTTAATATTGGACATCTGTTTACACCACGCCTGAATGAAAAGAATAAAACAATTAATTTTCTTGGTTTTACCTTTGATGGAACTGCAATAGCAATTCGTGATAAAACGACGAGCAAGTATTATTATCGAATGGGACATAAGGCCAAAGGCGTTGCCCATCAATATTATCGTAATAAGTATTACAAGGGTGCCGATAAGTTATATCAACTGTATTCCCCAAATGGTCAGTATGGAAAAGGCAATTATTTTACTTATTTAAGTAGAGTTCAGAAGGCTTTCCCTAGCCAATCTATTATGATTCCAGAAGATAGGATTATGACTAAGATTAGGTTAACTTTGAAGAAGAATCGATGGGGATAAGGTAAGGGAGGGTGAAAGAATGGCTGTACATGCAACAAAAATGAATGAAGTTTTAAGTGAAGAGTTTATGAAGTCCTTGAATCTTTCTCTTGGGATGTTAGTTAAGACTATTTGCTGTATCCACATTTATCGTTTCTGATATTCTCCATGATTAAAAGGAAGATTACAGCTGGTATATCAGTTAGCTTATATTGAGAAGTGCATTTTCCTAAAATGCTTAGAAACTGAAAAAAGTATAGACGATGGATACAGACTGAATACAAAACATATATTAATTTGCACTCCTATCCTTTGAGTGCTAAAATCATTGAAGAAGGAGGTGATAAAATGGTTGATTTGAGTACCTTTAAGCCAATAAATTTTGTACCTGGAAAAAATACAATGACCGTTTCAAAAACAGGGGTCGCAATTTCACAAGCTGCAGTTGTACAATTGGGAAAACCTAAATTTGTGGAAGTATTAATTAGTTATGAACAAAAAAGTATTGCATTGGTAGCGACGAATGATCAGAATCCAAATAAGATAAAATTTTTAGATAAGAATAAAAAAACACTTACAGTAAGATGGAATAATGCAACATTAAAGAGCGAAATAGCTAATTTGATGAAGTGGAATATTTCTAAAAAGATATATAAAGTAGAAGGAAGATATTATCCGCAAGATTCATTAATGATGTTTGACTTAAAGACAGCACAAGTTAACCAGTAAGCTTTCTTCTTTTGATAAATGCAATAAAAAAGAGCTTAAAGTAGCAGCTTTAAGCTCTAAGTATGAGATATAGGTTATTTCAAATGTCATACAATTATCTCAATTCAATATTATAAACGATGAATTAGTAGATTTCAAATAACCTCAACATCTTGTACTTGCTTTTTGAAAGGAATACAAGATATGAAAATCTTAAATAAAATCCGTAATCCAGAAAAATATTTAGTAGATATTACGGATAAGCAAAAATTTGTAATTGGAATTCAAGTGTCTTCGAATACTTTAAAGGAAAAATTTGATGTTTTTGAAACAAAACAAGGAAATAAGGTATATTCTCCTCAAATTGTTAATGGAATTTATGCAAAACGAAATACGTTAGGTGAATATATCCCAGATAAAACTCGTCCGAAAGAAATATGTTATAGGGCTTTGCAGTGGAAATTACGCGATTGGGGTGGAAATTGGCATGAAGGTGTTTCATATGTTCCATATCAACGGTATCCACGTAATTTTATTAAATCGAAGAATGTTAAATTTACAATAAAGAGTTTAGCTAATGGTGAAAAAATATTAATAGCAAATTATATTTTTAAAAAGCAGGAATTGGATAGGAACAATCTTGACTTAATTAAATTTATTGTGAATTTACTTATTGAAACTGTGGGTAATGCTGAAATTTTTCCTTTAGACAGTATTACTGAGATGCCAGTACGAGTAATTGAAACAGTAAATTGGCAAATTTTGCCCAAGGGTGAACGTATTTATGATTTAGTTAAACATGGTATTAATCATGTTTCTAAAAGTGAAAAAATGATGATTCAAAAACGAGTTCAGTTTCTTGAATCCTATTTCCCAGATACAATCTATAAAGGCGTTGATTCATATACTGGATATTTAGTGTTTTATTATAAGAATAGAGGACTGTATGTGTTTGACTCAATTATGTATGGACAAGCTACATATGTTTTTGATAGAGATTGGGAAAAAGTATCAAAATTAACTAAGAAACAAATTATTGATAATAACATTGCTAAAGCAAGGCTAATACATAATAATAGTTGGAAATCTGAAGTAGCCAAGTTACTTAAGTAGTTTTAGTACAAAGAATATAACTATTAAGTATTTGAATTAGTTTTTTGATTATGCTTGATAAGTATAAATATTGTATGTGTTACCTTATATCTTATGAACTGTAATGGCGATCTTCCTATAGCCCTGGCTATTTGAAGATCGTTTTTTTATCGTAATAATCTAATTATATGATAAGGCTGTGTAGCCCGCACAGTTGAGCAATGGTGTGATAGAGAAGCTTCTAGCAATGTGGTTGCAATGCTTTGTAATACCAAGAGAGCTTCGCCAGATTGAGATCAATGATCAATTTGAGTCGAAGTATCAAAGCGTCTTAAATTTTCTAACTTAGCTGCTAGTGTCTGACTGCACTCCCCCAAGAATACTCAAATAAATAGCTAGAGAACGTCTATTGCCTAATTTAGCTAGCTTTTTCATGTAGTCACGTTTTTGTTGTAGTGAGAGCAATGTGGATATATTTCGTTGACTGACTCGAACTACAATACTGTCTTTAAAGTTATAAGGATAAGTGTCTCTAAGCAAAAGTATATAATCCGGCAGTTAAGTTTCCAATGCTAGGAATAGAGTTAGTAGTTGTTTTACTTAGGTTTCAGTCTTTTCAGGAACGTATTTGGCATTCGAAATATACAAATAATTATCTAATGAATTCTACCGGAAGGATTAGACAATATTTTTTCAATTTGAGGAAAAGTAGATTGAATATTATGATGCAATTGATTTTTAACAATGATTAAAAGTTAAAAGTAAGTTGATTATAAAAATGAATTAATGTGTTCAATTGCTTATGTATTTTAGATTGAGGTTGTTTAATTGGATGATAAGACAGTCTTGGATTAGGATCAAATGATAATCGCTATTTTTGTCAGTCTTATTATGATGTAACTCCAGATCCATTTTTTTAGCTTTAATAGGAGTAATATAGTTTTCAAAAAGTATCTGGAGTTTACGACAATAGATAATTGTAGCTTCAAAAATATGTACTTGTAGTTATTTAGAAAAAACAGCTAGATCATTTAGTAGTAGTATGAAGTCATACTATCATTATTAATCATCTTTTTTCATTCATTAATCCACAGACAATAGAAGTATTCTTGCTTGTATTGATTTCGAAAACAATTTGTATAATAAAATACCTCCTAATGCTTCGCGGTAAAATATATTTGTTTAGAAAGTTAGATCTAATTTTTTAAATTCGATATCCAGTATCTTGAAAACATAATTGCCAAAAATTTTTGTAAATTATATAATTTTACTTATATATCGAACATACGTTTTTTAAGGATGTTATTTTGCTGACCTATAAAAGAAAATTTGAAAACTGTTAATAAAGATATAATTTAAAGAAAGAGAGATTTGAAAAGTGGAGGATCATATTATATTTTTTAGTTCAGCTGACTTGGGAAACAAGTGGGATTGGAAAAGAGTAGAGTATTTACTAAATATACCTGAAAAAAAGCTTTCACTTGAAAATATTTTAGAATTATATGAAGCAGAAAAATTCATGGTGCATTTTAAAGATGAAATTAAAGTTACGGATAAATACAAAGTAACATTAAGAAAGATTAAACAGCTAGAGTATAAATATTTTCCAAAAATAAACGATGAGAATATTCTTACATATTTCGATAAAATCGAAATACGAAATTATCGTAAAAATTTTTTTAAACTTATTGAAAAAAAGAAGGATTTTCAAGAGCTTACAGGTGAAGGATTTATACACTTGATAAAATCAAGGAGGTTTTCAATTATATACATCCTTTCGTGTGAAAATTTAATAAATATTTGGGGAAGAGAATTATTTAAATATGCTTTAGAAAATACTAATATCATTCCGATTATGATGGTGAAATATATTGATCCTGAGCATTTCTCTAAAGATTGGACTCTTCCTAGAGAAGTCGATAATCCAAATTCTTGGGAAAAATTAGTAAGTGCATATATTTCTTCAGCAGATCCAAATATTAATTATTTGGAGGATATCGTTAGAACTCCTAATTTTGGTAATTTTAAAATAAGTACAGAAACTAAATATTTAGCAAAGAAGCAATTAAATAAAATTACCAAAGGGATATTTTCTACACATAAGAAAGATTTTGAAAAAAATAAGTTTAATTATAGAATATGGTTTTCTGAAAAAGAAGACTGGAAAACACTAAAAATTGAAGATAGAAATATCAGTATTAGATTGTCAAAAAAATGGGTAGTAGAAAATTTAGATTATCCAACTTTACTAAATAATTTTATTTATTTATTCGGTTTAGCAGATTTTTATTCTAGATCTAGTCTTATTAGTCTTAAGGCGCAACGCTCAGAGCTTGAGGAAATTTTTAGAAATTGGACAGAGCATTCTTTTAAAAATAGTATTGGATTAGAGTCAATTTTTATAGTACAAAGAATGCAGATGCAAAGTTATTATCAATTGCTTAAAGAAAATGGCATTAGAATAGAAGAAGTAATAGGATGGTTTTTTAATATATATATACCTGATGAATTTAATATAAAAGGTTTTAAATATAATGTTCCTAGTAGCACAACTTCTTTTTTAGAAAAGTGTAAACTTTTATTTAGTGAACTAGATAGTATTATTGGACAATTTGATTTGTATTCGTCTAAGAAAAAGTTAGACTGGCAATTTTTAGAGTTTGAAAGTACTCCTGTTGATTTACAAAATGTAAAAAGCCTTATTCCTCATAAGTATATTTATCTGACAAAAAAAGGTAGTGTAGTTTCTAATCTTCTTTTTAGTGATCAATGCTTTGTATCGGTTCAAGTAAAATTTAATGTAAAAAGTTTTTATGAAGGAATTAGTAAAAATAAAATCTTCTATAATGATCTTGAAATGTATGATAAACCAAGTTTAGATTCTTTGATTAAAAATAAAATAGTTATAAAAAAAGATAATGGAATTTTATCTTTTAATAAGAATTTAGTAAATATTATAAAAAGTATTTATGAACACGGCGAATTTGAACCATATTATTTTAAAACAGCTAAAAACATTTAGATATTTTATATGATAAAGATATTATTAGAAATGGGAATACTTTAGTATCAGAACCAGAATATAATTTTTATTCTTATATTTGTAATAACAAAAAATATACTAACGGTTTAGCATTAAGAAATAAATATTTGCATGGAAGAACAAATTATTCTGAGAAAGAAAATGAGGAGAATTTTTATATAGTATTATTACTTACGGTACAAATTATAATTAGAATTAATGAAGAATTGTGTTGGCAAGATGGACATAAATTATTAAGGATAGAAGAGAGAATAAGTTCGAAATAATTATTAATATATTTTTAACTTTTTGCAAAATTTTATCATCTTAAAGAAAATTCGAAGTACTGTTGTTTTTATTGTTGAAGAAATTATGAAAAAGCCAACGATAATTATTCATATAAAAGATGAATTAAATAAAAATAGAGCAAAAAAATAAAGATAACCCCCAGGAGCATGAGAAATTCTCAGTCATTACCTTACTCCCATTCGGGAACTTAGCTTAATCCTTCACAAGTTATCTTTGTTAAATTAATTATAACAAAAAAATGTACACTATGTGTATATAAATAATTCTAACAAGTAAAATATTATGCCAAAATACTACACAAGCGGTGAATTTGCGAAAAAGGCGCATGTGTCGATTCGTACAATTCGCTATTATGATCAAAAAAATTTATTAAAACCATCAACGCATACTACAAGTGGTGCTAGGCGGTATACTGATACAGATTTTGCAAAATTACAACAAATTCTTCTATTAAAGTATCTTGGATTTTCTTTGAGTGACATTCGAGAAATGACGTTGGGATCAGGAGATAGGCAACTATTACTTGACTCTTTGCAGATTCAAAAAAGATTGGTAGAAGAGCGTCTTAAAGAAATGGAGAATGTAGCTACTGCCATTGATTCAACTAGTAGCACCTTGAAAGCTGGGCAAGAAGTAGACTGGAACAAGATGCTAGACTTGATTCATTTGACTTCAATGAATCAATCCCTAAGTACTCAGTACCAAAATGCTTCCAATATTTCTGCGCGAATCAAGCTTCACCGAGATTATTCTCTTAATAAAGAGGGATGGTTCCACTGGTTGTTTAGACAGCTAGACTTAAAGCCGGGGATGAAGATTCTAGAACTGGGTGCGGGTAATGGTACTCTCTGGTCACAAAATCTAGAGAGAATCCCAAAGGGATTAACCATTGTTTTATCTGATATTTCTGAAGGTATCTTAGCTGATGCGAAAAGTGAAATTAGGGATAGATCAGAATTTCAATATGCGGTATTTGATGCACAAAAAATACCTTTTGCGGATAATACATTTGATTTGGTAATTGCTAACCATATGCTTTTCTACTGTGATAATATTCCTAAGACCTTGAATGAAATAAAGAGAGTAATGAAAAAGGGCGCTTCTTTTGCGTGTTCTACTTATTCTAAGAGGCATATGCATGAAATTACTGATTTAGTTCAAGAATTTAATCCAGAGATTGTTTTGTCTTCAACTAATTTGTATGATCGCTTTGGCTTAGACAATGGGGCAGAAATTTTATCTCATGATTTTACTGATGTTACCTGTTATAAGTATGAAGATGCGATTGAATTGTCTGAATCTACGCCAGTAATTTCTTATATTTTGTCTTGTCATGGTAATCAGAATTCGATTTTACTAGATCACTATAATGAATTTAAAAATTATGTTGACGATAAAGTAAGCGATGGTTTCCACATTACTAAAGATGCAGGTTACTTTATTTGTAAGAAATAGCAACAAAGATCAAGCACATTAAGTTAAATGCTTGATCTTTTTCTATAGAATTAAAAATTCTTATTTTCTTGAAGGTGACGTAACGTAATGTTATATGATGAGTAATGAATAAAGAAAGGCAGACTTAATTATGAAAGTTATTGTTACTGGCGGTGCCGGTTTTATCGGTTCAAACTTTGTTTTTTATATGTTAAAGAAGCATCCTGATTACGAAATTATCTGTTTAGATAGTTTAACTTATGCAGGTAACTTATCTACGTTAAAGGATGTTATGGATAATCCTAACTTCAAATTCGTTAAGTTAGACATTCGTGACCGTGAAGGTGTTTACAAGTTATTCGAAGAAGAAAAGCCTGATGTAGTAGTTAACTTTGCTGCTGAAAGTCACGTTGATCGTTCTATTGAAAATCCAGAAATTTTCTTAGAAACTAACATTATTGGTACTTCTGTCTTAATGGATGCTTGTCGTAAATATAATATCAAGCGTTTCCACCAAGTTTCAACTGACGAAGTTTACGGTGATTTACCATTAGATCGTCCAGATCTTTTCTTCCACGAAGATACTCCACTTCATACTTCAAGTCCTTACTCATCAAGTAAGGCTAGTGCTGATTTACTCGTTGGTGCCTACGGTAGAACCTATGATTTGCCAGTAACTATTTCTCGTTGTTCTAACAACTATGGTCCATATCAATTTCCAGAAAAATTGATTCCATTGATGATTCAAAGAGCATTAAACAATGAAAAATTACCAGTTTACGGTGATGGTAAAAACGTTCGTGACTGGCTTTACGTTGAAGATCACTGCAACGCAATTGACCTTATCTTAGAAAATGGTAAGCCTGGTGAAGTTTACAACATTGGTGGTCACAACGAAATGGCTAACATTGATATTGTTAAACTTATCTGTGATTACTTAGACAAGCCATACTCATTAATTGAACACGTTACTGACCGTAAGGGTCATGACCGTCGTTACGCTATCGACCCAGAAAAGATTCACAATGAATTAGGCTGGCTTCCAGAAACCATGTTCAAAGATGGTATCAAGAAGACTATTCAATGGTACCTTGACAACAAAGACTGGTGGGAAAACATCATTTCTGGTGACTACCAAAACTATTACGACGAAATGTACGGTAAGAAGCAAGTTTTAGATAAGGACTAATTCAGCATGAAGGGAATTATTTTAGCAGGCGGTTCAGGTACTCGTTTATATCCATTGACTTTAGTAACTAGTAAGCAATTATTGCCAGTTTACGACAAACCAATGATTTATTATCCATTATCTACTTTAATGTTAGCTGGTATTAAAGATATTTTAGTTATTTCTACCCCAGCTGATACTCCACGTTTTAAGGAACTATTAGGTGATGGTTCACAATTTGGTGTTAACCTTTCTTACAAGGTTCAACCAAGTCCAGATGGGTTGGCTCAAGCATTTACATTAGGTGAAGATTTCATTAACGGTGAAGCATGTGCCATGGTTTTAGGTGATAACATTTTCTACGGTAATGGTTTTACTGAGTTGCTTAAGAATGCTGCTGAAGATGCCCAAAAGGGTAAGGCAACTGTCTTTGGTTACTACGTAAATGATCCAGAACGTTTTGGTGTTATTGGTTTTGATGAAAATGATAATGTTGTATCTATCGAAGAAAAACCAGAACAACCTAAGAGTAACTATGCTGTTACTGGTCTTTACTTCTACCCAGCTGGTGTAAGTGAAAAGGCTGCTCAAGTTAAGCCAAGTGCACGTGGCGAAGTTGAAATTACTAGTCTAAACGATATGTACTTACAAGACGATAACCTAGGTGTACAACTTTTGGGTCGTGGTTATGCATGGCTTGATACTGGTACAATGCAAAGTTTAGTTGATGCTTCTAACTACGTTAAGATGATTGAAGAACGTCAAGGCGTATCAGTTTCAGCTCCAGAAGAAATTGCTTATATTCACGGCTGGATTGACAAGGATCAATTACTTGAAGCAGCTAAGCACTATGGCAAGAGCCCATATGGTAAACACTTAAAGTCTGTTGCTGAAGGTAAAGTTCGTTACTAAAATTTTTAATTAAGAAAGAAGCTTTTTAAAATGGGACAAATTAAAGTTGAAAAAAATGTTGGTGGAATTGAAGGTTTAGCAGTTATCACTCCAACTGTTCACGGTGATGACCGTGGATACTTCATGGAAACTTTTAACCAAAGAGATATGATGGATGCTGGCTTCAGCATTAACTTCGTTCAAGATAACCAATCAAGCTCAACTAAGGGTGTGCTCCGTGGTTTGCACTTCCAAAAGAAATACCCACAAATTAAGTTGGTTCGTGCTGTTCGTGGTAGCGTATTTGACGTTGCTGTTGACCTTCGTAGCGACTCAAAGACTTACGGTAAGTGGTACGGTGTTGAATTGACTGCTGAAAACAAGAAGCAATTCTTAATTCCACAAGGTTTTGCTCATGGTTTCCTTGTTTTAAGTGATGAAGCAGAATTCTGCTACAAGGTTAACGATTTCTGGCATCCAAACGATGAAGGTGGTATGGCTTGGAACGATCCTGAAATTGGTATCGAATGGCCACATCTTAAGGGTGATTACCCAGGCAGTCCAGATGCTAGTGGTTACACTCTTGATGATGGTACTAAGCTTACTTTATCTGACCGTGATCAAGAATGGAAAGGCTTAAAGGATACTTTTAAGTTTTAATTAGTGAGGTAAATTAATGAAAGTTTTTGTAACTGGCGTTAATGGTCAGCTTGGCCATGATGTAATGAATGAACTTGCTAAACGTGGCTATGAAGGTGTTGGATCAGACCTAGCACCTGAATATGCTGGTGTAGCTGACGGCACAGCTGTGACTAAAGCTCCATACGTTTCTTTAGATATTACTGATACAGACGCAGTAAACAAGGTTATTTCTGAAGTAAAGCCAGATGTTATTGTTCACTGTGCTGCTTGGACTGCAGTGGACATGGCTGAAGATGATGACAAGGTAGCTGCTGTTCGTAAAGTTAACGTTGATGGAACTCAAAACATCGCTAATCTTGCTAAAAAGCTAGATGCCCCAATGGTTTACTTATCAACTGACTACGTATTTGATGGTCAAGGAACTACTCCTTGGGAACCTGACTTTAAGGGTTACAAGCCATTAAATGTTTACGGTGAAACTAAGCTTGGTGGAGAAGAAGCTGTTGCTAATACCTTGGACAAGTACTTCATAGTTCGCATTGCTTGGGTATTTGGTGTAAATGGTTCTAACTTTATTAAGACAATGCTTAAAGTTGGTTCAAACCATGATGAAGTTAAAGTTGTTAGCGACCAAGTAGGTACACCAACTTATACTTTTGATTTAGCTCGTTTATTGGTAGACATGATTGAAACTGATAAGTACGGTTACTACCATGTAACTAATGATGAATTACCAGCAAGTGAAGGCGACCATGACGAAAATGGTACTAAGACCGGTTATATTTCTTGGTACGATTTCACTAAAGAAATCTACCGTCAAGCAGGCTACAAGACTAAGGTTACTCCTGTAACTACTGAAGAATATGGCTTATCAAAGGCTGTTCGTCCATTTAACTCTCGCTTAGACAAGAGTAAGTTAGAAGAAAACGGCTTTAAGCCACTTCCAACTTGGCCAGATGCTATCAGCCGCTACTTAGACATTTTAAAGGCCGACGGCTTCTTTGATGAGTTGGGGAAGTAAGTTTTTTAATTAAATAATACCGAATGTGAGGCTAAGCATTGTGCTTGGCCTTTTTTGATGGGGAAAAGGAAAAATGTAATCTTAAACAGAAATATTTGCTTGATAAAATTATTTTTTATTTATATTATATAATTGCGTTATGATGAATTAGGCATAACGGAAAAGGATTGAAGTCAAGATCTTGGTCGAGAATTGATTAATAATAAATTCAATGCCAAGTTTGATGACTGAAGAATATGTTTCTTGATCTAAGGTAATCCAGAAGACTTCCACAATTAATAGAAGAACTTGTAATCTTTGAGAAAGACTCATAACAATTCCTTTCGTCTTTATAATAACATGAAGATGCATGATATTACTGAGTAGTTGTAATTCATCTCAGTGTTTATCTGTCATGGATTATAAGATTTTTTACACAGTACCCACTGGTTAGGAACGCTATTCTCCGTTGCCAGTGGGTATCGTCATTTATTGGGGTAATTATGAATATTAATG
>ERZ808046.1254-NODE-1254-length-12137-cov-3.662769_pt1 | contig 12137 bp, 9 predicted proteins | sample MGYA00380196_ERZ808046 | MGnify/ENA primary metagenome ERZ808046 (study PRJEB31490, sample SAMN06133421) | mouse gut metagenome | isolation source: Z6_2 | host: mice | place: China: Chengdu | collected 2015-05 ...
CGGATCTGGTCATTACAGATATCAGGATTCCCGGGCTGGACGGTCTGTCCATGATAGAGCAGGCGAAAGAATTCTGTGAGGACACTGCCTTTATTGTAATCAGCGGATATATGGAATTCGAGTATGCGAGGAAGGCGCTGCAGCTTGGGGTGATGGGATATATTGATAAGCCGATCAGCATCGACAAGCTGAATGAAGCGCTGGAACGTGTGGAGAAGGAATGCTTTCAGACAAGGGAAGAGAAGAATATTTACGAGAAGAACCGGCAGAGGGCAGATGAACTGAACATCATTATGGAGAAGAGCATTCACTGCCTGATTGAGAAGAATGCGGGAGAATTTGCCCATTGTACGCAGAGCGCTCTGGATAAGCTGGAAGAGATGTATCCGGAACTGGCGGAATATCGCAGAGAGACATATAAGTTTGTCTGTGTGCTCTGCGATATCCTGATGGAGAGTAAGAAAAACGCACAGCATGAAAATCTGGTTTCTTTCCATGAGATGGAAAAGAAAGAATCCAGAGATGAGGTGCGCCGGTATGCGGAATCGGTGCTGTCAGTCCTGGGGAAATATATCGAGGCGGATAAGACAAAGAGAGGGCATGGAACCATACTGGAACTTCTGTCCTATATTGAGGCACATTACAACGAGGATATCGGGCTGAATGAATTAGCAGACATGGTAAAAATGAATACGGCATACTTAAGCGTGCTCTTTAAGAACGAGGTGGGGATGTCTTATGTAAAATATCTGACCAAATTCAGGGTAGATCAGGCGAAGAAACTGCTGAGGGAAGGATATAAGGTGTATGAGGTCAGCGAGATGGTGGGGTATAATAATTACCGTTATTTCAGCGATATCTTCAAGAAATATACCGGACAGACCCCGAATACATATAAAAGCCGCGTGTGGGGAGAGTAAGGAAAATATTTGTAATAATTCAGAGTAGGACTTTGCAGCAAGTGCAAAGTCCTACTCTGAATTGTTACGAAGAATGTCTCTTTACCAGATGCGTCGCAATCTCAATTTTCACAGGAGTCGTTTCATTCTTTTCCAGCAGTTCTGCTATCCGTTTCGCAGCCAGTTTTCCCATTTCATGTTTTGGTACGTGGATGGTGCTCAGACTCGGTTCTACGATATTGCTGAAAGAGATGTTATCGAAGCCCACGATTGCCACATCATCCGGGATTCGGTAACCTTTTGTTTTTAAAGCGCGCATTGCGCCAACGGCAATTAAGTCATTGTCTGCAAAATAGCATCGCGCCAGATCCTCGCCCTGCTCCAGGATCTCCATCATGTCGGAAAATGCGCCTTCAACAGAAGGAGTCAGTCGGTGGACAATGGACTTGGAGGTGGACATGCCGCCCGCGCGGATTGCATTGTAGAAACCGGAAGCCCGTTCTTCAAAATTTCCAATCGGGTAAGAGGAGCGTAAATATCCGGGCTGCTGCCCGGTCCGCCTGATTAAGTAGGAAGTAGCCAGATATGCGCCCTGCACGTTATTAATCAGTACATAATTTGTCTGGACGGTTTCAAAATACGTGTCCAGCAGCACAACCGGAATCGGAAGTGTTTTGAAATGGCGGAAGTCCTCAGCATTCATTTCTGTTCCAAGTAAAATGATTCCACAGCAGTCCGAATACTGAATATCTTCAATCTGCGCCGGCAGTGTATCCTCATCATCATATACATAGCGGATATTCATTTTATATCCGGCCTCTTTGCAGCCCTCGTTGATTCCGTCCGATAACTGGGAAAAAAAGGGTGTATCGGCAACAACTGCCCCATGTTTCTTATAAATGACGAAATAAATACTTCCGCCGACTTGTTTTTTCATGGAAATACGTGAAAAATCATAGCCGGCTTTTTCGGCTTCATCTAAAATCATGCGTCGTGTTTCCTGACTCACGCCCGGTTTGTTGTTTAAAGCCATGGAGACAGCGGCTGCGGATAGTCCTAATTTTTTTGCAAGTTCTTTGGCGGTAATACCCATTACTTAACACCTCCGTAGGTATCATAGTCGTGGGCTTTTGACCCCGACATCATTTACTGCATTAAGTATAAATCACTTAAGCATGAGAATCAATAGTTAAGTTAATAATTAAGTAAAAAATACTGAATAAGTTAAAGAAATTAAGTTTGATACAGAATATAATCTAAGCATGAAGTTGATAAGCAACGAAGCTGTCATTGTTTCAAATACTGTGGTTCTGCAGTGGTATTGAAACAATTGACGTAAGTAAAAAAGGAGGAGCCGACAATGGTTAAAATGAAACTTGGGTATGCACCAACAAGAAGAAGTATTTTCAGCGCGCCGGATGCAATTAAGTACCGCGGCTTAACAGCGGACAGATTAAGAGAACTGGATATTGACTTTGTAGATATTGATGATATCAATGAGGAAGGTCTTCTCTATGATGATAATGATGTGAAGAAGATTGCCGCAAAATTCAAGGCGGAGGGGATAGACGGACTTTTCCTTCCCCACTGTAATTTCGGAACAGAGTATGTATGTGCAAGACTGGCAAAGGAGCTGAATGTTCCGGTATTGCTCTGGGGACCGCTGGATGAGCGTCCGGACGAGAACGGTGTCCGGTTAAGAGATACGCAGTGCGGATTGTTTGCAACAGGAAAGGTATTGAGAAGATTCCAGATTCCGTTTACATATATGACGAACTGCCGTCTGAATGATCCGGTGTTCGAGAGGGGGCTTCGTGATTTCCTTGCAGTATGTAATGTTGTAAAGACATTTAAGAATATCCGTATTCTTCAGATTTCCACGAGACCGTTTGATTTCTGGACAACGATGTGCAATGAAGGCGAGCTTCTGGAGAAGTTCAACATCCAGCTTGCACCGATTCCGATGACAGAGCTGACAGAAGAAATCAAGGCAGTGAAGGCAGAGGGCAGAAAGCTTCAGGATATGATTGCATACATCCATGAGACGATGGAGATTCAGATCAAGGACAACGAAGTGGAGAATGTTGCAGCACTTGCAGTCGCCATGGAGCAGCTCATTGAGAAATACGGCTGTCAGGCAGCGGGTATCCAGTGCTGGAATGCACTTCAGACAGAAATCGGAATCATGCCGTGTGCGGCCAATGCAATCTTGAATGAAAAAGGAATCCCGGTTGTCTGTGAGACAGACATTCACGGAGCAATTACTGCATTGATGGTAGAGGCGGCAGGCATGGGTGAGACGAGAGGATTCTTTGCAGACTGGACCATCCGCCATCCTGATATTGAAAACGGAGAGCTTCTGCAGCACTGCGGACCATGGCCGATGTCTGTTGCACAGGAGAAACCGAAGCTGACATATCCTCTTGCATTCGAGCATCCGGGAAGCCTGACAGCAGAAGCAAAACACGGAGATGTGACACTTTGCCGTTTTGACGGAGACAACGGAGAGTATTCTCTTCTTCTTGGAAATGCAAAGGGAGTGGATGGACCGAAGGGAATGGGAACTTATCTCTGGGTAGAGGTTGACAACATCAAACGCCTGGAAGCAAAGATTGTGGAGGGTCCGTACATCCATCACTGTGTCGGAATCCACAAAGATGTCGTGCCGGTATTGTATGAGGCATGTAAGTATATCGGTGTGAAACCGGATCTGTATGACCCGATTGAAGAAGACGTAAAGGCATATTTAAGAGGTGAATGATCGTAATAGTTAAGCTGACCCAAATCGCACACCAAGTCTTGCTAAGCGAGGCTTGAGAGAAAGGAAGAAAGTTATGAACTTAAAAGCATTGGCATATAAGCTCCGGCAGGACACGGTAGATCTGATCCGTGCGGGAAAAGCCGGACATATCGGCGGAGACATGAGTGTCATGGACATTCTCGTCGAACTGTACTTCGGACAGATGAATATCAGCCCTGAAAATATGGATTCTCCGGACAGGGACTTGTTTGTTATGAGTAAAGGACATTCTGTGGAGGCGTATTATTCTGTACTGGCAGAGAAAGGATTTTTCTCAAAGGAGCAGTTACACGCAGAATTCAGCAAATTTGGTTCTAAATTTATCGGACATCCCAATAACAAGCTTCCGGGAATCGAGATGAATTCCGGTTCTCTCGGACATGGGCTTCCGGTCTGTGTCGGAATGGCAAAGGCAGGAAAAATGGACGAAAGAGACTATCGGGTTTACACGGTTATGGGGGACGGGGAACTGGCAGAAGGTTCCGTATGGGAAGGCGCAATGGCGGCAAGCCACTACAAGCTGGATAATCTTTGTGCGGTTGTAGACCGCAACCGTCTGCAGATTTCCGGCGGGACAGAAGAAGTCATGGCTCATGACGATCTGCATGAGCGCTTTAAGAGCTTTGGCTGGCATGTCATTGATGTAGCAGACGGCAATGATATAGACCAGCTTCATGCAGCATTTGAAGAGGCGAAGAACGTGAAAGGAAAGCCGTCCGTACTGATTGCAAATACAGTGAAGGGCAAAGGCTCTTCTGTTATGGAAAATAAGGCAAACTGGCATCATAAAGTCCCGACAGATGAAGAATATACACAGATTATGAAAGATCTGAAAGAGAGAGAGGAGGCGCTGGCATAATGGGTAAGATTGCGAATAAACAGATGATATGTGAAGTGCTGATGGAGGCTGCAAAAGAAGATAAGAGTATTGTAGCGCTGTGCAGTGACTCACGCGGGAGCGGTTCCTTTACATCCTTTGCGGACACCTATCCTGAGCAGTTTGTAGAAACCGGTATTGCAGAGCAGAATCTGGTCAGTATTTCCGCAGGTCTTGCAAAATGCGGTAAGAAGGCATATGCCGTATCTCCGGCCTGCTTTTTGTCCACCAGAAGCTATGAGCAGTGCAAGGTAGACGTTGCCTATTCCAATACAAATGTGAAACTGATTGGTATCAGCGGCGGCGTCAGCTACGGCGCCCTTGGAATGAGCCATCATTCCGCACAGGATATTGCGGCGATGAGCGCAATCCCGAATATGCGGGTATACCTTCCAAGCGACCATATTCAGACGAAGAAGCTGACGGAAGAATTGTTAAAGGATGAAAAGCCGGCATATATCCGCGTAGGAAGAAATGCCGTAGATCCGGTATATGATTCTTATGAGGCCGAAGGGAAAGAAATTCCGTTCACACTGGATAAGGCAATGATCCCGGTGGAGGGAACTACGGCAGAGCATACGGCGGATGCTGTTGTGATTGCCTGTGGGGAGATGGTAAAGCCTGCAAAAGACGCTGCAGGACTTCTGGCGGAAGAGGGAATCTATGTCACGGTCATAGATATGTATTGTGTAAAGCCATTTGATAAAGAAACAGTTGTGAAAGAATGCGGTCCTGCAAAAGCTGTCGTCACAGTGGAAGAGCATGCGCCATTTGGCGGGATGGGCTCTATGGCGGCGCAGGTAATAGGCGCGCATTGTCCGAAGAAGATTGTTAATATGACGCTGCCGGACGCTCCGGTAATTACAGGGACATCCAAAGAAGTATTTGATTATTATGGACTGAATGCAGAAGGCATTGCGGCAAAGGTAAGAGAGACTCTTGGATTATGAGGAAAATGAGATGGAAAATAGAAAATATATCATCGGCATCGACCAGAGTACGCAGGGCACAAAAGCTCTTCTGTTCGACGGGGATGGGCGGCTTCTCTTAAGAGAAGATCTGCCTCATCGCCAGATTGTAAGTGAAACAGGCTGGGTATCCCATGATCCAGAGGAAATCTATCAGAATACCCTCCGCGTGGTAAAACAGCTTCTTGGCAATACACAGGAAGGTGGATTGAAGATTGATCCATCAGAGATTGCGGGCGTAGGTATCAGCAATCAGAGAGAGACCGCTCTGCTTTGGAATAAGCAGACGGGAAAACCTCTTGCAGATGCGGTTGTATGGCAGTGCTCCCGGTCACAGGGTATCTGTGACGAAATTAAGAACGCCGGGAAAGGCGGACTGGTTCAGAAGAAAACAGGCTTAAAGCTGTCCCCATATTTTCCGGCGTCCAAGCTTGCGTGGCTTTTAAGGAATGTGGAGGAAGCGCAGGAGACATTGAAATCAGGCGTCCTTGGAATGGGAACGATAGATACGTGGCTTTTATATAAGCTGACCAAGGGTGCGGCTTATAAGACCGATTATTCTAATGCATCCAGAACCCAGCTGTTCAATATTTTTGATTTAAAATGGGATGAAGAATTATGTGGGATTTTCGGAATCCCGGGGAATTGTCTGCCTGAAATATGCGATTCCGACAGTTGCTTTGGCATGACAGATTTTGAAGGTCTTCTTCCGGCAGAGGTTCCGATCCACGGTGTGATGGGGGATTCCCATGCGGCATTATTCGGACAAGGCTGTGTGCAGCCGGGGATGATTAAGGCAACTTACGGAACGGGCTCCTCTGTTATGATGAACACAGGCGCAGTTCCTGTGTGCAGCGAAAGCGGAGTCGTTACCTCTCTTGCATGGAAGCTGGGAGGAGAAGTCAACTATGTGCTGGAGGGAAATATCAATTATACGGGAGCGGCGATTACATGGCTGAAGGATGAAGTCCGGCTGATTGACAGTGCGGCAGAGACAGAAGGTCTCAGCAGGGCTGCGATTCAGGATGATTCCCTCTATTTTATTCCGGCATTTACCGGGCTTGGAGCCCCTTACTGGAACAGTAAGGCAAAAGGAATCTTATGTGGAATCACGAGGACTACGCGCCGGGAAGAAATCGTCCGTGCAGTTGTGGAGAGTATTGCATATCAGATTCAGGATATCGTGGAGACGTTTGTCAAGGATGCGGGCGGGGCGGCGAAAGAACTCCGTGTGGACGGAGGTCCGACCAGGAACGCATATCTGATGCAGTTCCAAAGTGATATCCTGAATACCAAGGTGAGTGTGTCCGAGGCGGAAGAAATGTCCGGTATCGGGGCGGCTTATGCGGCGGGCATTGCACTTGGCGTGTATGAGAAACAGATTGCCGAGAAGATTGGAAGAAGGATTTACGAAGCGAAGATGGAAGAAGCGCTGCGTGATAAGAAAAAGAGCGGCTGGAGGGAAGCTGTGGGAGTCTTGAATACAAAAATGTAAAAGCAGAAGAACCGGAAGAAATTCCGGTTCTTCTGCTGTCAGGCACGTGATAAAACAATCCGGCAAGCTGTTTTAAGTTGACGAACCTCTGGAACAATCGTATACTTTTAACAAGGGATGCCCTTATTAAGATTAAGAAACAAAACTAATAAATAATCAGGGCAAATAGTTCGAGAGGTGAAAGGATATGAAAACAATAATCAAAAACGGAACTGTTGTAACAGCAGGCGGCAGCTTTCCGGCGGATATTTTGATCGAAGGAGAGAAAATCGTAAACATTGGGGTGATTGATTCGAAACTTTACCGGGCAGAAGAGGAGGCACAGATTATTGACGCAGCCGGCAAGCTTGTATTTCCGGGGGCGGTAGACGTACATACCCATATGGATCTGGATGTGGGGATATCCCGTGCGGTGGATGATTTTTATGATGGGACGGTTGCGGCAGCCTGCGGAGGGACTACATCCATCGTAGACCATATGGCGTTTGGTCCGGCGGGAATCCCACTTCATTATATGTTCCATGAATACGAAAAGCTTGCCGGCGGCAAGGCAGTGATTGACTATGGCTTCCATGGAACTATGCAGCATTTGGATGAAGAAATCCTGGCAGAGCTGGAGACGATGATGGCTGACGGCATTCCAAGCGTGAAGCTGTATATGACTTATAATTATAAGATGGATGACGCAGAAATCCTGCAGACGCTTCGAAAAATGAAAGAAATTCATGGCATTACCGCATTCCATTGTGAGAACCATGAAGTGACAGAGTTTTTAAAAAAAGAGAACCGCGAGAAGGGGAATCTTGCGCCAATCTATCATGCAAAGAGCCGTCCGAATGCAGTTGAGGCAGAGGCGGTAGAGCGTGTCTTACGTCTGGCAAAAATGGCGGGGGATGCTCCGGTATATATTGTACATCTCTCATGTAAAGAAAGTCTGGAAGCTGTCCGTGCGGCCAGAAATGCCGGACAGAAGAATATTTTCGCAGAAACCTGTCCGCAGTATCTGATGCTGACGGAAGAGCGGTATCTGGATCCAGACGGTTTGAAATATATCATGTCGCCGCCCCTTCGCACACAGGAAGACTGTGATGCGCTCTGGGAAGGAATCGCCGACGGTTCCATCCAAGTTGTTGCGACAGACCATTGTCCGTTTAATTATGGCAAAGAGAAGCAGATGGGCAAGGATGATTTCACCTGCTGTCCGAATGGGGCGCCGGGTGTGGAAGAACGATTCCCAATCTTGTTTTCAGAAGGTGTGAAGAAAGGCAGGATCACCTTGCAGCGTCTGGTGGAAGCAGCGTGTACCAATCCTTGCAGAATCTATGGATTAGCGCCGGAGAAAGGAGATATCCATCCGGGTGCGGATGCGGATATTGTGATTCTAAATCCAGAAGTCTCCTATACGCTGACTCATGACAGGATGCATGGAGCAGTGGATTATACGATGTATGAAGGGACGGAAGTCCAGGGAGAGATTGAACTGGTTATGCAGCGCGGAAAGGTGCTTGTAAAAGAGAATACATTTGTGGGAGAGAAGGGCGCGGGACGATTCATCCACAGAAAGCCGTATACAGAATGTTAAGGAAATTATATACCGCTCCATTAGAAGGAATCACAGGGTATGTGTTCCGTAATGCCTTCTATTTGTGTTTCGATCATGCAGATAAATATTTTATTCCATTTATTCAGCCTAATCAAAAAGGACATTTCAGTTCCAGAGAAAAGCAGGATGTGAAGCCGGAGAACAATCAGGGGATGTATGCGGTTCCGCAGATACTGACCAATTCTTCTGAGGATTTTCTGCGCACTGCATGGAAGCTTAAGACCGCATACGGTTACCAGGAGGTTAATCTGAATCTGGGATGTCCGTCTAAAACGGTGATTTCCAAAAAGAGGGGCTCAGGTTTTCTGGCATACCCGGAGGAGCTGGAGAGGTTTCTGGAGGAGATTTTTGAGAAGGCAGAGATTGAAATTTCCATCAAAACAAGGATTGGAAAAGAACACCCGGATGAATTTGCCCGTATCCTTGAAATTTACAATAAATTTCCAATCAAAGAGCTGATTATCCATCCAAGAGTGCAGACTGATTTCTACAAAAACCATCCGAATCTGGAAGTGTTTCAGATGGCACTTAAGACTGCGAAAGCTCCGGTCTGCTATAACGGGGATATTTTTTCTTATCAAGAATATGAACAATTTACAGAACGGTTTCCGCAGGTGGACTGCATCATGCTGGGACGGGGGCTTCTGAAAAATCCGGGGCTGACGAGAGAAATCCGGCAGCAGATATCCCTGGACAAAGAGACTTTAAAGAAGTTCCATGATTGTCTGTATCGGGGATATTGCCAGGTATTGTCCGGGGACAGAACAATTCTGTTTAAGATGAAAGAACTATGGGGATTTCTTGCCCCGGTGTTTACTGATTATGAGAAATATGCGAAGAAGATTAAGAAAGCGGAAAAGCTGTGGGTATATGAAGACGTAGTGGAAAAACTGTTTGCAGAGCAGGAGTTATGCGTTTAACCTTTGCTATTTGTCGGGATTTATTTTATTATTATTACAACTGCTATGACGTAGATTGGAGGAATAATAGAATGGGAAAAAGGAAGTCGGCAGATTTTGCTGTGAAATGGACAGGGGAAAACAGAAAATGAAGGAGGGGAGGAAAGAATTTCGAAAGGAACTGCTTCAAATTGCGGTTCCGGTAACATTGCAATGTCTGCTGCAGTCCTCTTTTTCCGTAGTAGACCAGATTATGACAGGCCAGCTTGGCAGTATCAGTATCGCAGGTATTGGATTAGGAGGAAAATTTGCGTCTATTTATTCTGTGGTGATTGCAGCGGTTGCAACTGTGGCAGGGATTATGATAGCGCAGTACATAGGAAAGAAAGACGATGAGGAAGTAGGCAGGAGTTTTTATATAAATATAGCAGCATCCTTCATATTAGCGGCAGTTTTTACTTTACTAAGTATCATGATGCCGTATCAGATTTTGGGGTTATATACGAATGATGAGGCTGCAGTCCGGGTGGGGGTAGAATATCTTAGGATATATGCTCTCGGGTTTCTGCCCGTGGCAGTCACGTCAGTTTTTTCGGCATATCTTAGATGTGTTGATGCCGCAAAGGCACCCTTATATGCGGGCATTTTTGCCAGTGCAGCAAATACTGTATTAAATTATATATTGATATTCGGAAAAGCAGGTTTTCCGGCAATGGGCGTGAAGGGGGCTGCATGGGCATCAGTGGCAGCACAGTTATCAGGCTGTATACTTACAGTTATATTCTTCTTTCATCTGCCTCGGAAAACTTCATGGAAAAATCCATTCGAATTTAAAAAGTACAAAGCGCATATGAAACAGTACCTGGTCATTTTAATGCCGATGCTTGTGTGTGAATTGCTTTGGAGTATCGGGGAAAATGTATATGCGTCCATTTACGGGCACGTGGGAACGAAAGCTCTTGCTGCGATGATACTAACGAATCCTTTGCAGGCATTTGTTATGGGGGCGTTAAGCGGCGTATCACAGGCAGCCGGAGTGATAATAGGAAAGAGGCTGGGCGCTGATGATACCAGAAGCGCTTATCAGGATTCTAAAAGGCTGATGTACACAGGGCTTGTCTGTTCCATTTTGCTGTCCGTATTCGTAATTGCAATCAATAAATATTATGTATTAATCTTTCATGTGGAAGATGACGTAAGGCAGATGACAAGATATGTGCTTGCAGTATATGCTGTTGTGGCGCCTGTAAAAGTGCAGAACATGATTTTGGGCGGGATATTAAGAAGTGGCGGAAAAACAACGCTGGTAATGATCATTGATATGATAGGCACGTGGATTTTCGGGGTGCCGCTTGGAATGTTATCCGCTTTTGTTTTCCATCTTCCCATAGCGGCAGTTTATTTTGTTTTGTCTATGGAAGAGTGTATACGTGTGATAATTTCGTTGGTTGTCTTTAGAAAGAAGAAATGGATGCATACATTATGAGACCCGCCCCGCCATTTTCTTTTTTACAAACCGATAGACCAATATTCCTATTCCGAGCAGCAGTAATATGCGCACGATACCGGAATACCGTTCTGTATAAATAAGTACGGTTTCCCATGAGGCACCGAGAGCCGCACCCAGAGAAACAAGAAGGATATTCCATACCGTACTTCCGATTGTGGTGTAAATCAGAAAGATCAGGAGATTCATGTTCGCCATACCTGCGGGGACAGAGACAAGGCTGCGGATAATCGGGACACACCTCCCCAAAAGGATCATTTTCTTCCCATGTCGTTCAAAGGAAGAGATGGTTCTCGTTACGTCTTCCTTTTCAAATCCAAGCCCTGCAAACAGTTTGCTTTCCATAACCTTGCCGAGCCGCTCCGGATTCAGAGCCATTCCTACACGGTATAATACCAGAGCGCCGATTAAAGAGCCGATTGTAGAAAATATAACTACACCCGGTACGGTCAGCGCTGTATAAGTGGTCATAAAGCCTCCGAAAGTCAGAATGACTTCTGAGGGAATCGGCGGAAATATATTTTCTACGGCGATCAGGAGACAGACGCCAAGATAACCGCATGAATTCATAATTGAAATTAAAGCTTCCTGTATCATTTTTGTTTCCTTTCTGAATTTGGGTGAAAAGGCCTTCCACAATATGGAGAATCTTTCGGAAATAACTTCTGTCTTAAAAATATATGTCAGGTTCTTTTATATCATACATTTTTCTTGACAAAGGGCAGAATGACTGTTAGTATGGTATTAAGGTAATACCATATGAGGCGAAAGGACATTTTTTATGGAAATACAGTCAATAGCCAACGCTAATTTAAGCAGTTTGGTAAAAGACCACCTGTATCAGTATATCCGGAGTCTTGATTTAAAGAACAATATGAAATTACCGCCGGAGAATCAATTAGGGGTAAAGCTGGGAGTAAGCCGGGTAACGGTACGCCGTGCTTTAGATGAATTGGAAAAGGAAGGGATTGTCATAAGGATTCATGGAAGAGGAACCTTTGTAAATCCGGAAGCTTTGAAAATTCAGGTGAATTTGATGCCTGGCGAAGAATTTACTCGCCTGATTGAAAAGTGTGGATATAAAGCTTC
>ERZ808046.1255-NODE-1255-length-12126-cov-3.663458_pt1 | contig 12126 bp, 9 predicted proteins | sample MGYA00380196_ERZ808046 | MGnify/ENA primary metagenome ERZ808046 (study PRJEB31490, sample SAMN06133421) | mouse gut metagenome | isolation source: Z6_2 | host: mice | place: China: Chengdu | collected 2015-05 ...
CCGGGCAAAAAGTAAAGGCCATATATATTTTTATTACATATAACCTTGTTATGACTATGTATACGATGATTAATCTTCCTTATGGCTCATTAAGCACATTGATGACGGCAGATCCCTATGAGAGGAGTGTTTTGAATATTTTCCGTCAGATATTTGCACAAATTACAAGCCTGATTATTACGGCGGCAACACTTCCTCTTGTCAATCAATTCGGAGGGGGAAGCCGTGCGTGGACATTAGTGTATGGAATTTTTGCGGCAGTAGCAGCTGTTCTGTTTCTTATTTGTTTTGCTGGCACAAAAGAGAAAGTCGGAATCGAAGCGGCAAAAAGAGATAATGTACCAATTAAGACAGCGCTGCTTGCACTTGTAAAAAATAAATGCTGGGTTATTTCCATGCTTTTAGGAACCGGTACTTGTTTGTTTTATATGGCAATCTCAACAATTAACAGTTATTACTGTGTGCAGGTGTTACACGATGAATCCCTCGTAGGAAAGGTTAATGCCGCATATATCGCTCCGATGATTGTATTTTTCTTCCTGATGGCTCCGATTGTAAAGAAAATCGGAAAGAAAAATACCAATCTTATGGGGTGGGCAATTATTTTGTTCAGTTATGTCCCGCTTTTCTTCGGCATGGAGAATACCACGCTGGTTATTGGAACCTCAGTTGTGCGTGGAATCGGTTATGCCTGTGTTATGGGAGTTCAGTTTGCGATTATCGGTGACAGTGTAGAGTACGGTGAATGGAAGACGGGTGTCCGTTCCGAGGGACTTGTGTTCAGCGCCCAGAGTTTTGGGTGTAAGGTTGGTATGGGGCTCGGCAATGCCCTGATTGGCGGAATGCTCTCATGGGGGCAGTATGATGGAGAACTGGCAGTGCAGCCGGATTCCGCAATTTCTGTGATTAAAGTGTTGTATATTGGTATGCCGGTAATTGTTGCAATCCTTCAGTTGCTGTTGATGCTTCCCTATACAGTAGAAACGGAGTATGATATCATGAATAAGGAACTTACTGAACGGCGTGCAAAGAGGGCAGAGTAGGAGGGTGATATGAAAAATATACTGTGTTTTGGAGATTCTAATACGTTTGGCTACGATACGGTAAATGATAGTCGTTTTTCACGGGAAATACGCTGGACAGGTTTAATACAGAAAAAATTGGGAAAAGAATATTATGTTATTGAAGAAGGAATGGGTGGCAGAACAACAGTTTGGGAAGATCCGATAGAAAATCTGCAAAGTGGAAAGGACTATCTGCTTTCCTGTCTGGAATCTCATTGGCCGTTGGATTTGGTGATTATTATGCTGGGAACGAATGATTTAAAGGCGCGTTTTGGTTTGAGTGCATATGATATTGCATGTGGGATAGAAACACTTGTGTGCATGACAAAAGAATTTTTTAAACGTAAGTCCCAAAAACAACCTGAAGTTCTGATAGTTTCTCCGATAGAGGTAGACGAGGAGATTGTTCAGCGTCCATATGGAATAGTGATGGGAGGAATATCTGCATCAGAAAGATCCCATGAATTTCGAAAATATTATAGCATGATATCAGAAAGAAATCAGTGCCATTTTTTAGCTGCATCAGAATTTTCAGCTCCGTGTAAAGAGGATTGTATACATCTTGACGCAGAGGGGCATAGGATGCTTGCCGATGCTTTGGTTGAAAAAATAGATTGTATATTAAATAATGTATCTGATTCGTAAAAGCCTGTTGAGAAACTGTTCAAGCTATTTTGAACAATACCTTACGCTAATTATGGAACTTATAACTGTACATCTTTCAAATCAAAACGAAGGATGCGGGAACAGAGATTAAATTGATGGTCTATGATGGTAAATGGTCAGAGGTGTGGTGAAATAGCAAAGGAAGAATAGAGGATGAAAGTAAAAAAACATAACTTATTAATAGCACTGATTGGTATTTCATGTATCTTTCTGTTATACGGATGTCAGAAAGAAGAAGTTCCGGTATCTTTGTCAAAAATCGGGGTTGCTCCATACATGTTATCGGAAGAAGACAGATATATACTGGATTCCTTTGGAATGTCTGATACTTCACAGATTATTTTATTTAATGCGCCGGAGGAAGCTGTTACATTAGAAGTGAATCTATATAGACTCGGAAGTGGTGGGACATGGGAAGATATCAGTAATGGCTGCATTTTTATTGGTGAGGAAAGAGAAACGGTGAAGCAGCTGACAGGAAATGTTGCAATCCAGCTAAGGGATGATTATAGCATTGATTTTCAAATAAATGCTGCAGGAAGCGTTTCGTTTCAATCAGAACCGGTTCAATTAGATCAGGAGATGAAAGCAAGTGTAAAAGGCTTTTTAACGGATTTTCAAAATATGGAATTAAATGAGGAAATTCCGGTGGCAATCATGGTATATGATGATGGAAACCATATGCAGAGCTATACAACAGAAGACTATTTTCAGCCATCAAAGTTTGAGGGAATGGGCTTAGTACAGGCTGTTACTTTGCGCTGCAGGTAATATATAACACTATAAAATAAGTAACAGTTCAGGCTTGCGGCTGAACTGTTACTTAAATATACTTATGGAAGATTCAAAAGATAAGATTAAAGTGGAAATCTTTCAGATAATTTCCAACTGCTTTGTGATAATCTTCACGGTTTTTCTATATACGCTGTAAAACAGTATTGCAAACAGCCCAAGTATCCCAAGACAGCTTGCCAGCCCGAGGATTTCCGTAGAGTCCAGTTTTCCTCCGTCATTTGCGAACATTATCATGCCGTACAGGAAGTACATGGCAGTCATCCCCACGATGGCAGGTATTTTGAAGACACGTGAACACTGGCTTTTGACTTCTTTTGTCAGGAAAGCGGGGGAAGCGCCCAGCCGTTTCAGATCGTCAAATACATAGCGGTTGTTCAGGGCTATGGTCTGACATCTGGTATAGCTGATAATCAGCGCAGCCAGCAGGCAGATGATGGCGATGAATAAAAACATCATCAGGAATACGGCAAAGCTCTGTAAAAAATCATTCTGGTTCAGCAGGCGGAATACAGGCATATAAGCCCAGTAACCACGGAAGTCCGAGGTATCCGGCGCCAGATAGCTCACCTTTGTCATTTTATCCGTATCTCCCCAATAGATATTTCCGGCTTCATTTTCATGGATTTTTGTTACCCGGTCATAGGACGTGATGATTTCACATTCCGGACCGTACTGTGTAACTAGTGTGTGGAAAAATTCATCGGCAAATGCGTAGGTGTCTTTTCCGTCAACATTAAATGCAGCTATTTCTCCTTTCCAGTCAGCGGTGAGCCCGGCTGTGATTGTATCATAGTCTGCATTGTCCAGTACATAATAGCCGATTTGGTCTGTCAGTTGATTAAAGTGTACAAATCCTGCAAACTCGGTATCAATACTTTCTCTTGTTACCATGTTAGTCAGTTTACCTGAACCAGAGTTTAAAAAGTAGGTTCCGGTTTCGTTGTCGTTAGAGATTCCGCAGTAAGTTCCCGGCTGAATATTTATTTGCTGTCCGCTGAATTTGTTAAATATATCTTCGGACAGGAACTTTCCCTGATTTAACAATTCCCGGTATTCATAATGGAAATGGTTGTTTTCTTCTTCAATCTGCGTTTCTCCGTCCATTCCAAGTGTCAGGTATTCTCCCTCTGTCCAGTCTTTTAATGCAAGCTGATGCTCGGCGGCAAGGGATTCGGCCTCTGGCTTCTGGTATACATTCTGGTCTGCTCTCCATTGATATAAATAGTCGTAAGGAAGGCTGCGTGTCGCCTGAATCTGTCCGGCTCCCAGCATGGGGAGGTAAAAGATTCCGAAGCAGGAGCCTGCAATAAGGACAGTGCTGACAATCAGGTTATTGACAGTCTGGCGTCCCTGAAATTTCATCATGCTTCTGGCAATGATGTTCTTATATGGTTTCTTTTTATGGGAGAACCAGCCATGTACGACCGTGTGGAGCATAATCATGTACAGCCCGATAAATACAGGTGCGTATGTCAGATTAGTCCATGCGGGAGCATAGGCGCTGAACAGCTGCATGTATATGGCGGGTGTGTAATAACCCATTACAGCACCCGACAGCAGAAGAATAATGCCGACAGGACCGCACCATTTGCCGAGTTCTCGAACAGGCTCGTTTTTGTGTTCCTCGTGGACTACATCCATGATGTTCGTTTTTCTCAGATAGCGGTATGCGTTCAGGCAGGAAAATGCAACGACCAGCAGGAAAAAGGGGATTGAAACCAGCAGGCACTTCGGGTCGAATCTCAGAACCATTTCCGCACTGTCTACGAGAAAGAGGCGGAACAGATTCCAAAGAATCCATACAAAAGGAAATCCAGCAATAATTCCTGCCAGTGAAGAAACAGTGCTTAAGCTCAACACCTCGGTAAATACGCCCGGAGCCAGCCTTTTTCGAGAAGCGCCGAGAGCCATCAGTGTTCCGAGCTGCCGGGATTTTTTTCGGAAAAACAGACCGGCAGCATAGACCGTAAATACAGTGCAGCCAAACAGTGCAAGTACAAAAATCATATTCATCTGTTTCCGGCTGTCACCACCTTCCGGAAAGACGTTCAGTACAGTCGGAGAAAACATCATGGCGGAATAGGCGGAAATCAGCATCAATGCCATAAAATTACAGAAAATATACAAGTGCGCCTGTTTCCGGTCGGCCTTGTGAAGTTTTTGTTCCATCTTTTTCATTGTCATCATTGTTCGTCACCACTCATTTCTTTGATTGCGTCTAATAGTTCATCGAGAAAATCTTTCCGGCTGCCATTGTTCTCTAATTGACGGTATACTGTTCCGTCCTTTAGCAGAATGACTCTGTCGCAGAACGATGCGGAGAAACTGTCATGGGTTACCATAAAAATGGTTGCGTTCATCTCTCGCTTCGCATTTTCAAAGGACTCAATGACCGTGCGGCTGGACTTGCTGTCCAGGTTTCCAGTGGGCTCGTCGGCAAGGATAATCAGCGGATTGTTGATCAGGCTTCTTGCAACCGCCGTCCTCTGGCGTTCACCGCCGGAAACTTCTGCCGGATATTTGCTGCGGATATGGTCAATACCGAACAGAGAGAGCAGTTTATCTGCCAGCTTTTCTCCGTCTTTTCCTACATTGCCTTGAATGATTCGCGGAACGAGGATATTTTCACGGATGGTCAGTCCGTCCAGAAGCATGAAATCCTGAAATACAAAGCCAAGCTTTTCGTTGCGGATTTTTGCCAGTGCATCTTCATTCAGATTGGCAAGCTTTGTGCCGCCCAGTGTGATGCTTCCTTTTTCAAACGGAATATAGCAGGAAATGCAGTTCAGAAGAGTACTTTTCCCTGAACCGGAAGGTCCCATGACTGCAACGAACTCTCCCTGTGCAACCTGAAAATTAACACCCTTTAAAACGGGATATTCTTTTTTCCCTACTTCGTAGGATTTGTGAAGATCTTTTACATATAACATCATTGCCACCTGTCTTTCTTTTTGTATTGTTACCGGTATCCGGTAATCTGTTTTGTTCTGAAATAAGAGTAGCATAAAAGCTGAAAACAAAAATCCGTCATGTAAAACTTTGCCGGTCATATGTAAAGTTTGGGAAAGATTTTTAAATGTTGTAAAGTTTTGCATGTCATATGTAACGTTTGGGCGTTGCTATTCGCGGCTTCCTGGGCCGTGAATAGCAACGTCCCAGGCTATTGTTCATTTGCAAAGTCGTATTTTTTGTTGTTGGATTGGAAAAAAACGATTATAATATCAGCAGTGAGATGACTTCCGCCTTTACAGGCAGGGAGCAACAAATAGGTATCAGGAGCGAAGTCTGGTAACAGATAGTGAGGGTGAGCCATGTTAAGAATTGCTATATGTGATGATGAACGAAGTGCAAGAGAAGCACTGTTTCTTCAATTAGATAAAATGTTAGACGAGGAGACCGAGCAGATTGTATATGAATTTTCCTCGGGAGAATCCGCCGTGCGCTGGCTTGAAAAGCACCGGGGAGAAGTGGATCTTTTATTTCTGGATGTGGAAATGGACGGAATGAACGGCATGGAGACTGCTTTGGCAATCAGGGAGTTTGATTCGGATATCATTCTCATATTTGTGACCGGCTATGCGGATTATGTATTTGACGGATATCGTGTGGGAGCTTTGGATTATCTGATGAAACCGGCAGACCCGGAGAAGCTGCAAGGTGCGTTGACCCGCGTCCGCAGGCAGTTGTTTCAGGACAGGGAAAAACTGTATACTTTGAAAAATACGGAGGGAACATACCGATTCCGGATTCGGGATATCTTATATTTTTACAGTGACCGAAGAAAGGTTGTGCTGGTCACAAAAGAGGGAGAATATCCCTTTTATGAAAAGCTGGACGCAGTGGAAGAACAGATGGAGGAGCAGTTTGTGCGAATCCATCAGAGATATCTTGTGAATCCGGAACAGGTATCCCATATCGGGGGAAGCACTGTCCGGATTGATGAGTCAGAACTTCCGGTCAGCCGAGCCCTGAAGGAAGAGGCAGTAAAGAAACTGACAAAGGCGATGCTGGGAGGTGGCTTCTGATGCTTAAAATGGGCGTGAATCTGGCACTGATGTCAGTCTGCGTGCTTTTGGGAATGTGGTCGCTTTCAATGTTATTACCGATAAAAAAGAAATGGTGGGCAAAGGTGATTGGGATAGGCGTCTGTTATCTGGTTGTGGGGATGGTCCTATTTATCGGGGACTGGATAAATATGGTGCCTACGCTGCTGATTTTTCTTTTGTCTGTACTTATGATATGCGAGGGGAGTATTCTCAAAAGAGTTACGCTGGGGCTGATGTTTGTCAGTATCTTTTTTTCCTTTAATATGCTTACGGATAATTTTTTGCAGTGGGTAGCAGGAGAACGCGATGTATTTATTGTAGGAAGGGTTGCAGCAGGTGTGTTGCTTGCATTTTATGTCTGGTATTTTGCCCCAAAAGAAGATTTTGAACTTTCTCCAGCGCTGTGGCGTCTGCTTCTTGTATTGACACTGATTCCGCTTGGAATCGTCGTGAGCATCGGCTCGCTTTCCGATATGATATATGGGGAATTTTATAATTTCAAAATGTATCTGGTATTGATGCTGATCGCCATTATTTCCTTCTTTGCTCTTTTGCAGACCACATCGATACTGATTCGGCAGCAGAAGCTGGAACGGCAGGAGCTGTTTTTAGAAATGAACCAAAAATATTACGAGACTATGGAACAGCAGCATTTTGAAATACGGAGGCTTCGCCATGATATGGCAAATCATCTGCAGGTACTCTCGGCGCTGCCCGCAGAGAAAAAAGAATCTTATATACAGGAACTGATACAGAATAATGCGGTTACAAAGACCCTGAAATACTGTGGGGATCCGACCGTCAATGCGGTTTTGTCTGTAAAAGAGAATCTGATGAAGCGGCAGGAAATACGGTTTGAAAAACAGGTGGATATTCCGGCAGAGCTTCCCTTTGATAGGGCAGATATTTGTGCATTGCTTTCTAATGCATTGGATAATGCAGTTGAAGCCTGCTTGAAATTGGATGTGGAAGAGAGGCGGATCGTTTTAGAGACAAGAGAGCGAAAAGGAATGTTTGCAGTATCGGTTAGAAATCCGTATTTAACGACAGAAAATGATGCGATACAGAACCACGGACTTCCGAGAACTTCAAAGAAAGACAGGAAGAATCACGGGTATGGCCTTAAAAGTATCAAAGAAATTGTGGAACGAAATCACGGGAGCATGGAAATCACGTCGGAAGAAGGAACATTTGAATTGTTTTTTTATCTCCCGATACAAAAGTAAGCGCTTACAAACAGATGTTTTCCTACGAGTATGAAGAGAAAAGGAGGTATGTTCAGATATACCTCCTTTTTGTAATGATGCACAAAAGAACAGGGGGGAATTCTTAAAAAACATAAGGGATAATTGTATACTACGACGAAAAACAGATTCTTTATTGACTTATCTGGAAGAGCAGTATAAAATCTAAATGTAAGCACTTACATTATCGAAATAAGAAAGGTTATTTTGATAATGTAAAACGTGAAAAGACGAAATTGCCATTGCAGCAGAAAGGAAAGGTAAAAAGGAATGAAGTGTTTGAAAAAGGTCGTATCAGCGGCGCTTTGCATCTGTATGGTGTTTGGGCTTGCAGGGTGTTCTTCATCCGGCGGAGTGACCGGGCAGAAACGAATTGTAAGAATTTCCCATGCACAGTCAGAAGCGCATCCGGAGCATCAGGGACTGCTTGCCTTCAAGGAGTACATTGAGGAGAAGCTGGGAGATAAATATGAGGTACAGATTTTCCCGAATGAGATTCTGGGAGCGGCGCAGAAAGCCATTGAGCTGACACAGACAGGAGCGATTGACTTTGTTGTGGCGGGTACTGCCAATCTGGAAACATTTGCCGATGTATATGAGATTTACAGCATGCCGTATCTGTTTAGTTCGGAGGAAGCATACCATGCGGCGATGCAGGATACAGAATATATGAAGAAAGTGTATGAATCAACAGATGATGCGGGATTCCGTGTGCTGACATGGTATAATGCGGGAACGAGAAGCTTTTACGCAAAAGACCCAATCAAAACACCGGATGATCTGAAGGGAAAGAAGATTCGTGTCCAGCAGTCTCCGGCAAGTGTCGGTATGGCACAGGCGTTCGGCGCAGCAGCATCACCGATGAGCTTCGGAGAAGTTTACACGGCAATCCAGCAGGGCGTTATAGACGGTGCGGAGAACAATGAACTGGCACTGACAAATAATAAACACGGTGAAGTTGCAAAGTATTACACATACAATAAACATCAGATGGTACCTGACATGCTGATCGGAAACCTGAAATTTTTGGAGGGTCTGAGCGACGAGGAACGTGAGATATTTGAAAAAGCTGCTGAGATTTCCACAGAAGTAGAGATGGAAGCATGGGATGAGCAGGTAGAAGAAGCAAAGAAAATTGCACAGGATGAGATGGGGGTTGAATTTATTGAAGTAGATACAGAGCTGTTCAGAGAAAAGGTCCTGACACTGCAGCAGGAAATGCTGGAGGAAAATCCGAACATCCGAGAGCTGTATGACCACATTCAGACTTTCAATGAGAAATTTGACAGTGCGGGAGCTCAGAGCACAGAGGTAAAGGAGGCGCAGTAGAGAATGGAAATGTTAGGTAAAGTACGTTCTGTTATGGACAAAGTGTTGACAGCAGTTTGTTGTTTTTTGTTTGCGGCTATGGTTCTGGTCGGAACTTACCAGATTGTATCCCGATACTTTTTTGGAAAGCCGAGTACAATTTCAGAAGAATTGCTGACCTATTTATTTACATGGATGGCATTGTTTGCTTCTGTTTATGTGTTCGGTAAGAGAGATCACATGAGAATGGGATTTATTGCGGACAAGCTGGAAGGAAAGAACCGTGTGATTTTGGAAGTGGTAATTGAAATTCTGATCATTGCATTTGCAGCAATCGTTATGTTATTCGGTGGAATCAGCATTACAAAACTGACAATGACGCAGGCAACGGCATCATTAGGAATTCCGATGGGAGTGGTCTACACGGTCGTTCCGATTTCAGGAATACTGATTATTGTATATGGCGTGTTAAATATTATTGATCTGGTCAGCGGAAATGACCGCGGCGGACAAAGAGACGTAAAGGAATAAGAGAGGAGGAGATTTATTATGGATATTGCAGTATTATCCGGACTGATTATTTTAATTACACTTGTAGTCATGCTTGTGTGTGGAGTGCCGATTGCCATCGCGCTCGGTGTATCTTCGATTTGTGCAATTTTACCGACATTGAACTTTGAAGCAACTGTAGTAACCGGAGCGCAGAGGATTTTTTCGGGTATCTCGATTTTCTCTCTGCTGGCAATTCCGTTTTTCATTCTTGCCGGAAACATTATGAATAAGGGCGGTATTGCGGTACGTCTGATCAATCTGGCGAAATTAGTGACCGGCCGCACACCGGGAGCTCTTGCCCAGACAAATGTTGTGGCAAACATGCTGTTCGGAGCAATTTCCGGTTCCGGTACGGCAGCAGCTTCCGCAATGGGCTCCATTATCGGGCCGATTGAAAAGGAAGAAGGATATGATCCGAACTTTTCCGCAGTGGTAAATATTGCGACTGCTCCGACCGGTCTTTTGATTCCGCCAAGTAACGTTATGATTACATTTTCACTTGTCAGCGGAGGCACATCTGTAGCGGCGTTGTTTATGGCAGGATATATTCCTGGAATCCTCTGGGGACTGGCATGTATGACCGTGATTTTCTTTATGGCAAAGAAACGGGGATACAGAAGTCAGGTGAAGTTTACATTTAAAGAAGCAATGACGGTTCTGATTCAGGCAATTCCGTGTCTGCTGCTGATTATTATTGTAATCGGAGGAATTATTTTCGGAGCATTTACCGCAACGGAAGGCTCTGTTGTAGCGGTTGTTTATAGTCTGATTTTGTCACTTGTATTTTATAAATCAATCAAATTAAAAGAGATTCCGCAGATTTTGAAAGAAAGTGCAGAGATGACAGGTATTATTATCTTTCTGATCGGTGTGTCCGGCATTATGTCATGGGTTATGGCATTTACAGGAATTCCGACAGCGGTTTCTTCTGCACTTCTGGGACTGACAGACAATAAGATTATCATTCTTATGATTATTAATGTGCTGCTGTTGTTTGTAGGAACATTTATGGACATGACACCGGCGTGTCTGATCTTCACTCCTATCTTCCTGCCGATTTGTACGGCGCTGGGAATGAATGCGATTCATTTCGGTATTATGATGATTTTTAACCTGTGTATCGGCACAATCACTCCTCCTGTAGGAACGACGCTTTTTGTCGGCGTACGAGTGGGAAATGTAAGGATCGAGACGGTATTCCGTCAGCTTCTTGTATTTTTTGCGGTAATATTTGTGGTGTTAATGCTGGTAACTTATATTCCGCAGATTTCTCTGTGGCTGCCGAGCCTGATGGGATACGTGTAAAAGATATAGATAGGGGATTTATATCCCATGTGTAACAAATTTGAAAAGAATGAAAGGATGAAGATGAAATGAAACAGTTTATGGACAAAGATTTTTTATTGAGCACGGAAACAGCACGGAGTTTATTTCATGAACATGCAGAAAATACACCGATTTTAGATTATCACTGCCATATCAATCCGGAAGAAATTGCAAAGGACAGGAAGTTTGAGAATATCACACAGGTATGGCTTGGCGGAGACCATTACAAATGGCGTCAGATGCGCTCAAATGGAATTGAAGAACAATATATTACAGGGAACGCTTCCGACCGTGAAAAATTCCAGAAATGGGCAGAGACACTGGAGAAAGCAATCGGAAATCCGCTATATCACTGGAGTCACCTGGAGCTGCAGAGATACTTCGGATATACAGGAGTATTGAATGGCAGTACGGCAGAAGAGGTATGGAATTTATGCAATGCAAAGCTGCAGGAAGACGGTATGAGTGTCCGTAATCTGATTAAGCAGTCCGGCGTGACATTGCTTTGTACAACAGACGATCCGGCTGATTCTCTGGAATGGCATAAAGCACTGGCAGAGGACGAAAGCTTTGATGTACAGGTGCTTCCGGCATGGAGGCCGGATAAGGCAATGAATATTGAGAAACCTGACTATGCAGAGTATCTTGGGAAATTAGGGGAGTCTGCGGAGATGGAAATTCGTACATTTGCTGATTTGAAGGCTGCTCTGGTAAAGAGAATGGATTTCTTCAACAATATGGGATGTAAAGCATCAGATCATGCGCTGGAGTATGTGATGTATGTACCGGCAGCGGAAGAAGAAATGGAAGATATTTTTGCAAAGCGTCTTGCAGGCGAAGCAGTGACAAAAGAAGAGGAACTGAAATTCAAGACAGCATTCATGATTTTTGTCGGAAAAGAGTATTATCGTCTTGGATGGGCTATGCAGCTCCATTACGGATGCAAACGTGATAATAATGTATTTCGTTTCGGACAGCTCGGACCGGATACAGGATATGATTGTATTAACAATTACGCACCGGCTGCTCAGATGGCGGATTTCCTGAATGCATTGAATGCCACAGATGAGCTTCCGAAGACAATTATTTATAGTCTGAATCCGAATGACAATGCTGCGATTGGTA
>ERZ808046.1258-NODE-1258-length-12098-cov-7.941520_pt1 | contig 12098 bp, 13 predicted proteins | sample MGYA00380196_ERZ808046 | MGnify/ENA primary metagenome ERZ808046 (study PRJEB31490, sample SAMN06133421) | mouse gut metagenome | isolation source: Z6_2 | host: mice | place: China: Chengdu | collected 2015-05 ...
AAATTTAGATATGAATATCTTTAAAATAAATATTAAAGTAAATTACTTTTTTAGCTTAAAGCATCCTTTTTGGATGCTTTTTTTTGTAGCTAGCTAAATATTTGTTTCAAGAAGGATGGTGACGGTTATGGTACAATAGTTACAATAAAACCGATTTTTATCTTAGATTAAATAAAAATGATAAAAGGTCGGTTTTAGATGGTTGTCATTTTGTTACTAATAGAACCTTAAAATTCAGGAATTAGCACAGACTTACAGTTTTAGATTAATAAAAAAGAGTTTCGATAGCTCTTTTTTTATTAATCTAGGGGTAACATCTCATAGATAACTACTTTTTTTGCAATCTTTTGCTTTAAGGTCTTTATTGCTTTTTGTAAATCATCCATTGCTTTTGTGGGATACTTTTTTTGAATTATTTTCATCTGATACCATCCAGCATCCCAAGCATTTAATGATTTTTCTGGTAGATCCTTAATAGCTAAATGACGATATTGTAGTTGTTCAAGCCAAACATTATTCAAAAACATGTGAAATATTTACTGCATAGAAAAAGAGAATCCCATTCAATTGGGATTCTCTTTTGGCATTTTTGCAAATTCCACAATTAGACAATTTTTCTAGGAGGAAATATTTCCAGTTAATTGAGCATCTCAGCATCCCTACATTGTCATTGATATTGTTGATTTCTCAAGTATTTTTAATTAAAATTAAGAGGTAAAAATAATTTATTATTTTTATTTTGATTGTTTTCAGCATATTGTTTTGCTGAATTGGTTGAGAGTCCATTGTTGGACTAGTTTTAATGTTATCGTTTTATTTTTATTGATTTGTAAAGGAATCTATTGAATCGAAGATTTAATAGGTTCCTTTTTTTGTTGTAAAAAGGAGTTTGTATGAATGTTAATTTAATAAATTTAAATGCACAAGGTTTTCACTTTGTATTTTCTGATATAGATGGACTAACTGATTTACGTAACTTTGTACTAAATCAATTAAATATCAGACAGAAATTAGAGCTTGTTAATCGCTTATTAAAGGCTTGGAGAATAGAACCTATTTCAGTTCAAGAAGCATTTGATGAGTATTTTTATCGGCATAAAGATGATGATTATGGTCAAGAAGACTTTCTTTGTGAGTTTTTAACGGGTGATGAAGGTATTCTAGATGGAATAGATAGAATTCTCAGTCAAGATACTTGTTATAAAGATGTCAAGTTAATTCTTGAATATCTTGATGAAGTATTAGAACCTAATGACTTTAGTTCATGGAAACTATTTGGATATTCTCAGGGCGAAATAGAATGGGCTTGGCAGTATTCAAATGATAAGCAAGATAAAAGTTTACCAGAATATAAGTTAACGGCTTTATTAGAATCGGCTGTTTTTGATTAGAAGGGGTATATAAATTATGAAATATTATGACAATTTTGAAGCTTTACAAAATGAACATCCTGCTGTTGCTACTGAACTACTTGATAAAAAAGGTGGCGGAGATTGGCAAGAGGATACTCTTTACTATTATGATGATCCGGGCGATTTTGCAGAATGTGAAGTTTGTGATGGCTGGTATAAGGCAATTTTAGGTAAGGATATAAGCCAAAACATTTACAATGGTGCACCAAATCTATATGATTTCGTAGATATTGATGCGTTAGGGATAGCCTTAACTAGTAATTGGGATGAAAGTTCTCACTTCATTTCCAGTTCCAAAGCCATTGTTGTAACAGATTTCGGATGGTAAAGCTAAAAATTAACAAAGGTAAATATTGTAATGAAAGTATCTAATACAGACATATTAGATACTTTTTTAATTGTTGAGAGGTAAAAAAATGAATAATAAATTAGCTACTGAATATATAGAAGTGTTTTCAAATGAGAACGAGATGCAAAACTTCTTGCACACTACTCAAAATATAAGTACTTTTTTCGAAAATATTCGATATAAATTGCCATTTTCCAATTATAGGCGTACAGCTTTTATTTCTGCCATCATTGGAGATTTTCTATGGGATATGATTGATGAAGTCTCAAATAATTTAAAAAACGAATTAAATTATTATTGGGACGGCAATGTAAATTCCTATTTAGAAGAGTTAAAAAGTTACTCCAATGAAGCTACTAATATCATTACGAATTTATTTATTTTTTATGACGAGACCTTTTGTAATGAGAACAAAAATATATCGTTTGATGAAATAGATGATGTAAGTGATGAATATTATCGCAGCTACTTTGCAGGTAATATCAGCGAGATAGCCAATAAAGAAGCGAAAATTGCTAATCTATCGCAAGAAAAGAAAAATATATTAAAACAGTATTTAAAAGCATGTGATTTAGAGTTTGATTTTTAGGTAATAATTTGAATTTTTTCAATTAAGAAGGGTAAAAATAAATATGCAATTTGATGTAAAAACAGTAAATAATATTTTAGGTATTGATGATTCATTTAAAGCACCAGCATGCATGATGGAATTGTTGCTTGATTCTAAAAAAAGAGTTGAGATATTCAATAAGTTTTTGGAAATTTCAAACGATATGAGTTTTGATTGGTTTCATGAATATTATGAAGATGAACAAGCCGAACGTAAATCTAAGAAACAGGACTTCACTCCAGAATGTATTTCTGAAGTACTGGCCGGTTTAACAGAAAATAGTAAGGGAACTTACTATGAGCCAGCAGCAGGAACAGGTGGTATTTTGATAAAGCGTTGGTGGCACGATAGGAATACGAATCCAGTAGTGATGGATCACTTAAACGACAAGTATTCTAACGACCCAATTAAGGGTGTTTTGCCAGTTCTTTTCTATGATCCACGTTCTTATTGGTATAGAGTAGAAGAACTTAGCGATAGATCCATTCCTTTTTTGATCTTTAACATGGCCATTAGAGGAATGAATGGAGTAGTAGTTCAATGTAATTCATTATCTAGAGAAGCTAAAGATGTTTATTTCATTCGAAATGATACAAATGATTTTTTTGCTTTTAGTGATGTGATTAAAATGCCACATACCGAAGAGCTAAAAAACGAGCTTCAAATTGAATGGATTCCTATGGTGAAATAACTAAATGCTCTTACTAGAAAATTAAGTAGGGTATACCAATCGTTAATAGTTAATAATTTATTTCAGGCAATCTCTATAGATTGTCTTTTTTGAAAGGAAAAATAATAAAATGAAAGAAAAAATAATTGATTTAATGAAAGAAAAGTTTTCAACAATGAGTACAAAATCTCATAAAAAACTTAACATTACTCCAAAAGATAATTTGTATTCTGCATATAAAAAATTAGCACTGTATTTATATGAAAATAGCTCCTTGGCTGAACAAGACGAAATCAATGTTATAGCTGATGAGACGAAAAATCGAATTAATTTACCAGTTACGAATTTCCAACATATAGAGAAAATGGAAATCTCAAATCAAGACCTCCTTACTGTAGAAAGATATTTAAAAGATACTAATGCAGCAAAGAAAGACGAATGGTATAAACATATCTATTTTTCAAATCAACTTCCAAGTGATAATAAGAAAAACATTGAATCTATTTGCATTGTACTTAGCCCAAGTGGAGCATTTAAAAACAGTGCTTTAAATAGTTGGTTTTATCGTTTTAACAGAGAAAATCATAAGAAGAAAGCTTTAATGCTTATTAACCTACCATTATCTTATAGCTATGGGTTAATCAAAGATGAGTTAAGTAATTATCTTCCATCTAGTCAAAAGGACAACGGAATGATGCAAAGAATAATTCGTAATCTTTGTAGTCAGACTGGATCTAAGTCAAAATTTGACAAAGATTTTCCTAGCATCCCTAATATAGTTGAAAGAAAGCAGTACATGAAAAATATTGATATTTCTGAATGTACTCCTTCTGATTTTGGTGATAATTATTATATACTTCCCAAAAATTCATATGTTTTAGGTACTTGGTACTCTTATGATTTTAATGGTTCGTTCAGACCTATCCTTGCTGAAAATTCTAGCGGCTTTTTAATTGATGATATGGTTGAAGTTACTTTACCAAATGAAGATCGCAGGATTTTCATGCATAAGGACGAGCTTGATATACAAGTTTCGAAACAGGTAAGTATGAATTATGCACAAAAATATTTAACTCATGTTAAAAATATCATGATTCAATTTGAATATGATTATGCACAAAAAGAAACAGTATCGAAGGCTAGATTTTTTGAACAAAAGAAAAATATTAATAAGTCTACATTAACTGCAATGACACGTCTAAAACATACCTTGAATGATCGTTTTAGGGATGTTGAGATTGATAATGATGTTGACCTTGATAAACTTGCTGAAATTACTGAAGAGTTGAAAAAGACATCTTTGTTACTTCCTAAAGTTGAAGGCGTTAAACCAATTTTACGTTTTCGTAAATTACGAAACCTTCACGCACTAGGTGCGTATTTCAACTTAAATCAGACTATTGCCGTAGATTTTCGTTCTGCAAATGCTGGAAAAGAAAAAAACGGTATTGGTGCAATCAATGTTGGTCTTCAAAGTTTCATCCATGAATATGGACATTTTATTGATTATAATTTTGCAGATGAACAACTAAGTTTGAAAACAGACTTTGAATTAATTTTACAGAGTGCCCAAAATTATATTTTTTCAAAGGGTGAAGGATTTTTATCTTCTTCTAAACAAAATTATTTTGCTACACCTACAGAGGTTTTCGCTCGGGCTTTTGAATTCTATGTATCTAACTGTAACTTGGATAATGATTTCATTAAAGATACTGAACAATACCAAAACTCGCAAAATTTAGCTTTTAGTTGTTTTTCAAATGTAAAAAGTGATCTTATCAATTATTTTGATAATCTTTTACCTAATCTGAAAGACAAAATTCTTGAGTACAATTTTGAAAAAGAAAAGAAGACAAATCCTATTAATACTGAGGTAAATATGTCGGAAAAAAACACTTTGATAGTAAATAAGTTGAGTGCTGATAACGGTGATCCAACTACTTCAAAGTTGAATAATAAGTCTGAAAATATAAGACAAATGTCTTTATTCTAGACTAAAGTAAATGAAATAAGCGATGATTTTCACTTTAATGAATCTTATCGCTTTTTTATTTCAATAATATTGTTAAAAGTATCTAATATTAAACGTTTTGAATACTTATATGTTTAGTGAAAGGGTATAATTAATGAAAAAAGATAAGTTTAAATTTTTTGGATTTTCTAATGATTATGTTTTTGGGGATGTGATGGAAGATAAAGATAATATTCTTTTAATTTTAAATACAATTCTTCCGAACTTGAAAATTAAAAATATAAAATATGCAACTACCCAAAAACAAATAAATTCTGTAGATTATAGCAAGGATGTTAGACTAGATCTTCAAGTAGAAGATGATACAGGTAAAATATATGATGTAGAAATGCAGACAAGTAAAAATGGATACCTGCCTCAACGAGTTAGATATTATCAATCAAAAATTGACTCAAAGCTTACGTTAGAGAAGAATGAGTCATATGATAAATTGCGTGATAGTATTATTATTTTCATTTGCACTTTTGATCCATTTGGTTACGGAGATTTGAAATACGAAAGACAAATATATCTGAAAGGACATTTAAATGAAGAAGATCGTATTATAGATGGTTCTGATGTGTTCTTTATAAATGCAACTGCAAATACAAATAGAGCAAGTTCTATGATGAAAGATCTAATTAAACTTGTAAATAATAAACAAGTGGATAAAAATTCAAAATATTATTCAATGCAGGAAAGAATTGAAGAAATAAATGCAGATCCAGAAAGAAGGGCAAAAATTATGTCACTAGAAGAAAAGATTATGGACCGAGAAGTTACTGCACGTTTAGAAGGTAAAAAAGAAGGTAGAGCTGAGGGAAAAACGGAAAGTAAGATTGAGGATGTATCTTCTTTAATAAAAAGATTAAAGAAATTAAACATCGATTCTAAAACCATTACTTCTTCCGTACATGAAGACTATGATTCTAAGTTACCATTATCTACAATAAATCGGATTTTAGAGAAGGAATTATAGGTCGACATAATAATAAAAGCAGAATGACTAATCATAGTCATTCTGCTTTTTTGTTGAGTTAATTTGGTTTTCCTGAATGTGATTCAGTAGTCTGATTGAGTATTTTACGTTGCTTATCTTCACTTGATTGTTGAATGTATTGATCGGTTGCTGATAGTCCAGTATGGCCTAATTGGGTTGCGACAGCAACAACATCTTTTGACTTGTCATAAATTTCAGTTCCTAATGAGTGTCGAAGTTTATGAGGTGTGGTTCTAGAACCGTTTGGAAATGCTATTGAATATTTGTTAACAAAAACCTCTATTGTCTTTGATGTAATTCTTTGGCCAATACCTCGTTGTAAAGTTAAGAAGAGGGCTTTTTGCTGCTTTTGTGGGTTATACCTAGATTCTCGAATATTTAAATATTCATTGATATAGGGAATTGCCCAATCAGCAATTAGAGCTGCATCTTTTTTATCACCTTTACGTACAACAATTATCGATTTTTCTCGCAAATTCAAGTCTTTCAAATTTAGATTGACTAATTCTGATACTCGAACTCCAGTGGCTAATAACAAGGCAATTATGGCTAAATCTCGTTCCTTGTTTTTGTTGAAATAGGGAACAGCGTGGGCGCTTAATGTATTGACATAATCATTATTAATAAAGTCTATCCACTCAAATTTTTTATCGTTCATATATAATTGTGGCCCATATTTTGCATTTCGATAGGCAATGGATTCTTTTACTCCTTTATATAAAGGGATTTTCAACATTACATTACGATAGAAGTATGGTTCTCCATCATTTAAATCTGCTACAACAGTTAGATAGTGAAATAAAGAACGTAAAGCATTAATAGTTCTATTTAAAGTAACTTTACTATCACCAGTACTTTGACGATTTTCAGACATTCGGCGTTCTTGCAAATACTGTTGAACCTGAGTTACTTTTAGATGTTCTAAAACTGAAAGGGACATTTCTTTATTGGATTTTGCAGAGCTTATTGTAGCTCCAGATGGATTTTCAAAATCTTCAGGTGTTTCTCGTAACCAAGTAAAAAATCTGGCATATTCAGATAAATATTGATACACAGTTGAAATAGCTAAATTCGGTTGCTGAGCATAATAATAAACATACTTTGGTAAACTCTGTAGCTGTTTGTCTACTAATTTTGCATATTTTTCAGCTCTCATTTTAAACAGACACTCCTTTAAAGGGGATAGAATTCATATCAATTATATCACTTTTTCAACTATTCTTAAAAGTACAGTTTTAGGTAATGTTAAATTATAAATTTGAGAGAGGATCTCTCAAATAATGAATTAGTCAAAATATGGATAATTAATCTGATCGTTATCAGTTACGTTCAGTTTATACTTTGCACGATATAATGCTTTTTCAACAGCAAGTTGACCGCTGGTTTTTGCCATCGAAACTGTATAGCGTCTATTTTGATTATCGATTAGAAATTGACTGATACTATGTTTAATATATGATTGAATTAAAATTACGTAACTAGATTCTTTAGCTGCTCGAAAAGCTTGTGATGGTTGCTTTGTTTCAATTATTTTTGCGATACCATTATGGGCTTCGATAACTTTCTCTAAGTTAGCAGTTAAGCTTTTATCGGCAACAACAATAATGGCTCGCTTTTTTTGTAAGTCAAAGTTCAATTTAGGAATATATTCTTGACCAGATGAAGATTTCTTTTCTTTCTTTTCTCGTAGTTTTAGCAGCTTTCGTTGTTGTTTAGTCAGTTTTTTCTGATTATTAGAAGTGTTTTTAGTAACTTTAACATCAAGCGTAGAATGAGTGTTTTCTGCATACTTCCAACGTAATTTGATATTTTCAGGGGTGTTCTCATACCAAGCTAGAGTAACAAGGTCGCTTTCTTTAAGCTTAAAATTAGCTATGACACGCTCGTCAAAATATAGTCTTGTTTTAGCTGAATTAAATTGGCTAAGACAGCATTTATTCGTGTCTTTGTCAACATATAAACCAAAACCATCTCTTTGTACTACAGATGGTCCAAATTCCACAATATTCTCTTTAGGTCTATGGTCTTTTTTAGGAGCAATGACCTTAACAATCTTTCGTAAACCCTTATCATCAATGCGTCTGTCTAAGCTCACTATAGATCCTTCTTCTAAATTTGCACTCCGTGTTAGATATTCATTAAAAAATTGGATATTATTTCCTTTAGAATCAATCGCTTCGGAACCATTAAGCCGTCTTTGAACAATATAATCATCACTCTTTTTTTCAACTGATTGAATGTGTTTTATACAAGGAATAGGTGGAATTGATTTTGATAAATATTGTTTGTTTCTATTATTCAGGACAACTTTACTTAATTTAGTAGAATCGGCTAATTGCTTCATAGCCGCAGTATCAGTATTTTTCGGTTGTTGGGTAAGTTCTTCTTTATTAGAATTATTCGCTAGATTATTTGGATCTGAAATATTCAAAAAATTATCAAAATCGTCAGAACTAGGTGTTTTTTCAATATTTTCACTCTTATTTTCTTCGTCATTGTGCGTATCTGATGAGGTATTTTCATCAATTTTTTTAGAAGTGTTAGATGAAATATTGTCTGGCGATTCAACTTGCTTTTTATTCTTATGCGGTTCGTCTACCGGCGTATTCTCTCCATAAGCATCATTATAGATTTTAGTTATTAAACTTAAAGCTATCATTGATTGTTTTAAAGATTGGGTTGTATCAGAAGTAGCATTCATTAATTTAACAATGTCGTCTCGGTAATCTATCATATTAATTTCCTCCTTTAAAATACATTAAAATTTTATCATAGGAATCAATCCTAAAAAGAACTGCTCTATTTTATTCAAAGTTGAAATTAAACTATGGAGTTAATTGTTCTCCAAGAAAGAAGCTGATATAATTAATGTATCAATAGTTTAGTTATGAAATGATTAGATTGATCGAACGTGGCGCACCCTAAGGGTAACAGATGCAAATCACTAATCACTGATATTCAGTTAAGTTCGTTTGGAATATCATTTTATCGTAATTACACCAATTACTAATGTCTGTTTTAGTGATGTAATTGCACCTCGTCAGTTATTAATTAAATTATTGACAATTGCGAATTAGCTCAGTTGGTAGAGCAGTGGACTGTTAATCCATTTGTCGTCAGTTCGAGTCTGACATTCGCAGTAAACTATACCTTTTCGATATATTTATTAAGTTAACCTTCTGGAGTTAAATCAATAACCTGGAGGTTAACTTTTTTATTATGTTGGATGATTAACCTCTCCTGGGATAGCTGTTAGTGGCTGCTAGATTTTTTTGTATAATTTTGGGTTATATCTTGTTCAATTTATGATTAATGAGAATCTAACATTAAATATGCTCTGGCGCTTAAAACAATAGTGCCCCCTTAAAATACTAATTATCACTTTTCAACTTTGGATAAAATAATCACTTTATCTATAGTTACCATAATTTTAATTATGTAAAATTATTATTTAAAATATTTGTTATTCCTTCTAACAAAAAACATGATATCATCGATACCATGTTCTACAAATATAATCATATCTTATTAAAGATTTAATCCCTGTATTCCATTTTCATAGGTCCATTGTTTAATCTGTGTATCTTCACCACTTCTATAGTAATCACTAATTAGTTCATTCCATGTACCCCACTTGTCTAAAGGGACATTAATCAATCCAGCACCACCATCAATCATAATTTTGTTGGCAGCGAGTGTTGCTGATCTTTTATTACCGTCCCAAAATATTTGGGCTCTCATATTGTGATACATTAATGTTAATGCTTTGTCGGTAGTACTTATATTCTTTGCCATTAAAGAAGTAAAGAAGCTTTTTTCATTCTCTTCGTCTGGGTTGACCGGAATATATGTATCTTTTGAATCAAGAATCACCTGGGAGTTTCCTGATCTAATTGAACCTGGTTCAAAAGAATCAAAGAGAGCGACAATTTTATTAATATTTTTCATCTTATCAAACGTTAAAGCTTCCTTGTCGTTAATGATGTATTGCCATCCTCGTTTTAATTGCACAATTGTATTAATATCATCAATTGAGACCCCATCGACGCCCAAGCCATCAATAATAGTTTGTGTTTGTGGTAAGGTTGTACTTAAACCCTCAAAGCGCGAATTAGTATAGACAAGCTTAGTTAAATTTTGCTTAGCAAATCTCCTATTTTGTTCAGAAGACATACAATATTTATCTTTTAATACCATAAAATTTTACCTTTCTAATCCCTTGCTTCTAATAAATTATAAGCGTATGGAAATCAATACGTCTATTATTTACTAAAAAAGTATCTAACTATTAGAACTAAGTTAGATACTTAAACTGTATTTTTTCAAATCATTTATTTAACTTCATTTTCAAACAGGCATTGATATCCATATGGTGATTCAATAATGTCTTCAGCAATCCAATCAGCTACGGTTGAAAAGTGTTCCCCTGTGCAACCATAAAAAATAGTTTCAACAATATAATCTATCGCTTCCTGGTTTTGCCAGAGATTTTTTTTGAGAATCTCTCCAAAAGAAAAGTCGTCCTGGTCTAAATTACGTAAAACATTTTCTGCACAATTGTATAGATCTTTTACTGTTTCAAACGAATCTGTTATGTTCCCTACTTTCTCTTCAAGTAAAGAATCATCAAAATCCAAAACAGAGGATCTAATGGGAAGATCATTCGGCAAATATTTTAAACTCTTAGCAGGAGCATTTAAGTGATAAATAAATCCCTCCGAATTTAAGTCAAAAGTGCCATGTATAAGCCATTTACCATTTTTAAAAAACGCATATGAGTCATTTATACCCTCTACATGTATTTCGGTGTCACCTGTTTTGTAATCTACTAATGTTTTAATTATTTCTTTTCTCATTTCAATATTTCCTCCCTAATTAATAAATTTATTTAATTCTGCCTTACAATACTATGTTTGAAGCTTATACGATAATCCTCAATAACGAGTTATTATTTCACCGATGGAAAGATAAAGTTGTTGTAATACTTCAAATCTAACTTTCTCAGAAAATGACTCATTTCTAACAAAATGAATTGCTTCTCTAGCATCTTTCTCCCGGAGAGAAAAATGTTCTCCAGAATCAAACATATCCGTAATACGCTGAACAAGTTCATAAAATGAAACAACAACCTTTTCTTTAGTAGATAAATCATAATTGAAATAGATTTGCTCATTCATCTTATTTAAATCCTTTCTAAAATAAAAAAGGAATCATCAAATCTTTCGATTCAATCATTCCTTTACAATACAATATAAAAATTTAACAATACATTACTTCAAGCCAAACATAGACTTTCAACAAATTCAGCAAAACAAAATGCTGAAAACAATCAAAATAAAAATAATAAATATTTTTACATTTTCATTATATCATGTTAAAAATCTTCATGTAAATGTGTATGATATGTGTCTCTCTCAAGCAAACAAAAAAGCATCTAATATATATTAGATGCTCTAAACTTCATTTTCAAATAAACATGGATACCCATATGGTGCTGTAACAATGTCTTCAGCAATCCACTCAGCTTCTGTTGAAAAGTGCTCCCAAGTAATTCCATAAAAAATAGTTTGTGCTATGTAATCTAATGCTTCCTGGTTTTTCCAGAGATTTTTTTTAAGGATCTCTCCATTACTAAAATCACTCTGATCTAGATTATGTAAGATATCTTCTGCACAATCGTATAAATCCTTTACTGTTTCAAATAGATTCGTTATATTATGTGCTTTCGTTTCAATTAAAGTATCTTCAAAATCCATAACAGATGATCTAATGGGAATATCACTCGGCAAATATTTTAAGCTACCAGCTGGTGCATTTATGGTATAAATATATTCATTCTCATACTGATCATTAGCTAAGCCTTGAGCACCGTATATTCTCCATTCACCATTTTTAAAAAAAGCAAATGAGTCTCCTATTCCGTCTACACGTGTTTCAATGTTTCCCGTCTTGTAATCTACTAAAGTGCTAATTATTTCTTTTGTCATTTCAATATTTCCTCTCTAATTAATAAACTTATTTAAATCTGATTTTCAAGTCTAAATTC
>ERZ808046.1259-NODE-1259-length-12089-cov-3.644689_pt1 | contig 12089 bp, 10 predicted proteins | sample MGYA00380196_ERZ808046 | MGnify/ENA primary metagenome ERZ808046 (study PRJEB31490, sample SAMN06133421) | mouse gut metagenome | isolation source: Z6_2 | host: mice | place: China: Chengdu | collected 2015-05 ...
CTCCGATAATATCGATTCCTTCTACAAGAGCCCCCTCTCTTACATTATCCTTTGGTATCATACATCCCATGATTCCCATCTCTCTCGCCGTCAGTACCATTGGCAAAATCCCCGGAACACGCTGCACCTTACCATCCAGACTCAGTTCTCCCACAATCAGCATAGAGGACAGCTTCACCTTTGAAATCTTGCCAAGAGAAGCAAGTATAGAAACCGCTATCGGCAGATCAAATGCCGCCCCTCTCTTTTTCATTGTAGCCGGCGCCAGATTGATCACAATCTTCTTTGCTGGAAAATCCAACTCTGAATTACGGATTGCCGTTCTGACCCGTTCCCCTGCCTCCCTGACCTCCGATGAAAGATATCCCACCATGTGGAACGCCGGGAGCCCGTTTCCTACATCCGCCTCTACATTCACCAATTCTACTTTAAGCCCGAAAATAGCAGCAGACTGTACACTGCTAAACCCCATGTACACACTTCCTTTCTGTTTATTCTGTTTTAAAAAAAAAAAAAAATAATACAAATCTGATTTTCAGTGTGACGACCGCCACAGATTTTTAGAATCATAAAGATATCTCAGAAAACTGGATTTGTGATGAGAGTATATCACGTAGTCATATCAATTGCAAGCGATATATACCTTTTTTACAAAAACATAGTAACTATTTGGTTACTTTTCACGGCCTGGGAGGCCGCAAATAGTAACTATTTCAAAAACATACAATGTTCTTCCTCGATTTTCAAATACTGCGGCATTCCCTTTTCTGTTAATATCTCCTGCTGCTCTCTCTGAATAAACCAGCATATGGGCGCTGATCCATTTGCAGACGCAATATAATATTGTACCTCAAAAGGCAGCTCGGCGGTGCTTTGTACATCTGCTCTCAGACAGTTCCCACTGTCCTCCCCCCAAATAGGAAGAAAATCATGTGCGCGGTATCCGATACTGGTACATTCCTTGGGGATTTTCCGCCGAAGCTTCAATGTAATCCCCCAGTCCGTCAACTCTGCCTTGTGGTCATCTATGCGCCGGATACCTGTAAAATTCTTACATCCGGTCAGCCTTGCCGCCTCTTCATACTGTGGATTGGCAAATAATTCTTTCGTATTGCCGCTGACAACAACAGAACCTTGATCTAATATCACCAGTTCTTCGCAGAAGCGGTATACCTCGTCCCGGTTATGGGAAACCATAACTACAACTCCATGATAATCCTGCAGCATTTCCTCCAGCTCCAACTGTAAACTGTCTTTTAAGAAAACATCCATTGCAGAAAAAGGTTCATCCAGCAAAATCACATCCGGTTCATAAGCCATGATTCTCGCCAGTGCAGTACGCTGCTGCTGTCCGCCGGAAAGCTGTCCCGGCAAATGTTTTTCCAGCCCGTCCAGACGGAATTTGTGTACCATCTCCTCTACCCGTCTATGGCTCTCCTTTTTACTGCCCTTCAGACCGACGGCAATGTTCTGCTCTACAGTCATATGCGGAAACAACGCATAATTCTGAAACAAATAACCGACCTTACGTTTCTGCGGCTTTATATTGATTTTCTGACTGCTGTCAAATAATACTTTATCATCCACACAGATTACACCTTCATCCGGAATCTCGATTCCGGCAATGCTCTTCAGTGTCATACTCTTTCCGCTGCCGGATGCTCCAAGTATTCCAATTCTGGATGCCTCACTTTTCAATTGTATCGACAGCTGAAACTGCCCCGTTTTTTTTCTGATGTCAATTGATATTCCCATTGAACAGACTCTCCTTTACCATCGCTTTATATTTTTCATATGCCTGCCTGAAATCAGATTCATCAAAAATACCACAAAGAAAGCAATTAAGACGACAATTGCAACCCATGCTCCGGCAGTCACATAGTCACCGTCTTGAATGACCATAGCAATCTTTTGAGAAATGGTTCCCGTCTTACCCGGTATATTTCCCGCCAGCATGGATGTAGCCCCGTATTCCCCCAAAGCTCTTGCAAAGGTCAGTATTGTTCCTGATGCGATTCCCGGTCCTGCCGTAGGAAGTACGATTTTCCAGAATATCTTTGCCTCCGACATCCCCAATGTCCTTCCAGCATAGATCAGATTTATATCAACCTGTTCAAAAGCCGCCCGGGCATTGCGGTACATCAAAGGAAATGCAATCACTGCCGCTGCAATGACACACCCCAGCCATGTCTGCACCACCTTGATGTCAAACTGCTCATAGAGCAGAATTCCCAATGGACGCCGCCTGCTGAATATGAGCAGCAGGAAGAAGCCTGCAACGGTAGGCGGAAGAACCATAGGAAGCGTTAAAACCCCGTCTAATACTGCTTTTTTGGCGGGAGATGCTTTCATCACTTTTCTTGCTGTATAAATACCGAGAAAGAACGAAATGATTGTTGCTACTGCCCCTGTCTTCAAAGAAATAAACAGGGGACTCCAATCCAAATTTTCCACAGATTCCATTACCGCTTCCATCTGCATCCTCCTTATCCAAAACATTCCTATATACTATCACATACACAGAAAAATCTAAACCTTCTCTTTTATCGTCCTCTTGCCTACTCTACCTCTGTATCAAAATAGTAAGAATCAAATACCTCTTCTGCTTCCTCAGACAGAATAAATGCAAGAAAATCATCCGCTGCCTTTTCCTGTGCCTCATCAGCTTCTGAATTCATTACTCTGGCAATCGGATAAATTACATTTCCCGTCAAATCATACGGTACAGTTTCCAAAATTTTTAATTCATCCTCATATCCGTATGTATCGGAATAATATGTCGTCCCCACTTCACATGAGCCTTCGACTACTGCAGAAAGCACCTTACTTACATTGTCCTGCTCACTGATTTCTATGCCGCCAAAAACCTCTGAAATCTCTGTGGTCGTAATTTTAGATACATCTTCCACTTCGGAAAGAATTCCAAGATTCACCAATGCCTGTCGGGTGTATTTTCCTACCGGAACACTTCCGCCCGCAAGTGCAATACTCTCAGCTTCATCCATATTTTCAAGACCTGTCACCTTCGTCTCACTGTCCTTCAAAGTAACTACTACAACCTGGTTATTCACCACATTTGACCGTGTTCCTTCCACCATCAGCCCGTCTGCCTCCAGCGCATCCATCTGTTTCTGTGCCGCAGAGAAAAATATATCACATTCATATCCTTCCTGAATCTGCGTGAGCAGCGTGCCGGAACTATCTGCATTATATACGATTTTCACTTCCGGATGTTCTTTGTTATACATCTCTGCCAGTTCTGTCATTACAGTATGCAAGCTTGCCGCAATAAACACCTGAATCTCTGTCTCTCCTGCTTTTTGTGCGGCTTCCGTCTTCTCTTCTGCAGGTTTTCCCTCTTCCGTTTCTTTTCCCCCTGCACATCCGAACAGCCCGACTGCCATTACACCTGTTAATAATACTGCTAATACTTTCTTTTTCATAGCTTTTCTTTTTTCCTTTCCTTTTTCTACAAATATCAATCGTTACTGGAAGCCCTTTATCTGCGTACAGCAACAGTCCAAACGCTTCTTTTCGATTAGTTTTTAAAAAATAATCGATATGAAAAAAATAAAAACGCTGAAGGGTGTGCGGCTTCTTAATCAGCCGCCGCACTCTCCATCTATTCCTTTAAGAATTCCCAATCCATGTTTCAGCGCGGGAAGTATATATCCAAGACTCTCCCGCACCGCTTTCGGACTTCCTGGCAGATTCACTATCAATGTTTTTTTACGTATGCCAGACGTAGCACGGCTCAACATTGCACGATCCGTAATACGAAGTGAATACGAGCGGATTGCCTCGGCAATTCCCACTGCCATCCGGTCACACACTGCAATCGTTGCTTCCGGGGTTACATCCCTCTCAGAAAATCCGGTTCCCCCGGTTGTAAATACAACATCTGTCTTCAATTCGTCTGCCAGTCTGCACAGATTTTGCTCCAACACTTTTTGATCATCCGGCAAAAGCAATGTTTCTTTTACTTCATATCCCTCATTCTCAAGAATCTGACAGATAAGAGGCCCGCTTTTATCTTCACGCTCTCCTATATAACCTTTATCACTCAAAGTAATGACCGCCGCAGAAAAAACCGTTCCCGGCTTTTCTGCATGTTTTTCATCTGTATGTCCCATATTCACCCTCCTATCTGCACCATCCGCTTCTCTTCTGTAATGTTCTGTAATTGTTCAAAACAGTGCTGTTTCGGTTTCCGCGTGACTGCTTCACGTATAATTTCTCTGACGCCTTTCAGATTCTCTTCGCATTCCCTCGTATCTTCTGATAAAACACTGACCTCTTTTCCCGTACTTCCTTCTTTCTCCACATAGCTGCCCCGCAATGCGGTCCGCAGATCGTAGGACTCTCCATAACACAGACATGGCTTTAACTCTCCCTGTGACGTCAGGCGGATGCGATTACAATTTCCACAGAATTTTCCGTGGATGGCACTGATGAATCCAATGCTTCCCTGAAACTCTGGAATCTTATAATACTGAGCCGGACCATTTCCATGCACCCTCTCGTCTGACTTAAGCTGTGGATATTTTTCCCGCAGCATTCTCAGGATTTCTTCATTGGAAACCGGATGAAATGCTTTTCCATACCCGATTGGCATCATTTCAATGAAACGTACATCTAGCGGTTTTTTCTTTGCCATTTCCACCAAAGACTCCCATTCTGGTTCATTAACCTCCTTTTGCAGTACAACATTGATTTTTGTCTTCAATCCTATTTCCAGAGCCGCCTCTATGCTTTTCAATACTCTGTCAAGCTCATCCCGTCCGGTAATCCACTGATAACGCTCCCTATTCAGGCTATCCAGACTGATATTGACACCATCCAGACCTGCCTGGGCAAGCCCTTCTGCATACTCTTCCAGCAGAACCCCATTTGTTGTCAGTGTGACCTGCTCAATGCCCGGAATCTTCTTCAATTTTCCAATCAGACCCACACATCCAAGTCGTACAAGAGGTTCTCCTCCAGTAATTTTGAGCTTTCGGATGCCTTCTGACGCCGCTGCCCCGCAAATACGCTCAATCTCTTCATAGGTCAGTATCTCGCCCATGGACACCAGCTCCACACCATCCGGCATACAATATCTGCACCGCAGATTACAGCGGTCTGTAATCGAAATCCGCATGTAATCAATGGTTCTTCCATACTGGTCTTTCATCGTTTTTCACTCCGTTTCAAGTCTCACTCTTCTTATTTTCCAAAACTGTAACTGTTCAGCCATGCTGACCTGTTACAGGAATCCAGCCCATCATATATTCACCTGCGGTGAAGGGGCTGGATTCTGCCTCCATCACACTTTCTCACGGTCTGTGCAGTAAATGCACAGACCTGTCTAATCTATTTTCCAAAACTGCAATTTGGAAAGGTACAAATCTGGCAGGACAGACACAGACCTCCCTCTCCCAGGCAGTCCAAATCTTCCTTTCTCAGCTTCTCATCTGCCATCAGACGCGGCAGCACCAAATCAAACACGGTCCGTTTTGCATACATCACGCAGCCCGGGAGTCCCACAATCGGAATATCCCCCTCGTAATATGCAAGCATAAACATTGCTCCCGGCAGGACCGGAGCACCGTAGGTCACAACCTCAGCTCCTGTATTGCGGATTGCCAGAGGAGTTCTGTCATCCGGATCGACACTCATCCCGCCGCTGCACAGAACAAGTTCTGCGCCCAACTCCAGAAGTTCCTGTATATACCCCGTTACACGCTCCGGGTTGTCGTCACTGATACGGTGTCCGATCAACTCTGTATCATATTCAGAAAGCTTGCCTTTCAAAACCGGAGTAAATTTATCCTCGATTCTTCCGTGGTACACTTCATTTCCTGTTGTTACAATCCCCACCTTTTTGCGGCTGAATTTTTTCAGTGCAAAAATAGGACCTTCCCCACAGACCTCCTTTGCATGTTCCATTTTCTCTTTCTCGATAACAAGTGGAATCACGCGCATTCCCGCCAGCTTGTCTCCCTTCTTCACAGGAAAATTGCCATGGCGGCTGGCAATCATCATCTCGCCAAGACTATTGATCTTATCCAATTTCTCCGAGTCTACCTTCAGAAGGCCGTCACATTCAGCAATCAATTCAATCTTCCCTTCCTTCACATCACTCGGACGCATATTTTCATTCTTACACATACTGTAAAGAATCTCTGCCGCATCATTTTCATGAAGCATCCGTTCATCATTTTCCCATATGTAGATATGATCCTTTCCCACACTCAAAAGCACCGGAACATCTTCTTCCTGAATAATATGACCTTTTCTGAATACCGCATCCTTCGTTACCCCGGGAATAATCTGCGTAATATCATGACACAAAATCTGTCCCACAGCCTCTTCTGTTTTCATTAATTTCATAATATCCCTCCGTCTGTTTTTTAATTAATAATCGTTATGCAAAAAATCAAGTCTCGTTCTTCCTATTCAGCTTTCTCATTGCCACCGAAAATTCTTTCATACTCTTCTTTGGCAAACCTCTCCACCGACTTCTCCAATTCCTCATATTTGCAGATCAATTCCAGACCCTCAGGCGTTACCTCTGCCGTACCGCCGAATTTCCCGCCCGGCTGCCGTCTGACAAGCTCAAGCCCTGATTCTTCTTCTGCTGTATGAATCATATTCCACGCCTTGCTGTAAGAAATTCCTGTTTTCTCACTCGCCTCACGCACAGCGCCCAGACTATGTATCTGCCGCAATAATGTCACTGTTCCCGGTCCGAAATAAGGCTTCGTATGCGTCAGTCTCACCTTAACCTGCGCGCGGTTCAGATTCTTGTGATGCGTCTTTGCCACATCTGCTTTCACAGTTCCGTTCTTAATAGGAGACGCAACTCCCTCGTCCTCCAGCCCCACATACTTCGGTTTCTCCGCCAATGCCCTGATGGCTCCCCGAAGCCCTTCTGTGCCCTGATAATTGATAATATCTGAAAAGATTTCATCCGTAAGCACTACCGGGTGACCGCCCCTATTGTCATAAGAAGGTATTACAACCGCTCCATCCGAAGCCAATAACTTTTCGACCGTCCTCATAGAAAAAAACGGAACATCCACCGGACAGATAAATACTTTGCTGCATCGTTCACTCAAGTATTCCAGACCAAGCCTAACGGAATCTATCATTTCACTTTGGCGGCAGTCTTCGTTTTGTAAAAATGTAACTCCAAATCCCTTAAGCTTTTTCTTCATCTCTTCACACTGCGCTCCGGCTACGATCACAATATCTTTGACTCCGGCACGCTGAAAATTCACAACGATATGCTCGACCGCTGTCATTCCCTGCAACTTTTGAAGCGCCCAAGACGCACCGCCCCGCTCACCAGCACCGGCCGCCGTGATAACCGCCCCTATTGTTTTTTCTATCCATACTTTCTCTGACTTCTGCGACACTTATTTTTACACCGCCTTTTCTGTTACACTATCTCACGGCCTGCGCAGTTAATGCACAGACCTGTCTGTACTGTTGCTGTTACCCGCACGAATCTGTATTAACTGCGCTGCGATACTCACCGCTATTTCTGCCGGAGTTTCTGCCGGAATCATCACACCAATGGGCGTGGTAATCCTCTCCAGATCAGTATCTGTAAATCCAGCTCTCTTTAAGGCCCCAAACACTGCCGCTTTCTTCTTTCTGCTTCCGATTACTCCAATATAACGCGCCGGCGTCTTTAAAATCTGTTCTTGTACCAAAGTATCATCTTTATGCCCCCTTGTCATCACACATACATAATCTTCTTCTGTAATTTTGACAAAATCCTCAATCCTCTGCATATCAATCTTCAATATCTTCTCTGCCTTCGGAAATAATTCCGGCTTAGAGAACTCTTCCCTGTCTTCCAAGATAACACAGGTAAAGTCAATTGCCGCAAGAGCCGGAACCAACGCCTGAGCCACATGCCCACCCCCGAAAATATAAACTTTGCCCGGTTGTGTCAGCCGCTCATAATAATACCTCCTGCCCGATACTTCCACCGTACCGAAGGCAGACAACATTCCATCTATCACATCTTCCGGCACTTTCATTCCGGCAGTCCCGCTTTTTCTTCCGTAAAATGCCGCCTGGCCTCCTGTCTGTTCTGTAATATCCAGAATCAGCCAGATACTCTCTTCACGCTTTTGTAGTCTGTCAGCAAATGAAATACTTTCACGCATCATGGGATTTTCCGGATTCAGATAAGTAAGCGCCACATCAACCTCGCCGCCGCAGACCATTCCCAAATCCTGTACTTCATTCTGCTTAAGATAATAGTGCGCACAGCAGGAAACCTTCTCTTCCAGCACCTTAAGCGCCTGCTGCTGAGCCTCATACTCTACTGCACCGCCGCCGATAGTTCCAAAAAGCCGCCCTTCTTCTCCCACTATCATATGGGCTCCCGCCCCGCGCGGCGCACTCCCGGTGCGTCCGTATATCGTCAGCAGCACCACTTCTCTGCCTTCTTCCATATAAAATTGTAAAGTCTCAACCAACCCTTTCACATAACTCGCCTTCTTTCCTCTCAATCATTTGCTATAACAGCTCAGTCTTCCCCCAAAACCATTACCATTTACTGATTCTGTTTTTCAGTCAGATAACACCATCTCGAATAGTTTTAAAAAAGTAATCGATATGCAATTAATTCCATGATACAAAATAGCCCCCTTAAAGTCAAGGAAAACTGAGATAAACGATATATTCTAAGGTAACTATTCTATGTGGAAAAGCACAAAAATCTGCTTTCACACATAAACTATACTAAATGTGCTAAGAGGTGCCATCTTGAAATCATTTCCAACTCCTCTCACTCCCTCGGAAGAAAAACACTACATCCAGCGATATACAGAAGGCGACCTTCAGGCAAAGCATATCCTAATCGAACGCAATCTCCGTCTTGTCGCACATATTGTCAAGAAATACCAGTATCTAGACGAAGACCCCGAAGATTTGATTTCCATCGGAACCATCGGTCTGATTAAGGCAGTGGTCACCTTCAATGCTGACAAAGGAAACCGGCTTGCCGCCTATGCATCAAAATGTATAGACAATGCTATCCTCCCACAGATGCGTTTTTGGTTCCAAACCAATCCCTCCAGAGTAATAAATAACGGAAATGGCATATTTTGACGCAGGTATCCGGGAATATATATACTTTGTTCTGCTTTGGACGGTTGTGTAAGGTACGCACCTATGTATATCCATCTTTTCCGGCTGACCGCCCCTCGCAGACTCTTGGAAGCAGAGCTGATTGTGATCAGCCGAATCATTACATAGATTATGAAGTCGGATACGTTGACTACTATCCGAAGGAAATTGTGGACAAGCTGGCTGCACTCTATAAATTCCGGTAGATGACCTGCCGGAGGATTCCAATCGCTTCTTATATAAATATAAAGTATAAATATAAAGGGCAGGGAAAAATAATACGAGAATATCGAGAAAGTCTTGGTATGAAAGAGAAATACTTCAAGGATATCATCAAGATATAAGAAAGCAGGTGAGGGGACCTTGATTGGTTTGCTCACCTACTTTTGTCTTATTGTTATGATAGCAGCCAGTCAATCAAATTTAAAGATTTGATGCCTTCGTAGGATGTGATGAAGTCTCTGTCCATGGAGAGAACCATCTTTTCATAGTTATCTTGTATCATGCGAAGCGGGCGAAGTTCTCGCTCACGGGTTTCCGGAGATTGCATACTTTCTGTTACCTGAATATAAAGCTTGTCATTTGGCTTTTCAGCTACAAAATCGACTTCGGTTTCTCCGACTTTTCCGATATAGACACGATAATCACGACGAAGTAATTCTAAAAATACAATGTTCTCAATAATATGTCCGCGATCAGCATCACGATAGCCGAGAAGCATATTTCGAAACCCCATATCAATGATATAGTGCTTTCCAAGGGTTTTTAAGAGCTGCTTACCCTTTACGTCATAGCGTCCGACAGAATAGAAGATAAACGCACTTCGGAGCATAGAAATATATTTGTCAACGGTTTTGCCTGCAACATTTTTTCCTTTGAACTGCTGAATATCTCCTTCGTTAGAAAGTACATTTCCAATGCTGTTTGGAGAATTGATGCTTCCGATATTTGAGCAAAGGAAAAGCATGATCTTATGGAGCATATTTTGATCAACTTGGTTGTTGCGCTGTAAAATATCTCGAAGAACTACGGTAGAATAAATTCCTTCCAAGGCTTGATTGCTTCTTGGCTCATTGAAATGGTACTCCTTAAGAATTGGCATCCCTCCGAACTGCAAATATTTCTGGAATTTTTCCTCCATCGTGATTGCAGTTTCAAATTCATAGAAGGTCAGAAACTCTTTGAAGGACAACGGAAGCATGCGAATTTCTACATATCTCCCGGACAGTAAGGTAGAGAACTCTGTAGAGAGCAGATAAGCGTTGGAACCAGTAATATAAATATCCACATCGAAATCAAGGCGGAATGATTCAACTGCTTTTTCCCACTGCTCGACACCTTGCAGCTCATCAAAGATGAGATATGTTTTTCCTGTTGCGGGAATAAGTGCGCTGACATAATCATAGAAGGAAAGATAGTCTGTTAGGTTACGGTAACGCAAGGATTCCAAGTTCATGTGGATAATGTTGGCATCGGGTACATTATTTGTGCTTAGATACTGATGAAACAAATCAAGCAGCGAGGATTTACCGCATCTACGGATGCCGGTGACGATTTTAACAAGGTCAACATCTTTATTTTGGATAAGCTGTGTTAAATATTCCGGTCGGTTAATAAGGTTAGACATAACGTACCTCCTCTTTTGATTCTATTATACCTCAAAGTCATATAAAATCAAGAGTTTCTGAATTACAAGTTGAAAACTTCGTAAAATATGACATTTTTCGACTTATAGCAACAAAAATCAGAAAAACAATCCTTGTTAGGTTTGCCCACCTGCTTCCTTTTTTGCGGATGCGATGACCGCATCCAGCAGTTCCACCTTTTGATCGGATGGACAATTTAGTTTTTTGATATACTGATTGACCACGCTTGCGTGGACACCGGCTACTCGTTCTGCCAATTCACGCTTTCCCCGTTCTGTTTCAGGATAATGGACAATTACATTGATTGGGGCACTCTTTCTTGCGATACCACGCACCTCCCTCGGTATTTCAGTCTATGAGAGAGAAGTTGTCCTCTATGACCATACTGCTGCGATTGCTTTGCTACTTCAAAAAATAGGGATTGGTGCTATAACAGTAGGTAAGATATTCGGAACTTCTTTCGTGATATCATTCTATTTGTCTTGTGTTAAGTTACTACTCACAGTCTGGGAGGCCGCAAATAGTAACGCCTCCTGTCATGTTTACTTAGCACTTACTTTATGTTATAATAGCACAGTATACATCACATGGAAAGAGAAGGAGAAAAAGCAGATGCGACAAAATGAAGATATTATCGCTCTCTATTCCCGTAAATCAAAATTTACCGGGAAAGGTGAAAGTATTGGCAATCAGGTTGAACTTGGTAAAGAATATGTTCGTGTGCATTTTGGAAATGCCGCTGTAAATAAAATCGTTGTATATGAGGATGAAGGATTTTCCGGAGGAAATCTAAATCGCCCGGCATTCAAGCGAATGATGGATGCAGCAAAGAAACGACAGTTCAAGGCGATTATCGTCTATCGTCTTGACCGTATCAGCCGTAATGTCAGCGACTTTTCCCGACTGATTGAAGAACTTGCCCGCCTGGATATTTCCTTTATTTCTATTAAAGAGCAGTTTGATACCAGTACCCCGATGGGACGAGCCATGATGTATATTGCATCTGTTTTTTCTCAGCTGGAGCGTGAAACCATTGCCGAGCGTATCCGAGATAATATGCACGAACTGGCAAAGACCGGACGATGGCTTGGCGGCACAACCCCTACCGGCTTTGAATCCGAAGCTGTAAAAAGTGTTACGGTGGACGGCAAGACAAAGAAAGCCTGCAAGCTGAAGCTGGTTCCTGAAGAAGCGGATATGGTCAAAACGATTTTCGATTTGTACATGGAAACAGATTCTTTGACTCTGACAGAAGCGGCGCTCATTAAGCAGGGCTTTAAGACAAAGAAGGGAAATTATTTTACCCGTTTCTCT
>ERZ808046.1262-NODE-1262-length-12056-cov-3.128308_pt1 | contig 12056 bp, 9 predicted proteins | sample MGYA00380196_ERZ808046 | MGnify/ENA primary metagenome ERZ808046 (study PRJEB31490, sample SAMN06133421) | mouse gut metagenome | isolation source: Z6_2 | host: mice | place: China: Chengdu | collected 2015-05 ...
ATATTTTCGTTTCGTTTTTAGCAAAAGTCAGGGATTTTAGGAATTCTTAATCTCGAAACCGGAAAAAGGAGCAGACGGTTTGGCGTTGGTTCTCGCCTCATTTCCTTGCTTATGCTTCTCGTTTCCTTATCTAAATGACATTGGGTGTGAACAGTAACTTGCTATTTTTTAGCCAGCATTTTGGACTCTCCCTTACCTTGAATGAAATGGCAGGGTGTGGTATAATGAGAGCGCAAGTACTGTGGAGCCATGGATAGAGCTACGTCGAAAATTTTCTGGGCGGATAATTGAGGAGGAGTTTCCTTGTCTGCTGAGGATAACGAAGCTTACGGGAAAGAGGAGGAAGGATTATGAAAAAGGTGATTACTATCAGCCGGGAATTCGGAAGTGGTGGGCGGGAGATTGGTTTTCGTCTGGCAGAAAAGCTGGAGATTCCTTTCTATGATAAAGAAATCATTTCCATGGCGGCGGAGGACAGCAATATTGCAGAAGATGTGTTCCATGCCCATGATGAGATTATCAGACAGCCAGAGCGGGTGGATCATAAATATGTATCTGTAGATCCGTTTTCTGTTCTATACGAGGTTCCCGTGCAGGATCAACTGTTTATGGCTCAGTCCCAGATTATTCGTCGACTGGAGCAGGCGGGGCCCTGTGTGATTATCGGCAGATGTTCTGACTTTATTGTAGAAGATGGTTTCCATGTTTTTATCTGCGGAAGCATGAAAAAACGGGTAGAACGTATGCAGCAGCTAAAGCAGGAAAATGCGAGAAAGATGGAGGTCCGTATTCGCGAAATTGACCAGAGAAGGCGGGATTATTATCAATATTACAGTGGCAATGAGTGGGGAAATCCCAGAAACTATCATCTAAGCTTAAATAGCAGCAGGCTGGGAATTGAGCGATGTGTGGAGATGATATTGGCATGTTTGAATGTGGAAGAATGATGAGAAAACAATAAGAATATTTCCTAGAATGATAAGAGGATGTTAAGGCATCAGCTATTTCTAATATCCCGTGTTCGTGAATAGCCGAACGCGGGATATTAGAAATAGCCGATGCCTTATTTTGTGCCATTCCCCTTGATAGGAGAATCAGAAGCCAAGTTCTTCTCCCACTAATACTACCTTGATTTTTCCTGCCGGACGGCAGATACGGGTGCGAACCATAGAAGCACAGACGCTGGTTTTACTCAGGCAGTCTGCACAACTGCCGGTGATATTACAGGGTGTTTCATTCGAAAAACGATGTGCATTGACCGGGGCTGCAAAAGTGCGGGCGCGAGTTTCGGCGTCCTCAATAGTTGAGGTTATTTTGTTCATACCAGCGACTACGATCACGCTTTTGGGACCGTAGATCAGTGCAGCTACTCGATTGCCGTTGCCATCGATATTATAGAGCTGTCCGTCTTCACTGATGGCATTGCTACTCATCAGATAGGTATCACAGAGGAGCGCTTTGCGCATCAGCTCTTGGCCTTCTTCTGGAGAGGAGGCTGTGGCACGGTCAATGACGGGGTTGGTTTGTTTCACTTTTTCGAGGATGCCGAGTTGGGCAAGGGTTAAAGATCCGCCCCAAGATACGGTGTCTCCGGCCGGGATCAGAGAGAGCACCTTTTCCAAGGCTTCTTCGGCAGTAGGGCAATAACAGGCGTCAAAATGTCTGCGTTTCAAAGCTTCTACCACCCGGGGGCCCAGTTTGTCAAACCGTTTTTCCAGAGGACTGGTACGTTCACGTGTTTTCATGGGAATATCCTCCTTGTTATGATGATTTTAGGTATATTGTATGAAAGGAAATCAGGTATTAGAATTGTGATACTACTTGCGCATCAAAGCAATCTCTGCCTGATAACCATCCAGATCGTTGGGGGTTTCCAGATAAAAAGGAAGTTCTTTTAGTGCCGGATGGTTGACAATACGAATCAGAGCATCTTTGCCAATCTGTCCTTCCCCAATTTTGGCATGACGGTCTTTATGAGAGCCTAGAGGATTCTGGCTGTCATTTAAATGAATAGCCTTTAAACGGTTCAGACCGATCACCTGGTCGAATTCATTTAGAACTTCATCCAAATGATTGACAATATCATAGCCGCCATCCCATACATGGCAGGTATCCAGACAGACTCCCATATGTTTAGAAAGCGTAACCCGGTCAAGGATTTCCCGCAATTCTTCAAAATTGCGACCAATCTCACTTCCTTTGCCAGACATCGTTTCCAGAAGCACGGTGGTGTGCTGTTCTGGCTGCAAAATTCGATTCAGCATTTTTGCGATATAGGAAATGCCCGCTTCTGCTCCCTGTTTGACATGGCTGCCGGGATGAAAATTATAATAGTTACCAGGAGTGAATTCCATTCGCTTCAGGTCATCTTCCATAGTTAGGCAGGCAAAATCCCGCAGATGTTCGTCAGCGGAGCATGGATTGAGGGTATAGGGGGCATGGGCAAGAATCCGATGGATTTTATGCTCTTTGGCATAGGCTAGAAAAGCTTCTATATCCGAGAAATTCAACTCTTTTGCGCTGCTGCCCCGGGGATTGCGGGAAAAAAACTGGAAGGTATTGGCATCAATTTTTACGGCTTCCTTCCCCATAGCCAGATAGCCTTTGGAGGAGGATAAATGACATCCGATTGTCAGCATAGAAGTTCCTTTCTGATGATAAATTTATCTGAGTTTTCAATTGGTGTATAGTAAATATATCGTAGTTGTTAAAAAAAGTAAATATTTTTGTGGCATTAGTTTTTGCACGGTGTCGAGAATATTCGGCAAAGTTTTGAGTTTGGCAATCATGTATAGCCTTGCAAGATAAGAGGAGAAGAGATATAATTGGGATATTGACAAAAGGTGGGAAAAGTAAGCAAGACGAATTTTTTATGTTTAAAACGGAGGATAAAATAAAATGATACAATGCTGTATATTTGATCTGGATGGAACCTTGCTGAATACTTTGAAAGCTCTGACCTATACGACAAACCAAGTGCTAGAACATTTTGGATTGAGGCCAGTGGATGAGGAACATATGAAGCATTTTGTGGGAGATGGGTATAAGATGCAATTGAAGCGGGCGCTATGCTATTGCGGAGATGAGCAGGAGGAACATCTGGAAGAAAGCTGTGCTCTCTATACGCGTCTGTTTGCCGAACATTGTCTGTATCAGGTACGAGCCTATGAAGGGATCCCGGAACTTTTAAGCGGTTTGAAAGAAAGAGGGATACGAATTGCGGTGTTGTCCAATAAACCGCATGCCAGAACAGTGGAAAATATTGAAGCTATTTTCGGAAAAGGATATTTTGATTATATTGCTGGGGAACAGCCGGGAGTGCCTAAAAAACCAGATCCGGCAGGCGTGCTGCGGATATTGGAATTTTTTCAGGTGAAACCAGAAGCGTGTTTGTATCTGGGCGACACAAACACGGATATGAAAACTGGTCTGGGAGCTGGTTTGATAACTGCGGGTGTGACTTGGGGATTTCGCGACGGGAAGGAATTGGAAGCATTTCATCCACATTATATTATCGATTGCCCAAAAGAGGTTTTTACCAGAATCATTTAAGTAACCGGGAAAGCGCAGACAGACAAAGTTTTGCTCTGTGATATATTTGTATTTTTATACATTTCCACTTGATAATTTTCTAAAATTATGTATAATGAATAAAGTCGAAATGATTTTTTGATCGATTATATTTATGCGCGATATCGATATAGGAAACAAAAAGGTATCGGCACATTGAGGAGGACAATTATGAAAAAGAAAATTTTGGCATTGGGAATGGCAGTATGTATGGTAGCTTCCCTGACTGCATGTGGGAATGGTTCTTCTTCCCAGACTACAACGGCAGCGGACACTACCGCAGTAGAAACCACGGCTACCGAAACGGCAGCAGGAAGTGAGGCCGAGAGTACAGAGGGTGAGTCTGAGACAGAAGTGGCAGCTGCCGCGGAGATACAGACGGTTACGGCAGGTAAATTGACAGTGGCCACTAGCCCAGATTTTGCTCCCTATGAGTTTTATGCTATCGGTGCGGACGGTACTCCGTCTCTGGCAGGTTTTGATATGGCGCTGGCACAGTACATAGCAGATGATCTGGGACTGGAGCTGGAGATTGTTACTGTAGATTTTGACGGTGTTTTGAGCGAGCTGCAGACCAAATCTGTGGACTTGGGTATGGCTGGCCTCTCTCCGGATCCCAAGAGAGAAGGGATCATGGATTTTTCGGATTTGTATTACATAGGCGGACAGTCCCTGGTGACTGTAAAAGCGAATGCAGATACCTACAATACATTCGAAGCCATCAATAAGCCGGAGGTTTCTGTAGGAGCCCAGATTGGCTCCATACAGATGGATCTGGCAAATACCAACAGCCCGGATGCCGACATTGTTGCATTGCCGAAAGTGACAGACATTATTGCCGAACTGTTGACAGGAAAAATGGATGCTGCTTATATTGAAACAGATGTGGCTAAGAGCTACCAGAAAAATTATCCTGAGCTGGAGATTGTAATGGAAGTTCCCTATGATCAGGAAGGTTCTTCCATTGGTGTCTGCAAAGGGAATGAAGGTTTGTTGGCAGCGGTGAATGCGTCCATTGCCAAAGCGCTGGAGGATGGATCGATGGAAAAATTCGTGGCAGAAGCGAATGAGTTGGCTTCCGGCGAAAAGTATGAGGGTCTGTTGGACGAGAGCGGACAGGTTCAGGAATAAGGCAGACGATATCCGTCAGGATTTTGATTCCTCCCCGGTATACAGGGGAGGAATCCGTGTTTTGCGGAACTTTACACAGGAAATCAGGAAAGGAGCACTCCTATGGGTCAGTTTATTCAGTTAGATAATTTTTCGAAAATCGTACCATATGCACAATTGTTTCGGCAGGGAATGCTGGTAACGATTTTGTTGTCTCTGTTTACGGTGGTAATTGGCTTTTGCATTGCTTTGGTTCTGGCATTGATGCGGATGTCCAATGTCTGTCCGTTTCGCAGCTTGGGACTGGATAAAAACGGACATCTGCGGGAGGGCGGCTTTTTGGCTCTGGTGAGCCGGTTTAACCCTTTAAGTTTTCTGGCTACTGCCTATGTGGAGATTCTGCGTTCTACGCCGGTGATCGTGCAGATTTTTATTGTGTATTATGGCGTATTCAGCTTGATTCAACTACCCTCCTTTCAGTTGTTTGGTTTTATCAAGTTTGATCGTTTTTTCCCAGGTGTAGTGGCTTTGGGGATGAACTCCGGCGCTTATCTATGTGAGATTATCCGGGCTGGAATCCAGTCTATCGACGGCGGGCAGACGGAGGCGGCCCGTTCTTTGGGGTTGTCTCAGGCTCAAAATTTGCGATATATCATTTTACCTCAGGCACTGAAGAATATTTTGCCGGCAATTGCCAATGAGTTTGTGGTTATTATCAAGGAATCAGCGATTACCTATACGATTGGCGTTCAGGATATTATGTCTGCAGTGAATGCGGTTAAAGGAGCTGCTTTTGTGATTGTGGAGCCGCTTTTAGTGGCGACAGCGGTTTATTTCTGTCTGTGTTTCCCCACATCCAAAATCATTGCTTATTTCGAAAGGAGAATGAGCTATGGCGACAAGAGATAGTCTGATTCAGGTGATGGATTTAAAAAAGCATTATCATATGGGCGCTATTAAGGCTTTGGACGGAGTGACTGTGGATATCAATCGCGGAGATGTGATGGTAGTGATTGGACCTTCTGGTTCTGGAAAATCCACTTTTTTGCGGAGTCTGAATCTGTTAGAGGAGCCAACAGGCGGGGCGATTGTATTTGACGGTGTGGACATCACGAAGAAAAAATACAAAGATGCTGCTGGAAAAACCGTTAAATTGGATATCGATGCCCTGCGGCAGAAGATGGGAATGGTATTCCAGCATTTTAATCTATTTCCCCATAAAACCATTTTGGAAAATATGACGTTGGCGCCAATCAAGGTGAAAGGGATGGGACGGGCCTTGGCAGAAGAAAAAGCTTTACAGCTTCTCGAACGGGTCGGATTAAAAGATCGGGCAAATGCCTATCCGATTCAGCTTTCTGGCGGACAGAAGCAGCGGGTGGCGATCGTGCGGGCTTTGGCCATGGAGCCGGAAGTAATGCTATTTGACGAACCGACTTCAGCCTTGGACCCGGAGATGGTGGGAGAAGTGCTGGATGTTATGAAGGAACTGGCCAGAGAAGGCATGACTATGGTGGTGGTCACTCACGAGATGGGGTTTGCCAGAGAAGTGGGCAACCGGGTGCTGTTTATGGCGGACGGGATGCTGATAGAGCAGGGGGCGCCAAAGGATATTTTTGAAAATCCCCAAAGTCCGCGGTTGCAGGATTTTCTGGCAAAGGTACTATAGCTGTTATCAAAAGGATATCTGGGTCGGGGAAAATAAAAGGGGATAAGAAAATGTGGGACAGTAAACAGGCAGCAGTGGCTGCGATTGAGGAAAAGAAGGATTTGATTGCAGATGTGGCAGATCATATTTGGGAGTTTGCAGAGTTGTCATTGATGGAGAAAAAATCGGCAGAATTTTATTGTCAGCTGTTGGAGAAAGAAGGCTTTCGGGTAGAACGGGGGATTTGTAAAATAGAAACGGCTTTTTCGGCAAGTTTTGGAAGTGGCAAACCAGTGATCGGGTTGCTGGCTGAATATGATGCTCTGTCAGGGCTGTCCCAGAAGGCAGGAAGTCTAGTACGGGAAGAGTTGATTGCCGGAGGAACGGGGCATGGTTGTGGTCATAATTTGCTGGGAGCGGGAGCCTTTGCAGCGGCTTTGGGAGTCAAAGCATACCTGGAGGTTTCCGGTTGTTCGGGAACTGTGATTTTATATGGTTGTCCTGGGGAAGAGGGAGGCGCAGCAAAGGCTTTCATGGCACGGGATGGGGTGTGGAAAGATTTGGATGTGGCGTTGACTTGGCATCCCGAGGATGTCAACGAAGTACGAACGGGATCTTCCAATTCCTGCATTCAGGTGCAATATAAATTTACCGGAATAGCTTCGCATGCAGCGGGAGCACCAGAGAAAGGACGCAGTGCATTGGATGCGGTGGAGCTGATGAATATTGGCGTGCAATTTTTGCGGGAGCATATGAGTGATAAGGCACGTATTCATTATGCGATTACGGATGCCGGCGGATGCAGTCCAAATGTGGTACAACCCCGGGCGAGTGTACTTTATATGGTGCGTTCCAATCATGTGGCGGAAGCTGTGGAATTGCAGGACAGGGTGGATCGCATTGCTCAGGGAGCCGCGCTGATGACCGATACTACTTTTGAAAGGCAGTTTATTGACGGTTTGGCAGATACGGTCAGCAACCAGGTGTTAGAGCAAGTATTATATGATAATTTTCATGAGCTGGGAGTGCCGGAATATACGGCAAAAGAACATGCCTTTGCGGATGCACTGGCTACTACTTATCCCGGCAGCGATGCCGTTCCGGGAATTGCCGCTCGTTATGAAGAGGCGGCAAAGGAACAAGTAAAGGAGTTGCGGGCCAGAAACGGTCACGCTATGAATGAATTTTTAGCGCCTCTTTATAAAGGAGAGGCATTTCATCCAGGATCTACAGATGTGGGGGATGTTAGCTGGCTGACTCCGACTGCTCAGATTCATGTGGCTTCTTGGCCCAATGGCTGTCCTGGTCACAGCTGGCAGAATGTGTCATGCGATCGCACCGGAATTGGACATAAAGCGGCTGTTCATGCGGGAAAAGTTTTAGCGGCGACGGCAGTTGATCTCTTGGAAAGGCCAGAACTTTTGGCAGCGGCCAGGGAAGAATTTGAAAAACGTACGGCAGGAGGATATGTTTGCCCGATTCCGGCAGAGGCAAAACCAGTAATTCCGGATTAAAAGCGATATATTTTTTGAAACAATGGCAGAGGATAATAATTTAGAAAGTATTTAGAATATTTTTAGACAAGCGAGGTTTAAAAAACCTCGCTTTTATTGTATACTGATTAAATATTTTAAATTTAAGGAGAAAATGGAATGGGAGTAAAAAATGAAGAGCCAAAGAAGCCATCGCCCAAAAGCTGGCTATATTATTATTTTATTGTATTGGTTGTTACTTTACTGTTAAACGCTCTGGTATTTCCTTCTGTACTGGAACGGAAGATACATGAGGTGTCTTATGATCAGTTCCTAAATATGGTGGAACAGGGGCAGGTGGAACAAGTAGCCCTGCAGGACAATCAGATCAGTTTTTTGAGAAAGAATGAGGACGGAGAGCTGGGAGCTTATAAGACCGGACGTTGGCCGGATGATGAGTTGACCCAGCGTCTACGGGATGCCGGAGTGATTTTTGCTAAGGAAATTCCCACACAAGCGTCGCCCGTGCTGACATTTTTTACCAGTTGGATTATGCCGATTTTGATGTTTGTGGTGATTGGACAATTGCTGAGTCGGATGATGATGAAGCGGATGGGAGGCATGGGAAACGCCATGACCTTTGGTAAGTCCAATGCCAAGATTTATGCGGAGACAGAGACGGGAAAGACATTCGCAGATGTGGCGGGGGAAGAAGAGGCGAAAGAAGCATTGAAGGAAATCGTGGATTTCTTGCATAATCCCCAAAAATATGCCGATATTGGAGCCACATTGCCTAAAGGAGCCTTGCTGGTGGGACCTCCCGGAACAGGTAAGACATTATTGGCCAAAGCGGTGGCCGGAGAAGCTCATGTACCATTTTTTTCCATTTCTGGTTCGGAGTTTGTGGAAATGTTTGTGGGTATGGGAGCAGCAAAGGTAAGAGATTTGTTTAAGCAGGCCAATGACAAAGCGCCTTGTATTGTGTTTATTGATGAGATTGATACCATTGGTAAGAAAAGAGATGGCGGCGGCTTAGGGGGCAATGACGAGAGGGAGCAAACCTTGAATCAGCTGTTGACAGAAATGGATGGTTTTGATGGTAAGAAGGGTGTGGTGATTCTGGCAGCCACCAATCGGCCGGAGTCTCTGGATAAAGCGTTACTAAGGCCAGGACGTTTTGATCGACGGGTTCCGGTGGAATTGCCGGATCTAAAAGGCAGGATAGCGATTTTGAAGGTACACGGCAAAGCGGTAAAGCTGGGCGACAATGTGGATTTTGGTGCCATTGGCCGTGCTACTTCCGGCGCCAGCGGTGCGGAGTTAGCCAATATTGTCAATGAGGCGGCGTTGCGGGCAGTACGTCAGGGACGCAGTGTGGTTTCCCAGGCAGATCTGGAAGAAAGCGTGGAGGTGGTCATTGCCGGATATCAGCGCAAAGATGCGGCTGTGTCAGAAAAGGAGAAACGGATTGTAGCTTATCATGAGGTGGGTCATGCCCTGGTGGCGGCGTGTCAGAATAACAGTGCGCCAGTTCATAAGATCACCATCATTCCCCGTACTTCCGGCGCTTTGGGATATACCATGCAAGTAGAGGAAGGAGAACGTTTCCTGATGAGCAAGGAGGAGGCACTGAATAAGATTGCCACTTTCACAGGAGGTCGGGCGGCAGAAGAATTTATGTTTGGTTCTATTACCACTGGTGCGGCCAATGATATTGAGCAGGCCACAAAGCTGGCCCGGGCTATGGTGACTCGTTATGGAATGAGCGGGCAGTTCGGCATGGTGGCCCTAGAGACCGTGAACAATCAGTATTTGGGAGGAGATACCTCTATGGTCTGTGCTCCGGAGACCGCTAGGATGGTGGATGAGGAAGTGATCCGGATCGTAAAAGAGCAATATGAGAAGGCCATGGGAATATTGAAGGCCCATGCAGGAAAACTGAATGAAATTTCGGGATATCTGCTGGAGAGAGAGACGATCAGCGGAGAAGAATTTATGGAGATATTGCATGGGGAGTAAACGATCATTCCACTAGAAATTTTTATAAAATCATTTCAGAGTTTTTGTAAAAGGATAGGATTCACAGGAATAAAATAGAGCTTTAGTTTTATTAATACAGAACAAATGTTTGCAAAATGACAGCCGATGTGATAGAATAGAACTGTTTCCGGATGGAGAGAATCGGATCAAGAGATATTCGGAGGAAAAGTTTACAGAAAGGCTGAAAGTATGGCAAAACAATATATTAAGATAAGAGGCGCGAATGAGCATAATTTAAAAAATATTACCTTGGATATCCCGCGGAATGAGCTGGTGGTACTGACAGGATTAAGTGGTTCTGGAAAGTCATCTCTGGCATTTGATACGATTTATGCGGAGGGACAGAGGCGCTACATGGAGTCGTTGTCCTCCTACGCCAGACAGTTTTTGGGACAGATGGAAAAACCGGATGTGGAAAGTATTGAGGGGCTTTCTCCAGCGATTTCCATCGATCAGAAGTCGACGAACCGTAATCCACGCTCAACCGTAGGGACGGTGACGGAGATATATGATTATATGCGTCTTTTATATGCGCGGATTGGGATCCCTCACTGTCCAAAATGCGGCAGAGAAATCAAGAGGCAGACCGTGGATCAGATGGTAGATCAGATCTTAGCGATGCCTGAACGGACCCGGATTCAGTTGTTAGCGCCAGTGGTGCGGGGAAGAAAAGGCGAACATGTAAAACTACTGGAACAAGCCCGGCGCAGTGGTTATATTCGGGCGAGGATTGACGGGAATCTGTATGAGCTGTCAGAAGAGATTAAGCTGGAGAAAAATATCAAGCATAATATTGAGATTGTGGTGGATCGTCTGGTGGTGAAAGCAGGGATTGAGAAGCGATTGACAGATTCAATTGAGACGGTGATGGGATTGTCGGATGGACTGATGATCGTGGATGTGATTGATGGCGAGCCTCTGAATTTCAGTATGAGTTTTGCCTGTCCGGATTGTGGAATCAGCATAGAGGAAGTGGAACCTAGAAGTTTTTCTTTTAACAATCCTTTCGGCGCTTGTCCGGATTGTTTTGGTCTGGGATATAAAATGGAATTTGATGAGGAATTGATGATTCCAGATAAGTCCCTGAGCATATCGCAAGGGGCGATCACGGTGATGGGATGGCAGTCCTGTACCGATAAAGGTAGCTTTACGCATGCGATTCTTGAGGCGTTATCAAAAGAATATGATTTTAGTTTGGACACCCCTTTTGAGGAATATCCAGATCTCATTCATGATGTACTGATCTATGGTACTGGGGGACGAGAGATGAAGGTTCATTACCGGGGACAGCGAGGAGAAGGAGTCTATGACGTGGCCTTTGAAGGTCTGTTGCGGAATGTGGAGCGACGCTATCGGGAGACCTTTTCTGAGGCATCCAAGGCAGAATATGAGACATTTATGCGCATTACCCCATGTAAAGCTTGTAAGGGACAGCGATTAAAAAAGAGTTCTTTGGCTGTGACGGTAGGAGAGAAGAATATTTATGAGGTGACGGAGCTTTCCATTACTGCCTGCCGTGCCTTTTTGGAGGAGTTACGACTGACAGCAATGCAAGAATCGATTGGTGCACAGATTTTAAAAGAGATTAAGGCCAGGCTGGATTTTTTGTTGAATGTAGGGTTGGAATATCTGTCTTTGTCACGGGCGACAGGAACGTTGTCCGGAGGGGAGGCACAGCGGATCCGGTTGGCGACTCAGATTGGTTCCGGACTGGTGGGAGTAGCCTATATTTTGGATGAACCCAGCATCGGTTTACACCAAAGAGATAATGATAAGTTGTTGGCGACCTTGCTTCATCTTCGAGATTTAGGTAATTCTGTATTAGTGGTGGAGCATGATGAGGACACGATGCGAGCGGCCGATTATATCGTTGATATCGGACCTGGCGCCGGGGAGCACGGCGGAGAGGTGGTGGCGGCAGGAAGCGTGGAAGATATCATGCAATGTGAACGTTCTATTACCGGCGCTTATCTGAGTGGCCGAACCCGCATTCCGGTGCCCAAGGAGCGGAGAAAAGCCAGCGGCTATCTGACGGTAAAGGGGGCCAAAGAAAATAATCTGAAAAATATTGACGTATCTTTTCCGCTGGGAGTGATGACTTGTGTCACGGGTGTTTCTGGTTCTGGAAAGAGTTCCCTGGTCAATGAGATTCTCTACAAATCACTGGCCCGCAAGCTGAATCGTGCGCGGACGATACCAGGAAAGTTCAAAAAGAT
>ERZ808046.1263-NODE-1263-length-12031-cov-5.886732_pt1 | contig 12031 bp, 11 predicted proteins | sample MGYA00380196_ERZ808046 | MGnify/ENA primary metagenome ERZ808046 (study PRJEB31490, sample SAMN06133421) | mouse gut metagenome | isolation source: Z6_2 | host: mice | place: China: Chengdu | collected 2015-05 ...
TTGATTTTTGCTTGAAACTGTCTATACGCTCATAGGTATCTTTAGTCTCGTCAAACAATTCAATGAACATCGCACGTACTTCTTCCTGTGCAATCTCCGCAAATTTGGTAATCATTCTTGCTGGAAAATAATTGACAGATGCAAGAAGATTAGCTGTCTGAGAAAGAGACTTTGTCAACATCTGCGCAAAGTTATCTGAATTTATATCCCAGTTTACCTGGAAACACTTTACTGCTTCCCATTTATATTTTTCATCCGGCCATTGCGTCTGAACAAAACGCTTCTTGTACTCAACAACAGCCTCCTTTAACCGAAACTTATCAAACATTCTCAATCACCGCCTTTTACTTTGCTTCTCGGAGACACTTGTAAATCTCTCCAGAAAATACTCCTAATGCCTGTCTCTTCATTTCCTCATTAGACAACAACATAGAGAAAAATTCCTGATTCTGTGACAAGCCTTTAATCAGCGCCTTATCATTCATTAGCCGACACCCCATCTTCGATGTTCATCATCATCTTGTAGTGCTGCTCCTGATGCATGGCCTGGAATATAAGCTCAAACACCTTTCTACACATCTGGGCATCACTTCCATCATCAATGTAATGGAATCCATCACGGATCGTTGCAGGACCATCATTCATATATGTAAGTAAGCTGGATGCCAGATGATATCTACCATAATTAGGTTTCTGTCCTTCCTCTTCATCGACGAACAGCTTCTTATTCTGTTCTAGAACAATCTGACGAAGGTCATTTCCTTCATATCCACATAACTGAATAAAATAATATTCAAGAATATGACGGATAACATTCTTCAATGTGTTAGCTGTTTTAAGTTCCTTGTATTCATCCCACAATGCGGCATATGAATTCTGAATCGGGTTGTAATTTTCTAATTCAGTAGGAACGCTCTGACTCTGCCGTGTACACAATACAACACTTGAGACATTTTCAGTCTTTCTTATCATATAAAAGTTTACGTTGTAGTATCTTCTTGCTTGATGATGGGTAATCTCTTTATGGAAATATACATTGTGAGTAAACACAAATATCTGCTTAATATAGTCGCCATCTACCTTCTGGCTCAGATAATCTGTATTGTTATAACAAACCGCTATCATTTCACGAACCAATGCACTGACAACGAATAAAGCGCCACTATCCATACTTGATACAGGATCATCAATAACAGCAATCTTGTCCTTCACGCTATCGCTGCTAAGGCTTCCACGAATGATGTGATAGTAGTAAAGAAAGGCTATAAAGTTTCTTTCTCCCTCACTAAGCTTCTCAGCTACACTTCCATCAGGACGTATCACCTCATAGGTATTAGCTACCCCCTCTTTCGCATGTAAACTAAATCCTTCAAACCCGGAGTTATCTAAAAGTCTGTTAATACTTTCTATTGTTGCCTCCGTATTAACAATCTGCTTATTCAATTCATTCGTCTTATCTTTTAGTGCCTGTGCATCATTTTTCAGCTGGTTCATTTCTCCTTGGAGCTTTTTAACTTCCGCATCAAGAGTAGCAATTGCTTTGTTATATGCTGCAATATCGTCTTTTAAGAAATCAGCAAGATATTCCCAGACCTGTGTCTTACAGGTGACTTTCTTAGTTTTTATGTCTCTGACAATATCATTGTTTTCTTTAATCTTTTTATTGAGCTCATCAATCATGGTTCCGATTTCAATAAGTAATGAATCTGTATCTTCCAGAGAAGCAATTGTTGTAGGTTCTTTAACCTTCGCCTCAATTCTTTGCTTATTTATTGTAATAGCATCTACAAGAAGCTGTAACTTTGTCTGATAATCTGTCATGTCCATAGTAGGCATGGCAATTCCAACATTACCTTCAAGTACAGAAATTAAAGCATCCATCTCAGATATATAAATAGTCTGGAATTTTACAATATCGGCAATATCTTCCTGATACTGAGCATCAAAACAAGCAGCTATTTCTTTGTCAAAATGAGCTGGTAATCTCTGCTGACAATATGGACACTTTCCATCTGTCTGTCCTGCATAATGGGAATGTCCATTTCTTACCCAATCCGTCGCATTTAATGCCTTAATAAACTTTGCAAAATCTGTATCACTGCTACTTGATATAGCCTCTCCCATCAATTCGTAACCATGCAAAGTTGCATATGTAGATTTGCCCGCTTTTGACATCTCTGAATATGTCTGAGCATCTCCTGAATACACAGTTTCACAGAGACTTTTTAATTCTTTGTAGTCATGAGCAACCGGTGTAATAGTCAACACTTCCTGCATAAATAAACCCGATTTCTTTTTGCCGGTAATCGCGCCATCAAATACTGCTCTAAGTTCTGCCGTCTTTTTCCAACAATCATCTCGGAGTGTTGCAAGTGCAATTCCTTTCGCTTCCATTTTTTCATCGATAGCAGTTTTCTTGGCCGTATATTCTTCACCCATCTTTTTTCTATCTGCTGTCAATTGCACTATTTGTTCTTGGATTGCAATATTAGTCTCATTAACAGTAAATACGCCTGCAAAACTTCCATAATTCTTAAAGTTTGCATTAATAAAATCTGTATCATAAACCAGAACCTCGTATTCTGCAGACGAATGACCATTCCCCCACTGAACGCCTATATTTTCTTTTAATGTACGTGCAATCGTTGACTTCCCTGAACCGTTTTTCCCATAAAAGAAATTTACATAAGTTGGCTCAATTACTTCATTTGTAAAAGTCGCATCATTTAATACGATTTTTTCAATCACGGATTGGCTCTTAGGTTTCATACGCTATCCCCCCTTATGCTTTGATTTTTCCTTCTCGTACCTATTCATCAATTTCGGAAATCCTGAATTTATACCGCTTGCCTGCTTTCACATTCTTCACTCATTCTCTATTCCTCTATAATTGTTAAAACGAGAGAATTTACTACAATTATATTGTAATATCTTCACAGTCTATTTTATTGTTTCTGTAAGCGCTTACAGGAACTTTTTCTTACATTTTCGAGTGGTCATCGTCGGTTCACATTTCATAGCAACCCCTAATAAACCATACTAAAACAATTTAACACGGAATCCTAATTTTTTCAATTTGATTCCATGCCAAACACATCGAAAATCAGACATTTCTCCTGCAATCATAACTATTTTTACATAGCCAGGAAAAAAATCATTTGTACAGAATTGATTTATAACTAAAAGCAAGATATAATTATAAACCAAATGTTTCTTATTTTCTTTTCATAAATGAATTTGAGGTTTCGCCTTATCACATTTTGCAATAAAATTTTTTAGTGTGAAGTAAAAGGAAAGGAGGATTGGGAATTTATGCTTAATCCTATCGTTATTGTTGCGTAAGCAAGGCTATCGCAACGGTTAAAATATGAATAGGTGTTGCGGATAGAACTTGCAGTTCCTGATAAACAAATCACATTAGGAGTGCAAAATGGGGTACAAAAAAGCAACACACGTTCTGCCGCATGATTTACTTCTGAAAGTCCAGGAATACATTGATGGAGAATTTTTGTATATCCCCAGAATTTCTGATAACAAAAAAAGCTGGGGAGAAACAACCTCAATCCGTCAGGAATTACAAGATAGAAACCAACGTATTTATGATGATTACCTTGCAGGAAAACGAATGGAATTCCTTGCTGAAAAATATTTTCTATCTTTAAAAAGTATTCAGAGAATTATCGGGCAGTTAAAAAAAGAATATGATTGACAGAAACGGGTTGGTGTTATCTCAAATACATCAGCCCATTTCTTATGTTTATTTATAAAAAGAGTATTAGGTTTGGTTCTATATTATATGATGATACAATTTATTTGCAAGAAACATAAAGAGATATGATTTTCATGAAAAAATGTTGTAATAATCCGCCTTTTAATTTTTAGATTTATAAATCAGGAGGAATTACGGAGTGAAAAAAATTATATGGGAAGTACAAAGCCTTTCCTTGTTGCCTGTGCTAAAATATTGTAAGAAATGCGGAAGAAAAAATCTGTTTGTTTGTTCACGACAATTCCGAATAAATGCCCAGCGCAGACATTTGGATATTTGGTTGATTTACAAATGCTCTGATTGCAATACCACATGGAACGCTGCTGTTTATTCCCGTATTTCTCCACAAACATTAAAGCCAAAACTATTAGATGGATTTTATAAAAACGATAACGAACTTGTAGAAAAATATGCAATGGATAGCCAATTTTTACAAGAGAATGGTGGGGAAGTCCGTTTGCCCAAATATTCTGTTATTGGTGATTGCTTTTCTCTAAATGAAGCTGTACAACTGGAAATCAAAAATAAGTATTCTCTTCCTGTCAAATTATCTTCTGTTTTGAGAAGCAAATTACTTCTTTCAGAAAAGGAATATCTACAACTGATTACCAGTGGGAAAATAAAAAGTATTCCTGAGCAGGATTTGAAAAAATGTAAATGGAAAGAAGGGGTTACCCTTATTTTTGATAACGAATTACAAATGAGTAGAATTTGAGTTAAGAAAATCAACTGCCCCCTATTACATTTATACTATTTTAGGCTGTTTGCTCTGCGAAACGATTCTTTATATGCGTCAATGTTTCTCCAATATCGTTGGCAATACCGATAGATTGTTTTTTGATTTCTGTTGGGATATATGCCTCTGACAGATTGATACATATATAAACGGCATTGGGATTCTCATAGGTCATTTGCCAAAACGAATATTTAATAATTCCCGGAGTATTGCCACCAACACCTAATTCCAAATATACAATATTCAAGTCCTTATGACGGTTTACAAAAGTTTGATACCTGTCTGCCGCTATATGCCAGCCATTATCTTCAACAAAGGTACTATCTGCTCTTAAATTCATTGACATAGGCGCACCACATACAGGGCAATGAGGGATTAGCCCGGACGGAATACGCATATTTTCCTGTTCGGAAACCATTTTCTTAATAATGGTTTCATTATCGTAAGTCGTATCGTGACAAGGCTCCCCGCATTGCCACAATCCATAATCGCCCTGTGTATAAAACAGTCTGTGTTTATCAAAACCAGCCTGTGGAATGCCTGCCCAGTACTGACCAGCGTCAGGATACAGAAAGGATATCGCAGGCAACCGGCGTGTAAAACAGTCTGGCCACCTCCTCCCGCCCGGTTGTCTGGCTCAGGATCCACATCAGTTTTGCCGTCACCGCTTCGGTTGTCATGTCATAAGCCTCCAGTATCGGCAGATTCTGCTTGATACTGTTGCCAACGTGATAAACAGACAGATCGCTGCCCTCGTTTTCCACCTGCGTAGTCAAGACTACCGTCCTGCCGTCATCCAGTCCCTTTTTGATCGTATCATAAAAGCTGCCCGTCTCATAAACCGGCAGGCCACCCACGCCAAAACTCTCAATGATCACCGCACTGCTGCGCTCTAAAAGGTACTCCAAAACTCCGCACTCAATCCCCGGCGTCAGCTTTAACAAGGCCACTCTGGCATCCAGCTCATGATAAAATCTGGTCGGTGCGCTGTTCTCCGGCCTGATATACTGAATCAACCGGCCATCCTGCACCATCCCTACGATCGGATAGTTGATACTGGAAAAAGCCTCAAAACTTTTGCTGCGGGTCTTTCTGGCTCTGGTTCCCATGATTATTTTACCGTTAAAAACCAGCAGTACACCAGACATACCGGATGCAGCCACCGTAAAAGCATCCCGCAGATTCTGCTTACTGTCCGTCGTGTCATATCCGATCGGCTTCTGTGCGCCCGTAAGCACGATCGGTTTCCGGCTGTTCTGGATCAGATAACTGAGCCCTGCCGCCGTATAAGCCATCGTATCCGTACCATGACTGATCACGAAGCCGTCATATTTCTCATAGCACTGCTGGATCGATCCTGCTATGCGCAGCCAGTGCTCCGGACGGATATTGGTACTGTCCAGACTGAAAAGCTGTGTACAGTCCACCTCACAGATGCCGGAAATATCCGGAACATATCGAAGCAGCTGCCTGCTTGTCAGTTCCGGCTCCAGCCCGTTATCCCCCATTTCCGAAGCGATCGTCCCGCCTGTGCCGATAAGAAGTATCCGTTTTTTCTCCATTGTTCAAATAATTCCTTTCCTGATCACGGCATATTTCCTGTCAGTCCTGCATGAGATCACCGCAATTTCTTTTCTGCCCGTATTTCTATACCTGCCAGCTGACAAAGCCTCTTCCATTCTCCATATGCCCATTTATATTTCTGATGTGTATGCAAAAAGACCTCACTCCCGAAATGTTCCCAGTGGCGTATCATCTCCTGCGGCAGATCGATCCTGCCCATAACAGGCACGCCCACCAGGCACACATGTACACGCCGCATGCGCTCTTCCTCATCCTTTGTCCATTCACCACCGATCTCCCTGATGAGCAGATCCCCATATGCAGCTCCCAGTTCCATCAGCTGTCCTTTCTTTTCCTCATAATGTCTCCTTATTTCCCCCGGATCCCTTTCCCTGACCGCGATGCTGTCCAGTTCTTTTACGATGCACTGCACGATATCCGCTTCCTCCGACGTCTTCTCAAGTCCATGCCGCTTCCGGAATCTTTCCGCCATCTCCGTTCTCCCGGCCTTGAACTCGTCTGCCATCTCATCCGTGACATGACAGCACTTCCAATGCCGGGGGATGTACGGATCCGGTATCCACTGTCCTGTATGGATTACTTCCAGCACTTTATCAACAGCCTCTTCCAACTGCCGGCACAGCTCCGCCTCATCTTCGTAATAGCAGAATTTTTTGTACCTGCACTCCTCCAGTCTGAAACCTTCATACCTGCAGAACCTCAGGAAGAACGCTTTTCTATGGCAGGATTCCTCACCGACCCATACCCCTAACTTTTCTCCTGCTTCCACACGCTCCAACGCCCATCCGCTCCCTCCAAGCCGGTTAAAACGGAAACCGATCCCTGCAAGCTTCTTCCCCAGCGTCCGTTTAACGATCTCCCTGGTCAACAGGCCTGTATCCGCTTCGTCGGACGACCTCAGCGGCATCCAGTTGCTGCCGTATTCCTGCTGTGACCATTCTACCCTTTTCCTGTAGTCCCTGAGGCACTGCACATATTTTTCTGCAAGCAATGCTCCGCCGCCCTTCTGGCAGCATGCGGTAACGGCATTCAGAGGAACTACGCTGCTGATTCCCTCCACTATGAGGTCTCGCACACACGTCTCCCGCCTCACCCACTCGCCGCCGATCTCCCGTATGATGATATCTCCGTATACGGCAGCCAGTTCTTTCCGCTCCTCAACCGTCTCTTCAAAGGACAGCCCCTTGATCTGTTCCAGTTCCCGCAGCAGGTTTCCCATAGCTGCATCAGTCCCCTGTCCGGCATCGATCCTGTTCCGCTCCATGAAACGCTGTATCAGCTCATCCTTCTCCTGTTCAAGCTGCGTATACATTTCCTCTGTGAGCATGTCCTCGTAGTCCACTTCCTCCTCCATCATACTCACTTCCGCCAGTCTGGGGATGACCCTGTTCACCACATGATCACCCAACGTATTTAAGATCTTCTCCAATTCCTCATCATTTCTATAAAAGTGATAGTCAAGATCCCCGAACCCATGCAAATACAGATTGCGGTCAGTATCTGCATTGATCTCCAGTTCAAAACTGTGACCGCCCGGGTCATTCTGGATCACAAGTGTCTGCTCTGTTCCATCCACTTTCCTGCTGAATGTGTACCTGCGGTGTTTATATCCGGCTAATTCAAAGCCATAGGGTTTTATCTTTTCTCCAAATATATCTAATAACAGTTTTTTCGAAAGCATGAAAATATTCCCCCTGTCATTCGTTCTTCTACAGTTCTCCCTTATACCTCATCCTGTGCCCAAAGTATCTGCTGCGTAAATCACACGGCCTGTCACCTATAATAATACCTGTCACGACCACAGCCGTAAAATGTCCACTTACACGGTTCTGCCCGACGCTGTTTTAAGGCCGGCTGCTCACACTGATCTTCAAAATCCTGTCATAGATCATCTCCTGCTTAACGATATAATACAAAAATGATATCGGCCAGATACAACAGAAGAGCGTCTTCAATACAGAATGCTTTATAGCCGTACTGACAGTAAACTTCTGGCCGTTGCTTAACAACTCAATCTTCACCAGCCTTTTGCCAGGATCCAGATTTCCGAAGATGTCCAGGATAAAAAACCAGATTCCCATTAAAAGAACACAGTATAAAAACATACCAGGCATCATCCACTGAAAATTCTCTGCCAGCTCCTGCACCCCACGGCTCGCCACCACAAAAACGCCGAGCACGCCTGTCAAACAGGCCACCCAGCATAGGATCATGTAATCTATAATAAATGCTGCTATTCTTTTTCCCGCTGTTTCACTCAAATTGATGTCCTCCTTTGATTCTTTTCGCTTGTACTCCGGGCTTATTCTGAGTCTTATACCATAAGTATACTCTTTTCTGCTGCCAAACGCATCCACAATTTTCCCACAAAAAACTGCGCCCGTCTATAAAAGGCAGCCTGGCGCAGTCATCATCTTTCAAAAGGATTATTTTAATCCACCTCCGTATTCCCATTAAAAAAAGGAAGACGGAGGCTTTCGTTTTACAAATATGAGCTTCTAAAACTTTGGGATTCTAAAATCTTGAGATTCTATCAATGGAGCCTGTTTTCTCACTCCGCAAACAGCACGATCTTCTGTGCCGTCCTTCTCTCATCGCTCCAGATCAAGCAGCTTCCACCTGCCTGCACATCCTGCAGCGTCACCACGTTCCGCGTCAGAAAAGGCAGGATCTCGCAGTCCGCCGGTACCAGATACTGTATGCCGTTATCGCCGGATAACAGATAACTGCCGTCCGACTGTTCTTCCATGGCCGTTACATGCACATAATCAGGAACCCGCAGATCACTCGGAATCTTACACAGGATCAAAGAGGCATTCACCATCGGCGGTTCACTCATCGTTGCCGCCGAACCGATATAGACGAATACTGCTTCTCCCTCGTTAAGCTCCGACACCTCCACAGGATAACCGTTTTCCCCGTCCAAAATTCTGGTATGTTCCGGATCCACCGTTACGACCATCTCTCCGCGGAATGAAACCTCCGAACGGTTATCAATCACCACATTGCCATCCTCGACCCGCAGGATCGGTCCCCAAATCCTGACAGAAGTATTTTCACCCGCCTGCCCAATGTCTCCCGGCAGCTGTTCCGTGTCCTCCGCGGACGCCTGTGTCTCCTGTCCCTGTGAATCTGCCGGCTGCTGCTCCTCCGACTGTTGGCTTTCCTGCCCCTGCCCGTCTCCCGGCTGCTGGCTTTCCTGCCCCTGCCCGTCTCCCGGCTGCTGGCTTTCCTGCCCCTGCCCGTCTCCTGGCTGCTGTCCTGCCTGTCCCTGCTCATCTCCTGGCTGCTGGTCTTCCTGCTGACTGTCCTGCGGCTGTGTCCTCTCTGTCGTGCCGCATCCCGCAAGTGCCACGATCAGCAGGCTGCTGCCCAGCAGACACATTATTTTTCTACTCATTTTCATTGGCTCTCTTTCCTTTCCGTTTTCTTAAATACACTTTTGCTTTTAATCTGCAAATCCGTCAACATGACAGTAATATTATAGAATAAAAAGTGTATTTAATTCTGAATTATTTCTGAATATTTCTTAATTTTTCCAGCAAAATCCCGGTTCCCGGAAGACTTATGCCACATCCATGCTTCCCCGATTACCCAATCTCGTGACAGGATCAGCCTGTCAACAGAGAACCGGCAAACGCGAAAAACGCTCATTGGGATGGCTGTTTTCAAACCATCCCAATGAGCGTTCCGATCCAGTACACCACCCCCAGCACCCAGCTCGTAAAAATCCCATACAGGATCACCGGACCCGCGATGGTAAAGATCTTACACCCGATCCCGAATACCTGACCTTCCTTCTGGTACTCGATCGCCGCCGAAGCCACCGAATTGGCGAATCCCGTGATGGGCACCAGCGCACCGCCGCCGCCCCACTCCACCAGCTTCGGATAAATGTTCCATCCGGTCAGCAATACACTGAGAAGCACCAGCAGCATGGAACACCAGGAACCCGCCGTCTCCTTGTCCAGCCCCATCGTATTTGTCGCATAATTCAAAATAAACTGCCCCAGCAGACAGATGATACCACCTGTCACAAATGCCTTGACCATACGTACCGGCAGGCTGTATTTGGGCGTCACCTGCTCTACATGCTGTCTGTACTCCTGTTCCTTCTGCTGCTGTGCTGTTTTTGGTCTGTCCTGATTCTGTGCCATACTATCCATTCCTTTCTCATTTCGTCGTCCTGCCGGCTACAGGACACTGTTTTAAATCTGCCGCATCATCCCCCGTACAGAAATACCCGCTGCGTAAAATAGATCAAACTGCCGACAAACTTCCCCAGCGCCACCGCCAGAATCGCGATACCCAGTCCATGCCGGAACCCGATGCGCCGCGCAAAGATCGGTATGGTGTTTAACATCTCCGCAATGGCAAGTGCCAGGCATCCTACGAAGATACCGGCAAACACCCCAAACACAAGCAAAAAGACTGTCCCGATCAGATGCCATGCGCCCGCCGCACTACTGTCAGGCTGCACATGTTTCCTCACAAACGCGCCGACCATTCCCCACTCACTGAATACGCTGAGAAATCCACCGAACAGCGTTCCAAACACTACCATCTCTTCCAGTACAAAAATCTTCCGTGCCACATGCATTTTACCCGCAAAACGCGGAATCAGCCCGACCGAGATCAACACCGTAAATACCCCGGCCGACACGATCAAACCGCTGCTTATACCGATAACCCCTAATAAAATCTGCTGAAGCAGCATCTGTCTGCACCTCCCTTCCACTGTCCTGCTCACTGCACGTCGATTGTTTTACCCTCTCTGTCAGCTGTCGCGATCAGCGCCTTATTCACATCCTCTTCGTAAATGCGCATCTCCACCTCGATGGGTGTCGGATCCTTGGTGATCCGCCTGCCGCCGATATGGTTGAAGAATACAATGATACCAATCGCCAGCCCGGCCGAATACGCCAGTTCCAGAATCCCGTATCCGTCTCCCGGCTGTCCCATTACCATTTCGTACACCTTGGAGAAAACATCGTTGATACCGATATCATTGTGAAAGGCCATGATCGTAAATGCCGTGCCAAAGAAGCTGACCATCGCCACAAAAAGCAGCTTGATCCACTGAGCAAAGCCTTTATGTTTGTTGACACTGATATATTCCACCAGCGTTTCCGGCTCACCTATGCTCTGAACACTGACATTAGGGTAGACTTTTTCAATCTCTTCTATGACCTTCAACAGACTGATTACCTGTCGCTTTTGCTCGTCCCTTTTAAAATGATGCAGTTTGATGGCTTTTACCTTAGCCAGCACATGCGCGTCACTGCATGTCAGGCTGCCGATGTCTTTCACGTACACATCCTCTGACTGCAGCTCTACATTCTGTTCCGCATTGATATAGATCGTCGCACTTATAGTTGACATAACTTGTTTTCCTCTGTCCGAATCCTTTTCATGCCGTTATCGTAAATGACACAGCAAATGGCTGCCGCCGGTTCCTGCCGGAACCATATGCAAAATCTGCAATGTCGTTGCCTATAGTATAGCGACTGTGAACCCATTTTATACATACAGCCTTACCAAACCCACATTCGAAAAAAACAAACTGAAAACCACACAATGTCATTTAGTTAAGAGTTTTATGTGTTAAGTTAAGCCGTCCATTTCATGAATGGACGGCTACTTTTTTGATACATATATGCTAATAACCGGAAACTTATTGTTGGTGGTTCTATATAATAATTCTATTTTCTTTCTAATGTATACCAAACATCTATTTCATCTTTAGAAGGTGTTTCCCACATGGACAATAATTTTCCTATAAGACCTTCATCCAGATAATAATCTGAACCACCTTCGCCATTTAATACCCTGCAGTTTCGTTCTTCAATGTTTTTATTCCATGTCTGGTCATTAACATCAATGTAATGCCATTCACAATGAACATTCTGAGAGTGACAAAACTCGGTTAAGCTTCTTCTGTT
>ERZ808046.1266-NODE-1266-length-12002-cov-3.285702_pt1 | contig 12002 bp, 12 predicted proteins | sample MGYA00380196_ERZ808046 | MGnify/ENA primary metagenome ERZ808046 (study PRJEB31490, sample SAMN06133421) | mouse gut metagenome | isolation source: Z6_2 | host: mice | place: China: Chengdu | collected 2015-05 ...
TTTTCCTTTGCATAGAAATTTATCCCGTCATCATGGTTCATTCCCTGACCGCCTCCGAGATATCTTCCGTAGGCACGGTCAAAAATAGAATCCAAATCAGGAAATAATACTTCTGTCGTAAGGGCTGTACGCATATGATCCGGCGTATTTCCGTCCGGCATTCCTGTTCCCTGATCGCAGCAGCCTGTAAGGACAACATCATAGGCGCCGCTTGCTACCGCAAATACAGCTTCCTCAAGTGCAATGTATCCTGTACAGCAGCCTTCTGAGTGGGATAAAGAGCCCTTTCCTCTCATTCCAAACCAGTCAGCGACCTGAATATTCGGAGTAATACATCCGTTTAATACATGCGGATTTGCCTGTCCATGAAAGAAGTACTGTACCTCTCTTGGTTCCACATGTGCATCCTTCATCGCATCGAGCGCCGCATATCCGAATAACTCTCCGTTTGTGAGTCCCTTGTACTGTGGATTTGTTATACCGTTAAAAAATGGGGTTGCTCCCACACCTACAATGGAAACACTTCTCATATTTTTTCCAAGTTTTACGTTATGTACCATAATGCCACCTCTTACATTTCTTCCATCACATAATCAGCCAGATCCCCGATTGTCTTATAATTTCCAAATCTTGCAACCGGAATCATGACATCAAATTCATTTTCAATAGATGCGCTCATTGCGACTCTCTGCGTAGACGCAACACCCAACTCTGCTGCGATGTCTGTGCTCTCATTTAAGTCTGCCGCATCTGCGCCAAATGCCATTGCTGCAAATTCAATCATCTTTTCTACTACTTCTTTTCTTGTCATTATATTTTCCTCCAACTAAAATGTTTTTTAACTGTTTTTATTATATAAATCCGGTTAAACAGATAACAGAACAGTTTTTCAAAAAGTGTCTAATATCTGGTGATTTCCACTCTCACTTCTTCCATTGTCGCACAGGAAATATAGCATTCTTCATATTTCATCGTAAAAATATAGTTATTTCCAATGGAAATGTCATCCCATCCGTTGGCAAATCCGGTTCCGTTCAATTTGAGTACCGCTTCATATTTTGTCCATATCTCCGTAAATTTCTCATTTCGCGCAGCGCCCTCTAACGGTTCAAGCTCTCTTTTTTGTTCTTCACGATACACTTTCTTTACAGTTGCCTCATGACAGGACATAATTTCTTCCACATCTGCGCCCACCTCACATCCTGCAATGGCAAGTATCACATAATTGCCGCTGTGGGACAGATTAAAATGTAACTCCCCCGAAACCAATTCAGGTTTTCCGTACTCGTTATATGAAATCTGTTCATCTGATACAATGCCGAGATATTCTTTCAGTAAAAACCCTGATACAAGTTCTTGTTTTTTATCCCTTAATATCTTATGGTCGTGATATTTTTTTACATAGCACGGAGCAATTTCTGAAAGAATCTCTTCTTTATTTAATTTAATGCGACGTATGTCCGCTATGATCATCGTTACCGTACACGGATCCCCCGTGCACAGTAACGCTTTCAGCCCATTTAAAAGGTTTTCCATCGTTTTTATCCTTTTCTTTTCTGTATTATTTTTGTATAATAATAGTATTCATTTGCAAAGGAGTATCTGTCATGACACATATCACCTGTTGTTTTCCGTCCTATTCGCTCGGAACCATGGCTGAATTTCATGTGATTCTGCCTCGAAAATTTACAATTATGAGGAATGACCAGAATAACAATCCAATTCCGGATCACGGATACCCGGTTTTACTCTTACTTCACGGTGCCTGCGACAGTGCGTCAGACTGGCTTTTACATTCCCATGCTGCCGGGCTTGCAGATGAGTATCAGATTGCTCTGCTCATTCCGACTGTCAGCAGCTCTTTTTATCTGGATGATGTAGACAGTGCCAATACATTCACCTATATCACCTCAGAATTATTAGAATATGCCCGCTCTGTTTTTCCCTTATCAGACAGACGGGAAGACACCTGTATCTGCGGTTATTCCATGGGCGGCTATGGAGCCGTACGGGCCGGGCTTTTAAAACCAGAACTCTTTTCGAAGGTTATCTCCCTGTCCGGAGCTCTTGATATCAGCCTTGCAGCCAGATATATCCGCACCTGTGGACATCTTCTTCCAAAGGAACTTTCTGACACCAGGATTTTAGCTGACACTGACTTTGATCTTTTTTATTGCTTACAACAAACTTCTCATCCGGCAGACACATATCCTGAGTTCTACCTCGCCTGTGGAAATCAGGACGTCTTTTCCGGCTGTACCTCTCAGTTTCATGAGGCTCTGCAGAAAAGAGGCCTTCACACGACCTGTACCATTTCTTCCGGAGTTCATGACTGGGGCTACTGGAGAGATGCCATAGCAAAAGCTGCTGCATGGATGTATCTTTCATTGATATAACACTTTTATCCGGGAGAGCTGTATGTTAAATACCCAACGTGACAAAGGAAAAATTTCCAAATCTCAAAAAACAAGAGAAAAATTAATTGATTGTTTCTTAAACACAATTCCACAAAAACAATGGGATAAGATATCTGTAAAAGAGCTCTGCGAAAAATCCGAGATTACACGCGGTACATTTTATCAGTATTTTGATGATATCTATGACTTAATGGAGCAGATTGAAACCCCCATGTTTGAAGATCTGAATCGACGATTCAACAAAATCAAACAGATGCCCCGTTCTCCGGTCCCGGCTGAATTATTTCCCGAGAAATTTGATTACAGCCCGCCAGAGACTTTGAGGCAATGGTTCCGTTTCTGCAAAAAATACCGTAAGCCGATGTCTGCAATGCTAGATCGAAAAAATGGCAATACATATTTTGTTAAACGCCTGAAATTGATTTTGTCTGAATATATCAATCATATGATGGATCAGGATGGAATGCCTCACGATGCGCTTCGAGAACATTTTGTAAAGCTTTTTCTGGAAATGCATTTCCTTGCAGCAAATACATGGCTGACTTCGGAAGACTCCGAGTTCCTGTCCATCAAAGATATTATCAACCTGCTGAATACTATGCGTGTCGGCGCAAACTATCTTACCTACCAAAGAATTGTGTCGCCTGATTTTGATATCCGTATGGCCATTGATGATGACGAAGATATCTTTTAAAAAAAGAAACCATTCTCATTATTTCGAGGATGGTTTCTTGCTTTGTTTCAGGCTTCATTAATTCTTACTGCCTGCTGCCCTCACGGCACTGATTACAATATTTCCTTTGATTTCTGAAACCGGAGCCCCTCTTGAACAGTCACATACGACTTTGTTGAATCCCTGAAGCATCGGTCCGTATGCATCTGCCTTACCAAACTGCTGAATCAATTTTACGCCTACATTGCCGACATTGAGATCCGGCCAGATAATTACGTTTGCCTTTCCGGCAACCTTACTCTCACGTTTCACTTTTTTTGCTGCTACCGCAGGTGAGATTGCAGAATCAAACTGGAATTCTCCGTCAATTGCAAGATCCGGTCTGAGTTCATTTGCAATCTTGACACCTTCTACAACTTTATCGATCAATTCTCCCTGACCGCTTCCCAATGTAGAATAGCTTACCATTGCACATCTCGGCTCCCAGTCAAGCAGTGAGCTGACTGTATCACAGGCAGAAATCGCAATACTCGCAAGCTGTTCGGATGTCGGATTGGTGCATACGGCGCTGTCTCCGACTGCAAGGAGACTTCCTTCGCTTCCCTCAAATCCCGGAATATCACAAAGCCCGATACTTGAAATGGTGCTGATTCCCGGTTTTAAACCGATGATCATCTGTCCTGCCAGAAGAACATCTCCTGTTGTGTTGTCGATACCGGCAAATGTAACCTCCGCCTCCCCGACAGCTTCCATGACCATTGCAAAATAAAGAGGATCTTTCATCCTCCGCATCAATGGTTTTTCTTTTAACAGAGTTCCCGGAAGAGCTACGTAATCAGCAATCAGTTTATCTCTGTACTCTTCGTCTGCAATATCAACGAATCGAAATATGCTCTCGTCAAGTCCGCGCTCTGCAATCAGGCTCTTGATTGTCTCTACATTTCCTATCAGAATCGGAATGATATAGCCTTCCTGTCCTGCTTCGAATGCAGCCTGCATCATCTTTTCGTTTTCTGCTTCCGGGAACGCTACTCTCTGAGGATTTAATTTTGCTTTTTCATAAATCTGGTCTAAAATACTCATCTTCTCGTTCCTTTCTTATTTTTCCCAGTCAAACCCGTCCCAGACAAGTTTGCCTGTATACTCCTTCAGTTCTTCTTCTCCATCCAGCACACGCACAGCTCCGGCTGCCATTGCTTCCATCTCAAATTCACCCGGATATGCCGTAACCGGAGCGATAAAGGAGCAGGTTTCTTTAATTTGTTCTGCAAGATCCTGATTATATACCATACCGCCCCCCAACAGGATGCCGTCTACTTTTCCGTGAAGGACTGCAGCCATGGAACCGATGCATTTCTCAATCTGATAAATCATCGTATTCCAGAGCATCTCTGCATATTTATCGCCGTTCTCCGCACGTTTTGTAAGTTCCAGTGCGTCTGAGATACCTGCGTGACTTACGAATCCGCCTGTTCTTGTACAGAGTTTCTTTACATCTGCAAGTTCCAGACTATTTTTCTTTATGTATCCAAGCAGATCCGCAACAGAAATACTTCCGCAGCGGGTAGGAGCCATAGGCCCTTCTCCTCCCACAATGTCAAATCCATCTACCATTTTTCCCTTCCGATGCGCGGATACTGAAATTCCGCCGCCGATATGGCAGACAATATAATTGCACTCTTCATATTTTTTGTTCATCACATTTTTACTGTGCCGTATCGCAGTTTCTTTCAGATTCAGGGCATGGAGATGAATCACACGGTTCACCCCTTTGATCCCGGTCATTCTCGCCAGATCCTGCAATTCATCTACATCCGGTGGATTGACTACCATTGCTTTGGCATTGTATTTGACTGCAAATTCATTTGCAAGCTGCGGACCGAGACCTGCCGGATGAACAACTCCGTTCGCAGAATTTCTTACATGTTCAAGCATCAGCTCACTTACACCGTAAGTTCCGCCTTCCATTGCAAGAAGTCCTCCTCCGCGGCCTACGAATACATCTACATCTTCCAATGAGATGTCCGCTTCTTCAAGTAAGCTTAAAATCATATCCCGACGATACGGAAGCTGATCTGACAAAGACTGGAATTTGTCGAGTTCTGCTGCATCGTGGGATACATTTTTAGAAAACGTACATTCCTCGCCTTGAAACAAGGCAATCTTTGTTGAGGTTGATCCCGGATTGATTGTCAAGATTTTGTAACTGCTCATGTTTTCTCTCCGTTCCATTTTTATTTCTATTCCATCTCTTCCTCTACGAGATCGATAAATTCTCCGACATTCTTGCATGCGCCTGCGTCCGGAAGCATAATGGATGCATCCAGTTCATTTTCAATCTCAGATACAAGAGCTACCATCTGTACAGAGGCACCGCCCAAATCATCTTTAAATGATGTTTCTGTTGTAATTTCGCTTGCGTCCTTTTTGAATGATGTTGCTACGATTTCAATTACCTTCTGTTCTAATTCTTTTCTATCCATTGTTTAAATCTCCTTTATTACTCTTATTATTTACATTACTTACTATGTTATTTTTCTTTATTTTACTAATTTTCGTCCAGATCAAACACTACTGTCTTAAATCCGCCTTCGCGCTCAAAAATCGCCGCATGACAGTTAAGCGGAAGTTTCTCCATCAATTCTGCGCGGTTCTTTTTGCTGATTCCACGTACAACAGCATTCAGGCGGGAACCTTCTTCCAGCTCCACTTCTCCATAAGCGAATTTGCCTAATTTTTTATATTCCGGTTTGGAAGAAAGAGCTGCCGGAAGTACAATAGAGTGCAGTTTTGCTTTTCCGCTGATTTCGTACCATTCCGTCTCATAACTTCCACATGAATTACATGCGTAAACCGGTGGGAATTCAACATTTCCACATTTCGGGCATTTACGTCCGAAAATCTTTCCTTCTTCCAATGCCTCATAAAATGTCTGTACAACTTTTTCTAATTTAATACTCACGATAGCTTCCTCCTGTTATCTATTCATCCCATATCTGATATACGGATTACGACTGCTGCAACATTCTGCGCGCCGCCGTATCCACGAAGCATTGCTGTCTTTGGCAGTTTCTTCACCTGACGTTCTCCACATTCGCCCCACATCTGCTTGCATGCTTCATATACATCTGCAAGCCCTGATGCTGCATGTGCATGTCCGAAGGAAGTCCTTCCTCCGTTCGTGTTGATTGGCTTGTCACCGTCCCATGCAGTACGTCCGTCACAGATGTACTTCCAACCTTCTCCATATGGAAGATAGCCTGCAATTTCTGCGGAAACGAGGTGTGATGTAATAATAAAGTCATTTGCATAGAACAGATCCAGATCTTCTCCTGACAGTCCTGTTGCCTCATACACCTGTGCCACTGCTTCTTCTGTTGCACGTACTTCAAAATGTGGTGTTGTTGCTTCACAGGCCGCACTTCCGATTCCAAGTACTTCAATCGGCTGATGTTTCAGATTTTTGGCAATCTCAGGAATTTTCTCTGTTGCACATACGATTGCTGCGGCTGCACCGTCACACTTCAGCTCAATTCCACCGGCCCTTAAGAAATCACCCATGCGAGGATTAAACGGTGAATTCATATATTCATCCAGTGTCATGCCTGCCTCTTCTGCAAGAGACTCATATGTTCTTCTCTCGATTGCCAGAGGGTTCACAGATGCATTTCTTCTGTTATTGATACACATCCAGTTCAAAGTATCATTCATCTGCTCTGCCGTAATTCCACGGGTGCGTACATACCATTCCGCCGCATCATCATAGATCAGTTCCTGTCCCGCCATCAGACTTCTTGTATATGTACGGTCATAGAGCCATGCTGTTGTTTTCAAGAATTTATCCATTGTCATTTTGTCACGTTTATATGGATGTTTCGGTGTTTCCACTGAATCTGCCGTTGCCGGAGTACTGTCGCCGAATTCAACCGCACCTGTCAGGACACAATCATATTTTCCGGATGCAACTGCATTTACAGCCTGCTCGATTGCAAGATAACCTGTGCAGCAAGCCTCAGAATGATGAATAGATCCCTTGCCTTTCATACCGAACCAGTTCGCAATCTGGACATTTGGCGTAAGGTAATTGGAACCATTCAGCGGACTCGCCTGTCCATGAAAATAGAAATCTACGTCCTGTGGATTTACTCCTGCATCCTCCATTGCCTTCAACGCTGCATAACCGAACAGCTCTCCCTCTGTCAGTCCATTTGTCTCCGGATTGTCCACCGTATACATAAATGGTGTACATCCTACGCCGATGATGGAAACGCTTCTTCGGTACTTTCCTAATTTCGCCATTACTCTTCATCCTTCCTCTTACATTTATCTCTTTTTAAATCTTCCGACCTTCGTCAAACGATTCGGCAGCTTCGGTACTTTGCCGGAGGTTTTGATAATTGCTTCTGCCTCACATACTTCCATACATTTTCCGCAGCCGTCGCAATCAAATTCATCAATCATATGAATATACCCGGATTTACCCTCAATACAGTCTTTTGGACATGCGTCCATACATTCTCCGCAGCCGTCGCAGGTCTTTGGATCAATATAAATCGTTTCTGTAGAGAAACATACACCTGCCGGACATGTCTTTTTCTTAATATGAGCTTCATACTCGCCTGCAAATTTTTCAACAGCGGCAAGTGCGATTCTGGAAGAATTCTGTCCCATTGTACATGGGGTGGAGAATGTCATTGCCTCGCCGATTTCCTTTGTATATTCAACAAATTCCTGTTTTCCCTTTCCATCGGCAATTTCTTTCTGCATATACTGTAACTGCAGCAGTCCCTCTCTGCAGAATACACATTTCCCACAACTCTGTTTTCTGGATGCCGTCAGCCTTTTCTCTGTTTCTGCCACAATACAGTCTTTTTCTGTCAGAACACGTACCACTCCATTTGTGATTCCTGCCTCTGACACTGTCAGTTCAGCCACCTCGTCTGCTGTAAAATATTCATAGCCGAGCTGCACCGCTTTCGCTCCGTCTAGTTCGACAATATCAGCAATTTTTGCGTCGCATGCAGCTTTTTTTAATTCTCCTCCGTTCACAGACACATATACGCCGTCCATGAAATTATCGTTAAATATATCAGCCAGCTCTGCTGCCGTTACGATATGGATGAAAGCACTTCCTTTGTTAGCACGAACATCAACCAGATCAGCCTGAAGTTCTACATCAAATTTTTCTGCTGCATTTTTTACAGCATCTGTTTCTGCCAGTTCTGCCGCATATTCCGGTATATATAACGTTTTTTTCTCAGTTCCCAATGCATATGCCGCAATAGAGATTCCTTCCATCACTTTTTCTGCGTCTGATTTCAACACTTCCAAAAGGACTCCGTCGATATCTGCATTATTCAACGCACATAAAATTCCTGTTTCTTTTTCTTCTTCCCCGCTTTCTGTCACGGCTGCTTCCAAAAGTTCAGACAGCTTCTGAGCACAAAGTCCGTATTCCCGAATATCCAGAGCCGCAATTTTTTCCAATACTTTTTCGCTGCCCATTGTTTTTGCATTTTCTAAAGCACCCATTTTCTTACGCCTCCTTATTCTCTGTAAAATCGCCCCACAGGCTTGGTCTTGAAATCTGTAATCTCAGATCACACTGCAGACAGCGTCCTGCCTCTGCACAAATATCTGCGTCGCAGATACCATGGTCAAACAGATTAAAGTTATCGGAACGTTTTTCCGGTGCGTCTACCTGTGTATGTTTCCTCTCCTGATAGCCAAATCCCGGACACTGTCCGATATGCGGATCTGCTTTCTGTACCGGAGCAAGCACTTCTGAGATATCTCCGTCTCCACCCAGATATTTATCAATCTGACTTGCAGCCTGACGTCCGGATTCGACTGCCATAATTACTGATTTTGTACCGTAAATGGCATCTCCCGCTGCAAAAATTCCTTCTACGGAAGTTGTTTTGTCACTCTCCATATTCTTGACAACAATGCTGTTTCCTCTGCCCAGCTCCAGTCCTGCCTCTTCTGTAATATCAGGTCTCTGTCCTACTGCAAAAATAACAGTATCCGCATCGATATGATGTTCAGAACCTTCTTCTTTTTCGATGATTGCACGGCGGTTCTCGTCAAATGTAAAGGATCTTACATTCATGAAATCTACACCTGTCACATGGTCTGTACCTGTAATTCTTTCAAATGTCTGTGCCGGATGTACAAAAATTCCTTCTTCCTGAGCCTGTGTAATTTCTTCCTCATCGGCTGTCATTGCTTCTCTTGCCTCCAGGCATGCCAGGTGGATTTCCTCTGCGCCGAGCCGTTTTGCTGTTCTTGCGCAGTCAAATGCAACGTTTCCGCCGCCGAGAACAATGATTCTCCTTCCGATTCCTGTTTCATTTCCCATACTTGCATTTCTCAGGAAATCTGCATTTAAAATTGTTCCCTCAAGCTCGCTTCCTTCCATCGGAAGACGTACACCTTTGTGACCGCCGATGGTCATAAGTACTGCATCGTATTCCTTCAAAAGTTCTGCCGGCTTCTCTACCTTTGTATTTACTTCAATCTTAACGCCCTGCTCTGCAATTACCTCTGCCTCGCCTGCGATTATTTCTCTTGGAAGCCTGTAAGACGGAATACCGTAAGCCATCATACCGCCCACAGTCGGCAGTGCTTCTTTCAGAGTCACATCATGTCCCTGCTTTCTCAGGTAATAAGCTGCTGTCAGACCAGCCGGTCCTCCGCCTACTATACAAACTTTCTTTCCTGTATCTGCAAGCTGTTTTCCTTTTCCTTTCCAATAAGAACCTGTATCGTGATCTGCCGCATAACGCTTGATATCACGAATGGACATGGCTTCATTTACTTCTTTTCTCTTACACTCCAGCTCACATACATGATTGCAAATATATCCCAGAGCCTTCGGGAACGGAACCTTTTCACGGATGACTGCAGCTGCCTCATCATATTCCCCATTTTTTACATGACGGATATAACGCGGAACATCTGTATGTGCCGGACATGCATGACGGCACGGTACGATTGCGTCTTCTCTTTTTATCTCTGTGTTAATCATCTTGTCACGTATTGTACCTGTCGGACATACTTCTGCACATGCACCGCAGAAACGGCAGTCTGCGTCTTTTAACAATTTGTTATGTATTGTTCCCACATAGGTTTCCATGTCTTTCTTCTGATACTGAAGTACTTTTACTCCACGAAGTTCATTACATGCTCGCACACATCTGCCGCAGAGAACACAGCGGTTCATATCATGGATAATAAGCGGGTTCTCCTCCTGCGGACGGAAACCTTTTGTACGCATTTTCAAGCGTCCGGTCTTGGGTCCGATATACTGAATCAGCATCTGAAGTTCACAGTTGCCATATTTCGGACAGGTAGAGCAGTCCTCCGGATGTCCTGTCAGAAGCAGCTCCAGCGCAAGCATTCTCAGACGTTCCAGCTTTTCTGTCTTTGTCTTAATCACCATTCCGTTTTTTGCTTTTAATGTACAGGAAGTAACTGCTCCTTCCTGCCCCTCTACTTCTACCACGCACATCCGACAGGAACCAAGCGGGCTCAAATCTTTATGGTGGCACAGGTGCGGAATATAAATACCGTTTTCCAGAGCACAATCCAACACATTTTTATTCTCGGAAACTTCCAGTTTCGTTCCGTCAATTGTTATCACAGCCATGACAATAACCTCCTTTTTCTTCTTCATCCTCTTTAAAATAACAATCTTACACAGCCATACATTCCTGCATCATTTCCGAGTGTCGCACGAGAAATCTCTGTTGCGGTGCATGCGTGAAATGCTTTCTCATCATAATATTTTTTGATTCCATCAATCAAAATATCTCCTGCATGGGAAACTCCGCCGCCGATCACAAATATTTCCGGATCTGCTACAGCCGCAATGTTCGCCAACGCTGTTCCAAGCATATTGCAGAGCGCATCGACCAGTTCAACCGCAGCTTCGTCTCCTTTTTTTGCTTCATCAAATACGTCTTTTGCCGTCAGTTCTTCATAAGATGCAAGTGCTGTCTTACGTGTTTCGGTTTCCAGCTTCTGTTTTGCCATTCTGACAATTCCGGTTGCAGATGCATACTGCTCCAGACATCCGTGTCCGCCGCATCCACAAGCTTCTGTCTCACCATCCTGCATTTTTATGTGTCCGATTTCACCGCCTGCGCCGTGGAAACCCGCCACGATTTTTCCATTGATGATGATTCCGCCGCCGACTCCTGTTCCAAGCGTTACCATGACCACATTATCATGTCCTTTTCCGCCGCCCTGCCACATTTCTCCAAGAGCAGCTACATTGGCATCATTTCCAGCTTTTACATAAAGTCCTGTCTTCTCCCCCAGCTCCTTCTCCACATTCAGGATATCCCAGCCAAGATTGACACATTTAAATACGGTTCCGTCATTTCCGACCGGTCCCGGAACTCCGAGTCCGATTCCCTGAACCTCTGCTTTGCTTATGTTTTTCTGATCAAGCTTACCAAGAACTGCTGCGGCAACATCATCCAAAATAGCTGCTCCGTTATTCTCAGTATTTGTTCTGATCTCCCATTTTTCCAAGATTGTCCCATTCATATCAAACAGACCGATCTTGCAGGTAGTACCTCCGATATCTACACCAAACCCATATTGTTTCATTTATTTTTCTCCTTCATCTTTTTTCCTGATATTGTCGCCACAACAGTAAAAATAACCATTCCTGCAAAGGCAGCTGTAAACTGATTTACCGGTGTATTTCCGCCTAATACATATTTGGCAGTATTACCTAAAACAATCGGCGCTATCAGACCTCCGATTCCACCAATAATAGAAAATACACCGCTGGCCTTTGCCACTGCTTCTTTTTCCACCGAAATGGAAATGAGATAAGAAGCAATCGCCATAAAACAGCTAAGCGATACGCCACAAAGCGCACTCGTTGCATACACGCC
>ERZ808046.1267-NODE-1267-length-11992-cov-3.471507_pt1 | contig 11992 bp, 7 predicted proteins | sample MGYA00380196_ERZ808046 | MGnify/ENA primary metagenome ERZ808046 (study PRJEB31490, sample SAMN06133421) | mouse gut metagenome | isolation source: Z6_2 | host: mice | place: China: Chengdu | collected 2015-05 ...
CTGGGTGGTATCTGCTGAAAGTTCAGCCCCATGCTGTACCAGATGGATGGAGTTTTCAATAAGCTCCGTAATATTCTGTGCTGCCACCGAACTTTTGTTTGCAAGGCTTCTGACTTCATCCGCTACCACTGCAAAACCTTTTCCTGCTTCCCCAGCACGGGCCGCTTCCACCGCCGCATTCAATGCAAGAATATTGGTCTGGAAGGATATGTCTTCAATCGTTTTAATGATGCCGCTGATCTGGCTGGAGGCCGTGGAGATGTCTTCCATTGCCTTTGTCAGTTCTTCCATCTTTCTGTTGCACATTTCAAGTTCGTTTGCTGATTCTTCTGAACTCTTACGTGCAAAATCTGCATCTTCCGAAGTACTGTCCACTTCCCTTGATATTTCCTGAATACTTGCTGACAACTCCTCCACTGCCGCCGCCTGGTCCATGGCGCCATTGGAAAGAATCTGGGAACTGTCAGCCATTTCCCTGGATTCTACGGAGACAAATTCCGCTGCCGTATTGATTTTAGACAATGCATCATTCAAAGAATCCAGTATCTTCTGCATCGCCTCCTGAATAGGGAGGAATTCTCCCCTGTAGCCGACACTGACTGAAATATCCATGTTTCCTTCTGCCATCTGGGACAGCTCAGAGTTGATGTTGCTTATGTACTTTTTCAGTTCCCGCTTTGTTTCATGGATGGATTCCACCATTTTGCCTATCTCAGAGGTATTCGGTTCAAGTGCAAACTCTGCTGAAAGATTCCCCTGGGAGATTTCCACCATCTGGTTTTTCACCTCCATGACAGGACGCAGAATTTTACGTCTTGTATAAACCATGCTCACAACCTGTACCACTCCCACCACGGTCAGCAGGATAATCATGTTCATACGAATATGATTCACTTCTTCCCCCAGGGCAGTAAGCTCCGCCAGCGTTCTTGCATCCAAATCCCCTAAAAACTGCTCTTTTACTGCGTTGATCTGGGCGATGGAAGAATTATAGTCCGGCCCGTATACATAGGCTACTGCTTCCTCTTTCTTCCCCGCCTGGACTTTCTCCATGGCTTCCTCTTCCAGAGGAACCAGGGTATTGGAAAGATTAGACATCTTATCGATCATTGCCTGTTCCTCAGGGGTTATTCCGATTTCCTGCATTGCGGCTACGCCCAGGTCACGGTTTTTCAGGTTATTGATCTCATTCCAGTAATTATCGTAATGCTCCTGCAGGCCAGTGGCCGCAAAAGCCCTTACCTCGTTGGTCAGATAAGAAGACCCGTTCATAAACCGGTTTGCATTGTAGGTAAGTGCGAACCGGTCCTCGTTGGCTTTATTAAGCTGGTTGTTCGTATCCCTATAATTCGACAATGATATAACCAGCATCAAAAGCGACAGAATCGAGATTCCATTTAAGATAAAATTTGTTACTGACTGGCTTAATGCTTTTTTCATTTTTACTGCTCCCTTCAATATTTCATGACTCCCCCTGCGCTTCGCCGGTTATGTCTTAAAGCTCTGTAAAGTCAACTACTTTTAGTTTACAAAAAATAGCCAGAAATAGCAATACCTAAATCAGATATTTCCCATTAACAGAATCTGCCGCTGCTATATTGTGTTTGCACATCTTCCCGCCCTGTGATAACATTGTAATAACAATCCCGCTCATCCGGTCCGTTACAATCTATTGAAATCAAGGAGTGTCTTTCCAGGCATGATGCATAAAGTCTTTCTGAAAAAAAGCAGACCTTTTATCATTCTATTGTTGTTTATATTGTTACTGTTTTCTTCCTGTCTGGGATTATTTCTGGGGAGTGTACCTTTAAGCCCCGGCCAGGTGGTCCGTGCCCTTTTTTCCCAGAATAAGGACATGGCTTACACGCTGGTGACGGCGGTGCGCATCCCCCGGGTAGCCGGAGGGCTTTTTGCAGGCATGGGACTTGGCTGCGCCGGGGTCATCTTACAGGGAGTTATGAATAATTCTCTTGCCAGCCCTAACACCATCGGGGTCAATTCCGGTTCCGGTTTTGCCGTTATGCTTGCCATGATGCTGTTTCCCAGCCTTCCCGGCCTGATTCCGGCCTTTGCTTTTTCCGGCGCCCTGCTTACCACTCTTTTCGTCTTTCTGCTGGCTTATCTGGCGGATAGTTCCCGAACCACCATTGTTCTGGCCGGAATTACGGTTTCCAGCTTTTTCAACGCAGGGATCAACGCCATAAAGCTGCTGGATGGTGAGCTTTCCATCAATCTTACTTCCTTTATGGCAGGCTCTTTGTCGGGCCTTACGGTAAATAAGCTTATCCTTCCCTGCTGTTGTATTCTGGCGGCTTTTATCCTGTCCCTTTTTCTGGCAGGCGCCCTGAATGTCTTAGGGCTTGGGGAGGATATCGCGCGCTCCCTTGGCATGCGGGTGCCTTTGGTCCGGTTTATTCTGCTGGCCCTTGCCAGTCTTATGGCAGGCTGTGTGGTCAGTTATGCGGGGCTTTTAAGCTTCGTGGGACTGATCGTCCCCCACATATGCCGGCAGCTTTTTGGAAATGATGCCCGCTTTCTTCTGCCCTGCTGTGGTCTTCTGGGAGGCAGTTTCGTGCTGGTCTGCGACCTTCTGGGACGAACGCTGTTTTCCCCTTACGAGCTTCCCGCAGGCATCCTGCTGGCCTTTGTGGGCGGGCCATTTTTCCTGTATCTTCTGCTGAAAAAGAAAGGAGGGCGCAGGGTCAATGCTTGAATACCGCCATGTATCCGTATCCTGCCAGCGCACGCCCATTTTGCAGGATATTTCCCTTTCCTTCCCAGAAGGAAAAATCACGGTCCTGACAGGGCCTAACGGCTGTGGGAAAACCACCCTTTTGCAGTGTTTGAATGGCGTCTCCCGTGTTACGGAAGGAACTATCTATTTAAATGGAACGGATTTTCTGAAACTCTCCCCAAAAGAGCGGGCCAGAAACCTGTCTTTTCTGCCCCAGGTACGGACAGTCATCCCTTCCCTGCCTGTAAAAACACTGGTAGAGCACGGACGTTTCCCTTACCTTGGCTTTGCCCGCCGGAAAACGGAAAAAGACATTGCGCTGGTGCAGAAAGCCATGGAATTTGCCCGGGTGGAACAGTATGCAGACCAGTATGCGGATACTTTATCCGGCGGTATCCGTCAGCGGGTCTTCTTCGCCATGGCCTTAGCCCAGGACTGTGATATCCTTGTCCTTGACGAGCCTTCCACTTATCTTGACCTGTCCGGTCAGCGGAATTTTCTTTCCATGATCACCGAATTGAGATCCAAGGGAAAAACGATCATCCTTACGATGCATGATCTTGACCACGCCCTGCGGACGGCTGACTATCTGGCAATTATGGGAGACAGGAAAATCGCTGCCTTCGGCACCCCGGAGGAATGTCTTAAGCAACAGGTCATAGAAAAAATATTTGACACCACCTGGAAAAAGTTTGAGGACGGGGAAGGGGTCTATTACTTTTTCAGCTAAGCAGATCCACCCCTGCCGTCTGGCCTACAACAATCACCAAAGGGGAATCCATTCCTGCTTCTTCCGCCTTTTGGGCAATGTTTCCAAGGGTCCCCCGCACTGCCCGGACCTGCCCCTTAAAGTTCCCCTGCACCACGGCGGCCGGGGTTTCGGGACTTTTTCCATAGGCTGTCAGCATTCCGGCAATTTCCCCAAGATGCTTTGCGCCCATTAGAAACACCAGCGTCCCCTTAAGGGCGGCAAGAATCTTGGGGTCTTCTGGAAGGCTCTCCCCCTTTGCTGTGTGCCCTGTTATCACATGGAAGCTTCCGCTCATTCCCCGGCAGGTAACAGGAATCCCTGCAAGGGCAGGCACGGCAATGGATGAAGTAATGCCGGGAATTTCCCTGACTTCTATGCCCTCCTTTTTCAAGGCAAGCATTTCTTCCCCGCCCCTTCCAAATACAAAAGGGTCGCCCCCTTTCAGCCGTACCACGTTCTTTCCCTGTTTTGCCTTCTTGGCCAATAGGATGTTGATTTCTTCCTGGGGCATACTATGTCTTCCCCTGCGCTTGCCGACATAAACCTTTTCACAGCTCTCCGGCGCATGGGCAAGAAGCCTTGAATCCACCAAATCATCGTACACCAGCACCTGGGCCTTTCTCACTGCATTCAACCCTTTAAGGGTGATCAAGTCAAAAGCCCCGCAGCCCGCTCCAACAAGGGTAACCACCGGGGAATTCCTTTTCTTAGACAGATTTACATAAAAGGCACATAAGTTCTCCGTCTCCTCCTTTGAAAGGGGACGGTCTTTCTCCATACACAAATCGGCAGCTTCTTTCAAAAATCCGGCCCGTTTATGGGAATCTGCAATTCTTTCTCCCGCATCAGTGCGCAGCTCCTCAAGATAATCCAGGATTTCTTCCATCCTGCCGGGCAATTCCCGGGCTGTCCGGCTCCTTATACCGGCCGCGGTCTGGGGGCTTGCCCCTTCCGTGGAAATTCCCACTGTCAGCTTTCCTTCCTTTACCAGTGCCGGAAACAAAAAGCCGCAGGCTTCCCTGTCATCCGCCACATTGACCAGAATATTCTTCTTACTGCAAAGCTGTGCCACCCGCTGGTTCAGGGCTCTGTCACCGGAAGCCGCAATTACAAACAGACAGCCCTCCACATCGTCCTCCATAAACTCCCGCTCCTTACAGATAATCTTCTCATTTTCCGCCAGTTCCCGGGAAACAGCCGGGGCCACCACCGTAAGTTCCGGCTCAAAAGGCATCAGTTTTTCCGCCTTCCGGGAAGCCACCGTTCCGCCTCCCACAATCAAAGCTTTTTTTCCTTTAATATCAATAAAAAAGGGAAAGTAACCCATTTCTGCTCCTTTCTTTGCACTCCTATTGTAAAGTCTACCGGGGATACAGGATATCTGCAAGCTGTTCATAGGCTTCGCCCCACCGCGCATTTTGTTTCAAATTAAAAAGCCGCTTGTCCAGCAGATAATAGTTTCCGTTTTTTACTGCTGACAGAGAAGTCCATGCAGGATTTGAGATGAGCATGTCCTCCACGTTTTTCATGGCCGCCTCCTGATTGTTCCCCTGAACCGTCACAAAAATGTATTCCGGGTCTGCGGCTATGACTGCTTCCATGCTCAAATCTTCTAAAAGTGAATCCGAACTGTCTGCAATATTGACACATCCAAGACCTGCCAGCATCTCTCCGCACACATTCCCTTCACTGCCCTTGGCCTTTACACTGGTGGAGGATGCCCGCAGAAACAGCACGGAAGGGCTGCTCCCATCCACCCTCTTTTTCGCATCCGCAATCTGTTCCTGCACGTTCAGTCCGTTTTCTTCGTATAAATCTCTCCGGCCCGTGATCTGCGTGCAAATATCCAGCATGTGAAGGTACTCTTCAAAATCTGACACGGCAAAATAGGCAGCAGAAATCTGCGCCTGTTCAAAAATATCCAGAAGGGCAACATCTGCCTCCGTATTGACGCTTGCCAGCACGAAATCCGGCCCGGAGGCTATCAGCCGTTCTACATCCGGCTCCTGTATACTTCCCAGATTGACCGTGTCCTCTCCTAAATCAAGCTTAAGGCTTTCCCAGGCATCATTGACCGTTGCAGTCACTTCTCCCCCTGCCAGCAGCCAGACATCCGCAAAACTCCCAATCAATGCCGCCACCTTCCGGGGATTTTCCACCACAACTTCCCTGCCCAGATCATCCGTAAATGTAACCGTTCGGGTCAATGCCTGCTCCGCCTGGGCTGTACTGTCCGTACTCCCGCTCTCTTTTTCCGCCGCAGTGCCAGATTCCTCCTCCTGCACCTTAGCTGTCTGCCCTTTATCCTCATCTCTGTTCTCCTGGATCCCTGCTGTCTGCCCGCTGTTCCTGCTGCATCCTTCCAGCAGCAGGAAGCATAAACTCAAAGCTATCATGCCCGCCGCAAACCGCTGCATACGATTTTTCATTGTCTAGTCCCCCTTCTTTTCCCCTATAAGCAAAAGCATTCCCTCTCTCACCGCCACCCTGCTTTCCTTTCCAATAAATTCATTGCTCACACCCACCGGGTATTCTTTCGTAAGCCTCGCATGGTCCAGTTCGTACTTAAGCCCTTTCTCACAAACCCCAAGAGCCTCATCTCCCAGGCAAAACACTGACAGATAGCCTTCTTCCTCTTTTCCAAAAACAATTTCTTCATTATAAATGACCCGGTACCAGACGCCTTCTCCAACCAGGATCCCATGTCCGCCTTTCGCTGCCAGCCCTGCCAGTAACTGCACATTGGCCATGGTATGGGAGATCCTTCCTCCGGTTACGCCGTAAAACACAAATTCCCGGTACCCCCTTTTCCATCCTTCCTTTATGGCCCACCCGGTATCCGTGTCATCTTTTTCCGGCGGCAGCACTGCCACCTGGGGGTGCTTTGGTACATAGCCAAGAGAGTCGAAATCTCCAACTGCCATATCCACTCTGATGCCCCTTTCTGCACAATGCCCAAATCCTCCGTCACAGGCAATCACCATATCCTCTTTGAAAGGGCGGGGCAGTCCGTCGCCGAACTGTCCCGCTCCTATGATGTAACATACTTTCATCCGGTTAATCATTCCTTTCTAATCACCGCATAAGACCCTGCATTCCTTCTGGTAACAGGCAATGCCATACTTTAACACTGTATGCATGCCGTCCCCGTAAAGCTGGTGGGCATACCGTTTCTTTTCGATCTGCTCAAGAGCGGCCCTGCACAGAGCTTCCACATCAGAATCATGGGCATACTTTACAGTTCCTGCTTTCGCTTAAGTATACCTTAAAACATGCAGGAATAGCAAGGCTTATCCCTTCGTCATTTTAACCCTTTAAATGCAGTAAGGCCCCCCTAAAAGAGGTGCCTCAAAATCTGTTTCCCTTTATATCTGCTTTCTCACGATCAAATATTCGTCTCCCGGCTGGTAATAAGGGCAGTCCCGGAATTCATCTGCCAGAAATCTGGCCATTTCGTCTTCATCCAGATCCACCTGGCAGACATAACATTCATAATCATCCTCATACACGTAATTATTACATTGCTCGCAGGAACCTGATTTTTTCCTTTTCACACACATAAACCGCCAGCCTCCTTTCCCTCCTCCTGGGCCTTTCCTTACACATATACTTTTTGTCATTCTTATATCCATAGGGATCTATTCACTGCCCGGGCTGATGCCCTGCACCGTTTCTTTTCGTTTATGCCTGTAATACGCCACGTCCCTGCATACATCACTGCAGATCATTTTCCGCATGGTCGCGCTGTCCACGCCTATCTTATTTTCCTGGTCAAACTGGTACAGGGCAAAGCATACCAGTTTGGAAAAAACCGCCATAGAAAGATAAGCGCTTTCCTCATGGTTCATCCTTCCTTCTGTTTCTGTCTCTCCCGCAAGAATCATACGCACAATATCCACCACCAGCATATCTTCTTCTTTTTTAGTTTCCATCATCTCCCGTAGTTTGCCGCTGACTGCGGAATTATCCATCAGTACATGAATGGCGCGTACGAAGCAGTTAATTTCAACTATCTTTTTTTCCATGCTTATAAGGACCCTGTCCATCCTTGCGTACAGCCCTTCTTCTTCCTTAAGCTGCCTGCACATGTCCTGACACTCCCTTTTCAGCTCATGGAAAAGGGCGCCTGCAATCATTTCTTCCTTATTGGAAAAATATTCATAGGCAGTTCCCTTTCCAATGCCAGCTTTTGCCGTTATTTCCGACACAGTAAGGTTATTTAAGTCCGCCCCTTCCCTGAACAAATCTATGACTGCCCGGTAAGTGGCCAGCACCTTGGGGGCAAATTCTCTGCTTTCCATCTCTCACCCCTCCTTATCCTGCAATTCTGGTTTCTTTTCTCTTGAAAAAATATCGTAAATGCAGGGGATCACCACCAGCGTAAGGAGCGTACCGTAAGTTAAGCCGCCGATAGTAACTACTGCCATGGGCTTTGCCAGTTCGGAACCCATATCATTACTAAATACCATGGTACACAATGCCAGAATCGTGGTAAGGGCTGTCATAAGCACCGGACGGAGCCTTGTTCTTCCGGCTGTGAGGATGGCCTGTCTTTTCTCCATCCCTTCACTGCGGAGCTGGTTCATATAATCCACAAGCACAATACCATTATTTACAATAATACCTGAAAGCATTACGAAGCCGATCAATGCAATAACGCTTAGTTCACTTCCGCTGAAAACCAGCCCCAGGAATCCTCCCGTAAAGGCAAGGGGAATGGTAAACATGATGATAAACGGCGACAACAGCGACTGGAACTGGGCCACCATGATCAGGTACATAAAGATGAGGGCCAAAAGCAGCATCAGATATAGCTGTTCCATGGCATCCGTAATAGTTTCATTTTCACCGCTCATCACCAACGTATATCCGGCAGGCACCTCATAAGCGGCAAGCTCCTTTTCCAGTGCGTCAGACACCAGTCCCACATTATAGCCTTCCGCGATCTCTGCTGACACGGCAATATACCGGTTCTGTTCGATCCTGTTCACATCCTTGGGAGAAATGGTATCCGTAAATCTGGCGATTTCAGCTAAAGGTACCTTTTCTTTTGTTCCGTCCTGTTTTGTCCGGTCAAGCACCAGTTCCCGAACCAGCTTCCTTGTAAGCTCCATATCTCCTGCATGTTTTACATACACACTGTACTCTGCCTCCACGGATTCCAGGGTCGTTGCACTGGAGCTTTCCGCAAGCTTATCCATAATCTGCTGGAATACCTGTGCAACCGTCATTCCATGCTCAATTGCTTTGTCCCGGTCCACAATGATCCGCAGCTCTCCAGTGGATTCATCCAGGCCGTCTGAAACATTTTCCGTCCCTTCCACGCCTTCCACAATTGCTGCAATCTGCCCTGCAATCTCCTGCAGTTTGTCAATGTCACGGCCCCGCACCTGCACGGTAATGCCGCTGCCGCCTAAAGCGCTCATGTCCATGGAGGACGTATCTATGTCAATTTCCGCTTCTTTTTCCTCACAGATATCCGCCATGTCCGCCATGATCTCATCTGCAATTTCTTCGTTGTCCTTTTCCTTGTCTGCCTTTAATGTCACATAAATGGTTGTGGCATTGGTTGCAGTATTCCCTCCCCCTGAGAGCATGGTCAGAGAAGAACTGGAAGCCATGGCTCCCACATCCGCCACATCTTCCCTTGCAACCAGCCGCTCTACCACTTCATCGGTCACTTCTCCCGTCTCACCCAAAGGGGTATCCTTGGGCAGCGTCAGGGAAATGGTAAACTGGGTGCTGTCCATATCCGGCATAAAAGCAGTACCTTTGGCATAAGATGCCGCCGCACTGATTCCCAAAAGCCCCATTACCAGGACCAAAACCACCGGTTTCCATTTCAGGGCTGCGACAAGGATCCTGTCATAGCCATCTATCAGCTTTATAAAAAATCTGCTGTCTTTTACTTCTTTGGTCTTTACCAGCATCTTGGAGGACATGGCAGGCACTACCGTAAGGGCGATCACAAGGCTTGCCAGCAGGGAATACGCAATCGTCAGTCCCATATCCACAAACAACTGTCTGGTAATTCCTTCCGTAAACACAATGGGCAGGAATACGCAGACCGTAGTAAGGGTGGAGGCCATGATTGCCCCTGCCACCTCGCCTGCTCCTTCTATGGCGGCTTCCAGGGCAGAGCACCCTTCCTTCCGCATACGGTAGATATTTTCAATTACCACAATAGAATTGTCCACCAGCATACCAATGCCCAGCGCAAGACCGGATAAGGAAATCACATTTAAGGTGATACCGCTGAAATACATCAGCACAACTGCCGTGACCAGACTGATGGGAATGGAGCAGGCAATCACCGCCGTGGGCCTTAAATCCTTTAAGAATACGATCAGGATCAAAATAGCCAGCACTGCGCCGAAAAGGATATTATTGATAATGGAATCCATGACCAGATCAATGTAGATCCCCTGGTCCATCAGGGTGATCAGCATAAGGCCCTCGTTTTCCTCCATCAAATCCTCAAATTTATCCAGAATTTTATCGGACACATCCCCAGTGGAATACCCGGTCTGCTTCTGGATCGTCACCATGATCCCCGGTGCACCGTTTACATTGGCATAAATGTCTTCTGAATTGTCGGTCATGAATACATCCGCCACATCCCCAAGGGTAATAATATCCACCCCGTCCATCTCAAGGTTGATAAGGGGCATCTTCTTTAAGGTTTCGATGTCTTCCGGCTTGTCTCCCACACGGATCAGATAAGAGATCCCGTCTTCCGTTACGTATCCCGCAGGCATGGAAAAGTTCTGGGCCTGCAAAAGAGATTCTATGGTGTCCACTGTCAGGACACTGTTCATATCCGCTTTGTCGTAAGCCTCCTCCCGGCTCTCCTCTAACTTTTCCTCCCCTTCAAGAATCTGCTCTAAAGCATCGGAAAGCTGCTTCGCCGTATCGTTTAACTGCTTTTCCCCGTCCTTAATCTGCTCCCAGCCGGAGTCTATCTGTTCCTGCCCCGACGCAAGCTGCTTCTCACCGGTTTCCAGTTGCTTTTCTGTAGCCTCAAGCTGCGCTTCCGCAGTGGTGATCTGCATCTCTCCAAGACTGATGGTGGTCTGGGCGTTGGCAAGTTCTGTGGCTGCCTGGATATTTCCTATGTAAAGCTGACTCAAAGCACTATCCAGAAGGGAAATGTTGTTATCCAGTTCCGTGACCTTGCCTTCCATTTCCTGGATAGCGTTTTTGTAGGATTCTATGATCTCCTTAATGGAGTCCAGGGCTGTATTCTGGTCTTCCAGACGCTTTTCAATCTCCTCCCATGCGGCAAGCTGCAGTTTAAGCCCCGCCACTTTGCTATTGATTTCTGCTTCCTCGTTACTAATTTCCAACAGCTCGCTGCTGATTTCCGCTTCCTTTGCACTGACCCTTGCTTTCGCCTCCCCTACAGTCGCCTCTTCCGAAAAATCGGATGAAAGAAAGGTCTCAGTCCGCACCCTTACGTCCTCGGGAAGTTCCGAATACAGCCCCTCATCCCCTGCACCATCCAGCATGGCAAGTACTTCTTGCGCCTCTGCAAGCTGCTGCTCGGATTCAGCGCGTCTCTGCCCGGCTTCTGCAAGCTGCTGTTCGGCTTCACTAAGTTCCTGATTGATTTCCTCCTTACTGGGAATATCCTCCGGCAGAAGGGAATCTCCTGCTGCCCCCAAATCTTCCAGCCGCTTTTCTGCTTCCTCCAGCATGGTGTTCATCTGGGCAATCTCAAGGGTAATATGGACTTTGGCAGCTTCCGCTTCAGACTTGGCGGTGAGCAGTTTCGTCTCCGCCTCCGCAAGTTCCCTGCTGGCTTCTTCTTTCTTATTGGCAAGCTCGGTTTTTCCCTCTTCAAGTTTGGTCTTGTTCTCGGCAATTTCCGCCCTGCCGTCGGCAATCTTCTGCCTGCCTTCCTCAAGCTCCCTGCGGTTGTCGTCCAATTCCTGCTGGCTGTCCGTAAGGGTCTGCCTGGATTCCTCCAAATCTTTGCGGGCATCATTGATTTCCTCCTGCCCGTCATAGATTTCCTGCCTGTTTTCATCCAGTTCTTCCCTTGCCTCCTCGATTTCCTCATCAATAGAGCCAAATACCTGCTTATTGATTTTGTCAATCTTCTCCTGCCGGATGACAACATTCACGCTCTCCTCCAAAAGGCCCGTGGCACTGGCGGAAGCAACGCCTTCGATGCTCTCCAGTTCGGGAATAATGGTATTTTCCGTCATGGCCGTAATCTGGGCGGCATTCATATCATTCCCCCCCACGGCCGCAATCATCACCGGAAGCATGTCCGGGTTTAATTTCATGATGATGGGATTGCCCACGGCATCATCCCAGTAACTTTTGATTTGATCTAAGTTTTCCCTTATTTCCAGGGAAACCGCGTTCATGTCCGTAGACTGGGCAAATTTCAGAATCACCATGGAATAATTCTCGCTGGACACCGAACTGATGCTCTCTATATTGCTCACAGTAGCCATGGAAGACTCCACAGGCTTGGTCACAACCGTTTCCACCGTTTC
>ERZ808046.1268-NODE-1268-length-11974-cov-3.967303_pt1 | contig 11974 bp, 7 predicted proteins | sample MGYA00380196_ERZ808046 | MGnify/ENA primary metagenome ERZ808046 (study PRJEB31490, sample SAMN06133421) | mouse gut metagenome | isolation source: Z6_2 | host: mice | place: China: Chengdu | collected 2015-05 ...
CCTTTTCGCAGTAACGTATTCAGAATAATACAATAGTTTTTCATGTCGCGTAAGGGATCTTGAAGCCTTTGTTCCATTAACTGGAAGTTGTTGTGTGATATTGCTGTCTCTGCTTTTTGCAGCAAGCCCTGGGAAACGGCTTGAATCAGCCGATTCTCTGAAGCGTAGCGGCTTTCTAAAATCTGCATGGTCAAAAACGCTTCTTCAGGCTCTTGAAAATCAGGTCTTGAGGCGAGGGGTTCTACACTTGTGAGCATTTGTTTGTCTATATAGTCTATGGAGAAATTATCTATGCCGTCCCATAGAGTTTCGCCAAGGGTCGTAAGCAGAGTACACATGCCGTCTTCATCTTTAACCACAGTCAGACCGGAAAAATATTTATTCAGCTGACGATACTGCTGAGGCGAGAGGTTGTGATGTTCAGCTAAGTTTAACAGAGTCTGTTTTGTAATATATTGGGTTGTGTAGGGTCCGACGATCAGATAAGAGGCGGAGGCTTCTGAATCCGGCAGCCGAAGGATATTATAGTGACAGAAAAACGCATCCTGAATCCGAAAAATGGTATTGGGCGTGCTGATATTTGGAAGAGAGAAAAACAATTTCTTATAATCCATTCCTTTATAAAGCATTTCACGCAATCCAAAATCCCATGCAGGAAAGTCGTCGCCGTCAGATTTCAGTATTATTGTCTTAATATGATAATTTTTCAAGAGCCGGCATAAAAATGCCAATTCTGCTTCGTAATGCATAAGAATCCTTTCCATGAATAAAATATAGTCTTTGTGTAAAGATATAATGATATAAATTTCTTTTTAAAATCGTAGAATTCTTTTCTATTATCGTATAATTTTTAGCAAAAATCAAGAGATAATAAAAAAATTACGGAAACAGATAAAGAATTTTCTAACTGAATTATAAAAAAATAATTAAGCTAGAACTATTAACGAGTTCTGAAGAGATATATAGTAACCGTTCAGCATAGGACTGTGCACTTGTTACATATAAAAAGGACTCAAGAAGGAGGGATAAGCAATATGCGAAAAATTGTAAATTTGAATCAAAATTGGCGGTTTATCCAGAAGGATGCAGGACTTCCTGCAGCACTTCCGACAGACTGGCAGCGGGTAGATCTGCCGCATACCTGGAATGCCGTTGACGGACATGACGGAAACGGAGGATACGACAGAGGAAACTACTGGTATGCAAAGACATTTGCAGCGCCGAAGCAGGCTTTCGGAGGAAACAGGATTTTTGTAGAGATTCTGGCAGCTGGTCAGCAGGCGACTGTTTATGTGAATGGAACAGAAGTGACTTACCATGAGGGCGGATATTCTATCTTTCGTGCAGATATCACAGAACTGTGCAAAGAGGGAGAAGACAACCTTCTTGTCGTTGCCTGCAGTAATGAGCATAAGGACAGTGTATACCCACAGTCAGCAGACTTTACTTTCTATGGCGGTCTGTACCGCGGCGTGAATATTATCAGCGTGCCGGAGGCTCATTTTGATCTGGAGTATTACGGAGGACCTGGTATTCAGGTAACACCTGTTCCCTGTGACTGCGGCGGAGCGGAATTTGACATCGTATCTTATGTAAAAGGTGCAGATGAGAATTTTACTGTACTGTATTCTGTTCTTGATGCAGAAGGAAAAGAAGTTGCATCGGCCTGCCGTCCGGCGGATGATGCGCGAGTGAAGATTTATGCTCCGGATGCAAAGAAATGGGAGATTGATGCACCGTATCTTTACACAGTAACAGCAAAGCTTCAGAGACGTAATGAAGCTTTCGACGAGATTTCGGTAAAGGTGGGTGTAAGAAGCTTTTCCTGTGATCCGGACAAAGGATTTATCATCAATGGCGCGGAGACTCCGCTGCGTGGCGTGAGCCGTCATCAGGATCAGTTATATAAAGGAAATGCTCTGACAAGAGAAGATCATTATGAGGATGCAAGAATCATCAAAGAATTGGGGGCAAATACGATTCGTCTTGCACACTATCAGCATAGTCAGGATTTCTATGATGCATGTGATGAGCTTGGTTTTATTGTATGGGCAGAGATTCCGTTCATCAGCGTGTTCAACAAGGATCCGGGCGCACATGAGAATTGTATCAGCCAGTTGAAGGAGCTGATCATCCAGAACTATAATCATCCGTCCATCTGCTTCTGGGGAATCTCCAACGAGATTTTGATCGGCGGTATTTCAGAGAAGCTGGTAGAGAACCACAGAGAGCTGAATGCTCTTGCAAAAGAATTAGATCCGACCAGACTGACGACAATAGCTCATGTGAGCATGACTCCGGTGGAAAGCCCGATGCACCACATCACAGATGTAATCAGCTACAACCATTATTTCGGATGGTATGGCGGCAGAATGGAGGATAACGGACCGTGGCTGGATATGTTCCATGAGAAGCACCCGGAACTCTGTGTGGGAATGTCCGAGTACGGATGTGAAGGAATCGTGACCTATCACGGACCGAATCCGGCATGCAAGGATTACAGCGAGGAATATCAGGCGCTGTATCATGAGCATTTGGCAAAGGTGTTTGACGAACGTCCGTGGATCTGGTCTACACATGTATGGAATATGTTTGACTTCGGATGTGCAGCCCGTGATGAGGGCGGAGTTGCAGGAAGGAATAACAAGGGTCTCGTGACAATGGACCGTAAGACGAAGAAGGACAGCTACTATATTTACAAAGCATACTGGAACAAAGAGCCGATGGTTCATGTATGCGGAAGACGTTATGCACAGCGTGCGGGAGAGACAACAGAAATCCGTGTTTACTCCAACCAGCCGACAGTTACTCTGTACCTGAACGGAGAAAAGGCAGGAGAGCTGAGCGCTGACAAAGTATTTGTATTCAACGTGGCATTGAAAGAAGGACAGAATACGGTTCTTGCCGCAGCAGGAGATGTAAAAGACAGTATCACACTTGAAAAAGTGGAAAAAGAACCTGCAATCTATGTACTTCCGGAAGTAAATGAGAGAGCGGAAGGTGTGGCAAACTGGTTCAAGACAGTCGGTGATATGGACCTTAACGCGCCGATGGAATTCCCGGAGGGAATGTACAGTATTAAGGATACCGTCGAGGATATCGCAGCCAATGAAGAAGCGCTGAAGATTGTTCAGGAAGCAGTGAAGCTGGCAATGAATATGAAGGTTGTCCCGGGCGAAGGCATGTGGGATATGTTGAAGGGTATGAGCATGGATCAGATGAAGGACATGGCCGGAAGCCTGATGCCGGAAGGATTTGTGGAAAGTCTGAATGCAAAACTGATCAAGATTAAAAAGGATTGAGAAACGAAAATACAATGAGATAGCATGAGGATATGAGGAAAGGAATAAAGATATGGATAATCAGAAAAATGTCCCTGCATTTGGGATGAGAGACAAAATCGGTTATATGTTCGGAGATTTCGGTAATGATTTTACGTTTATCTTATCTTCCAGTTTTATGCTGAAGTTCTATACAGACGTTATGGGACTTACGGCTGGTGTTGTCGGATTATTGATGATGGCGGCTCGTTTTGTGGACGCATTTACAGATGTAACGATGGGACAGATTGTTGACCGTTCCAAGCCGACGAAGGACGGCAAGTTCAAACCATGGATCCGCAGGATGTGCGGACCGGTAGCGATTGCGTCCTTCCTGATTTATCAGTCGGGCTTTGCAAATATGTCTTATGGATTCAAGCTGGGATGGATGATCGTGACCTACCTGTTGTGGGGAAGCATCTTCTACACATCCATTAATATTCCGTATGGATCTATGGCCTCTGCCGTTTCAGCAGAGGCAGAAGACAGAGCTTCTCTTTCTACATGGCGTTCTATCGGTGCAACACTTGCGGGTCTTGTGATCGGCGTGGGAACACCAATGGTTGCTTATGTAACAGTGAACGGCAATACAGTATTGTCCGGAAGCCGTATGACAATTATCGCGGGAGTATTCAGTGTGCTTGCGATTATCTGTTATATGCTTTGCTTTACACTTGTAAGAGAACGTGTTCCGGTTCCGGCTAATAATACGAAGCTGGATGTAGTGAAGCTGCTCCGCAGCCTTGTTACAAACCGAGCACTGCTCGGCATTATTGCCGCAGCAATCCTGCTGCTTCTCGCAATGCTTGGTATGCAGGGAATGTCAGCTTATGTATTTCCGAAGTATTATGGAAGCCCGGCGGCACAGTCAGCCGCAGCGATGCTGGGAAGTCTGGCAGCACTGGTTATCTGCGCGCCGCTTGCAACAAAGCTATCCGCAAAATTCGGAAAGAAAGAGCTGTCCGTCGTATCCAGTCTGGCGGGCGCGGGCTTCTATCTGATCTGTCTGATTTTAAAACCGTCAAATCCATATGTATATGTTGTGTTCTATACGCTGGCAATGATTGGAATCGGATTCTTCAATATGATCATCTGGGCTATGATCACAGATGTTATAGACGACTCGGAGGTAAAGAACGGAATCCGTGAAGACGGAACCATTTATTCCGTGTATTCCTTTGCGCGTAAGATCGGCCAGGCGTTGTCTTCCGGCATGGTCGGCGGATTACTTTCTATGATTGGATATACAACGGAAACTGCATTTGAGCCGGATATAGTAAATGGAATTTTTAATATTTCCTGTATTGTACCGATTGTTGGACTGGTAGCTGTTGCATTAGCTTTGATATTCATTTATCCGTTAAATAAGAAGAGAGTAGATGCAAACGTATTAGAGCTGAAGAAACGCCGCGGAGAGGCATAAGAACGGCCGATTTCGAATGATTTTAGGAAGTCGTCGTCGTAAACTGTATAGAAATCCGCAGACGGCAGGGGTCAAAAGTTTTTTGACCCCGACATCTTTATAAGCAAAAGGTGAAAAAAGTGACATTAAATGAATTTGTTAAGAGAAAAGATTTTTTGATCTGTGTGGACTCAGACGGCTGTGCCATGGATACTATGGACATTAAACACATCCGTTGTTTTGGTCCGTGCATGTTAGATGAATGGAATCTTCATAACTGGGAGACTCCTATCCTGACAAGATGGAATGACATCAATCTCTATACCATGACCCGGGGGATTAACCGTTTTAAAGGTCTGGCAAAGATGCTCCGGGAGATCCATGAAGGATATACAGAAATTGAAGGGATTGAAGAACTGGAAAAATGGGTGGCGGAAAGTGACGAGCTTTCCAACACCGCGCTTCAGAGAGCAATTGATAAGACCGGAAGTATCTGCCTGAAAAAAGCGCTGGAATGGTCTGTGCAGGTTAATGCGTCTATTGACAGATTGGAGGAGTCTGACAAGAAACCTTTCGAGGGAGTAAAGGAAGCGCTGGAATATGCTCATGAATATGCAGATATTGCAATCGTATCTTCGGCCAATGCAAAGGCGGTCTTGGACGAGTGGGAGCTGTACGGCCTGCTGGACTATGTGGACATTGTGCTTGCGCAGGATGCGGGAAGCAAAGCCTTTTGTATCGGAGAACTGGTAAAGAAGGGATACGACAAAGACAAGATGATGATGACGGGAGACGCACCGGGCGACCGTGATGCAGCAGCATCCAACGGGGTATATTATTATCCGATCCTTGTGCGCCATGAAAAAGAATCCTGGGAAGAATTTGTTACAGAAGCAGTGCAGAGACTGGTAAGCGGAACCTTCGGCGGAGCATATCAGGAAGGGAAAATCAGAAAATTTGAGGAAAATCTCAAATAAAGGAGGAGCAGTATGAGAGTAGATTTAAAAGCGAATCCATATTATCTGTCTGATGAAGACTGTAAATGGGTCACAGATACAATTGCGGGAATGAGCGATGAAGAGAGGGTCGGACAGTTGTTTTTTCAGCTCACACAGTCCTTCGACGAGGAATATCTGAAAAATCTGATGGAAAAATATCATCTTGGCGGCTGCCGTTACAATCCGGCGCCGGGTAAGGCGGTTCAGGAGCAGAACAGAAAGCTGCAGAAATATGCCAAGATTCCTGTATTTATTGCCTGCAATACTGAGTCGGGCGGAGACGGCGCCTGTGCGGACGGAACTCCAATCGGTTCCGGTGTAAAAATTGCAGCGACAGATAAAGAAGAGTATGCCTTTGCCCTCGGGAAAATGTCCAATGCAGAGGCGGCAGCTATCGGATGTAATATGGCATTTGCTCCGGTATGTGACATTTTATACAATTGGGAAAATACAGAAATCGCAAGCCGTGCCTTTGGTAGCGAGCCGGAGCGTGTTGCAAGAATGAGTGCTGCATATTTGAATGGTGCGCATGAGAATCCGGGATTTGCCTGTGCGGCAAAACATTTCCCGGGGAACGGGCAGGACTTCCGTGATGCACATCTGTCTAATAATGTGAACTATTTTGATCCGGAAAAATGGGATGAAACCTATGGAATGGTATACAAAACACTGATTGACAATGGTCTGGATGCAATCATGGGCGGACACATTATGCTGCCGGAATATGCAAAAGCAATCAATCCGGAACTGAAAGAGGAAGACATGATGCCGGCAACCTTGAGCCCGGAGATTATGACAACCCTGCTTCGTGATCGTCTTGGATTTAACGGCATGGTGGTGACCGACGCGTCACATATGGTTGCTATGACAGACCGTATGACCCGTGCAGAGATGCTTCCGGCCTCCATCAATGCAGGCTGTGATATGTTCCTTTTCTTCAACGACCCGGATGAAGATTTTGAGACGATGCTGAAAGCATATCAGAATGGTGTAATCAGCGAGGAGAGAATGACAGAGGCATTGATGCGTATTCTCGGTTTGAAGGCGCATATGGGACTTCATAAGAAGAGCGTGGAGGAACTGGTCCCGGCGCCAGAGACTGTGGGTGAAGTACTGGGGGCAGAAGCGCACAAGGCAATGCACAAGGCGATTGCTGATGATTGTATCACTCTTGTAAAATACAAAGATAAGGATGTGCTTCCGGTAATCCCGGAGCGTTATAAACGTATCATGATCGTGCATCTGAAAGCGGCGGAGAGCGGAATGGGCGCGCTGATGAAGCTGATGGGAATGGGCGGCGGCAATCCGGCGGAGCTTTTAAAGGAAAAGTTGTGTGAAAAAGGCTTTGACGCATTTATCTATGAGAGCCCGCTGGATGTTATGAAGAAGCAGATTGAGGCAGGAGAAAAACCAAATCTCAACCTCTATTTTGCAGGTAAAAATGCAATTGCAGATTTTGTTAAAGATATGGATCTGGTGATCACTCTGTGCGATGTTCCGAGCGGAAGGCCGAGCTTTGGACTTTCCAAGGGCGGCGGAGAGATTCCGTGGTATGTATTCGAACTTCCGGTTGTTGTGGTAGGCTGCGGACAGCCGACAATGCTGGCTGATATCCCACAGGCGAGAACCTATATCAATACTTATGATACAAAACCGGCAACATTCGACGCATTGATCCATGACTTGATGACAGGAGAGGAAGCATTCAAGGGAATCGATCCGATTGACAGCTTCTGCGGACTGTTTGATGCGAGATTGTAAAAAAACAGAATAATGGATATTGAAAGGGAAAGGGGTGCTTTACTGGCTCGGATGCCGGGCAGCGGCGTGCCCGGCTCCGTGAACAGTAACACCCTGTTTCTTTTTATAAAAGAAGAATCAGTGTTTACATCACAGACTGTCAAGTGTTAAGATGGAATCGGAGGATGATGGGGCATGAAAGATTTATCAAACATAAAAAGTAAACTGCTGGCTGAGCAGACCGAAGAACAGATTTATCAATATATATTGGAGAAACCCTGTGAAATCGGGGAAAAACTGCCCAATGAATTTGTATTGGGGGAAATGTATGGCGTTGGAAGAAGTACAATCCGCGAGGCGGTGAGGCTTCTGGTATCCAAGGGGATTTTGGAGGTGCGGCACGGTTCGGGCACCTATGTGATGAATAAGACGCCAGCGGAGCTAGATCCGCTGGGGCTTCAGGGTCTGGCGGATAAGATGACGCTTGCTATGGATTTGGTGGATGTGAGGCTGCTTCTTGAACCCGGGATTGCGGAGATGGCGGCGAGAAACGCAACAGATGAGGATGTTAAAAAGCTGACAGAATTGTGTGACAGAGTAGAGAGGAACATTCTGGAAGGAAAAGAGTATATAAAAGATGATATTGCATTTCATACCTGTGTGGCGGAATGTTCTAAAAATATTGTTGTAGAGCAGTTGATTCCGGTGATTGATACCGCAGTAATGATGTTTGTAAATGTGACACATAAAATGCTTCGAAAAGAAAGTATCGAAACTCACCGGGCGGTGGCAGATGCGATTGCGGACGGGGATCCGGTCGGAGCGAAAACAGCGATGATGATGCATATGATATATAATCGGAATTTGATTCGGAAGCTGAAAAATGAGTCAAAAAATAAGAGTGATAATACCGGGGTTTAAATACGAAAAAGAAAATAAAAAGACATCAGATGACTTTTAAGTAAAAATATAACATCTGATGTCTTTTTTGCGTTATAAAAGCATGCAAGGTTTAAAAATCAATAAAAAAAACAATAAATTGTGTAATTTATACAAAAAGTGAAGATAGAAAACAGCAAAATGTAGAAAGATACATAAATGACTTGCAGAAAAAGAGGTGTGATGATATTATGAAAAACAGAAAGACATCGTATGACAAAGAGAACAAATGGAGGATGAATTATATGGAACTTAACAGCCAAAGAGTACGTAAACTTGCACCGGAGAATGACCCGTTAAAGATCGGTATGGGATGGACGGTAGAGGATCTGGACAAACCGCAGATTCTGATAGAGAGCACATATGGAGACAGCCATCCGGGAAGTGCACATCTGAATCAGTTTGTAGATGAAGCGGTCAGAGGAGTGACGGACGCAGGAGCGAAAGGCGCGAAATATTTTACTACAGATATCTGTGACGGAATTGCACAGGGACACGACGGTATCAACTACTCACTTGTTCATAGAGACATGATTGCAAATATGATTGAGATTCACGGTAATTCCACAGGTTTTGACGGAGGAATCTTTGTTGCAAGCTGTGACAAATCCGTACCGGCATGCCTGATGGGACTTGCAAGACTGGATATGCCGTCTATCGTAATCACAGGTGGTGTTATGGATGCAGGTCCGGATCTTCTGACACTGGAACAGATTGGAATGTATTCTGCAATGTGCCAGCGTGGAGAAATTACGGAAGAGAAACTTACTTATTATAAGCAGAATGCATGTCCGTCCTGCGGAGCATGCTCCTTTATGGGAACTGCTTCTACAATGCAGATCATGGCAGAAGCATTAGGAATGATGCTTCCGGGTTCTGCGTTGATGCCTGCAACTTGTGACGACTTAAAAGAGATGGCATACAAGGCAGGAAAACAGGTGGTCGAGCTGGCGAAAAAAGGAATCAAGGCAAGTGATATCGTAACGATGAAATCCTTTGAAAATGCAATCATGGTTCATGCCGCAATTTCAGGATCTACCAATTCACTGCTTCACATTCCGGCAATGGCTCATGAACTTGGATTTGAACTGGATGCAGATACATTTGACAGAATGCACAGAGGCGCGCATTATCTTCTGGATATCCGTCCGGCGGGAAAGTGGCCGGCACAGTTCTTCTACTATGCGGGCGGCGTTCCTGCGGTAATGGAAGAAATTAAATCTCAGCTTCATCTGGATGTAATGACTGTGACAGGCAAAACTCTCGGAGAAAATCTGGAAGAGCTGAGGCAGAACGGATTCTACGATAAATGTGAAAAATATCTGGAAAAGTGGGGAATAAAGCGTACAGATGTGATTCGTAAGTTTGATGATGCAATCGGAACAGACGGTACTGTGGCAATTCTGAAAGGAAATCTGGCTCCGGAGGGCTCTGTGGTAAAACATTCAGCGGTTCCGAAGGAAATGTTCAAAGCAGTTCTGAAAGCAAGACCCTTTGACTGTGAAGAGGATGCCATTGCAGCTGTTCTTTCACATGATATCAAACCCGGAGATGCAGTGTTTATCCGTTACGAAGGGCCGAAGGGGTCCGGTATGCCGGAGATGTTTTACACTACAGAGGCGATTTCTTCTGATCCGGAGCTTGGCAGGACAATCGCCCTGATTACAGACGGAAGATTTTCGGGAGCTTCTAAAGGACCCGCAATCGGACATGTATCGCCGGAAGCGGCAGACGGAGGTCCGATTGCACTGGTAGAAGAGGGGGATTTAATCAAGATTGATATTCCGGAGAGGATTCTTGAGGTTGTCGGTGTGAATGGAAAAAAACTTCCAAAAGAGGAAGTGGACAGAATTCTTGCAGAACGTAAGAAAGCATGGCAGCCGAAACCGCAGAAATATACAAAGGGTGTTCTGAAGATTTATTCAGAACATGCAGTGTCACCGATGAAGGGTGGATATATGGTGTAGATCAAATGTAGGATGACTTCAGCCGTATGGCTGAATGGTTATGGAAAATTATATCAGTAAGAGGAAATGAGTTGAGTTAAGGAGGTATTTATGGAAGCAACAACAGCATTGAATCCTACACGGCTGGTTATTGCAGCGCTTTTGGGATTGGTGATATTACTTGTTTTAATTATTAAATTTGATGTTCAGGCAATGATTGCGATTTTGATTGGTGCAGTGGCAATTGGTCTGATGGCAGGCATGCCTTTTGAAGATATCGTATTGGCAGTCAATGACGGTATTGGCAACACGCTGAAAGGAATTGCACTTCTGGTTGGTCTGGGCTCGATGTTCGGAGCAATATTGGAAGCCTCGGGCGGTGCCCAGTCTATTGCGGTCACGATGGTCAAAAAATTCGGAGACGAGAAAGCGGCATGGGCACTTGGTATTACAGGTCTTGTAATTGCAATGCCGGTATTTTTTGACGCAGGACTGATTATTCTGATTCCGCTGGCATTCTCATTGGCAAAAAGAACAAAACGTTCTTCGCTGTTCTATGTGATTCCGCTGCTGGCGGGTCTGGCAGTAGGACATGCATTTATTCCGCCGACGCCGGGACCGGTCCTTGTTGCGACAATGTTAAATGTAGAGCTGGGATGGGTAATATTGGTTGGTATCTTCTGTGGGACTGTGGCAATGATTGTGGCAGGTCCGATTTGGGGGGCGGTCTGCGGAAAGAGGTTTCATGTTGAAATTCCGGAGCATGTGGCAAATCAAGAAGATTTTGATGAGTCCAAGCTGCCGAAATTCGGAACGATTGTAGGGATTATTCTGATTCCGCTCGTGCTGATTATTCTGGATTCTATTGCAGGGGTTGTTCCGGCAATGGTTTCTGTGCGGCCGATACTCGGGTTTCTCGGAGAGCCTTTCGTGGCGCTTCTGATTGCGACGGTTGTAGCAATGTTTATCCTTGGTTATAAACACGGATATACAAACAAAGAATTGGAAAGGGTTATGACAAAATCTCTGGAGCCTACGGGAATGATTCTTCTTGTGACAGCCAGCGGCGGTGTGCTTCGTTACATGCTTCAGTATTCTGGTCTTGGTGAGGTAATCGGAAATGCCGTTGCATCCGCAGCGCTTCCGATGGTAGTAGTAGCATTTGCAGTGGCAGCGCTGGTTCGTATTTCCGTGGGTTCTGCGACTGTGGCCATGACAATGGCGGCGGGAATTATCGCAGCAATGCCGGGAATTGCAGAATTATCACCACTGTATCTTGCATGCGTGACTGCGGCAGTTGCAGGTGGAGCAACAGTTTGTTCACACTTTAATGATTCTGGCTTCTGGCTGGTGAAGTCATTGGTTGGAATGGATGAGAAGACGACACTGAAAACATGGACAATTATGGAAACACTGGTTGGCGGAACAGGATTTATAGTTGCATTGATTATTTCATTCTTTGCATAGGCAGATTAAAAAGGTATATACTAAATAAGAAGGTGAAACCGGCATGGCGTAAGCTGTGCTGGTTTTTAAAGAATTTAAGCGTAATTATTCAGCCATAGGACTTTGCACTTGCTGCAAAGTCCGTAAGAAAGTGTGATGGAGAGAGAATCCAGCCCCTTCACC
>ERZ808046.1270-NODE-1270-length-11952-cov-7.254989_pt1 | contig 11952 bp, 12 predicted proteins | sample MGYA00380196_ERZ808046 | MGnify/ENA primary metagenome ERZ808046 (study PRJEB31490, sample SAMN06133421) | mouse gut metagenome | isolation source: Z6_2 | host: mice | place: China: Chengdu | collected 2015-05 ...
CGGTGCCCATGAAGCAATCCTGAAAAGTTTAGAGTAGCCTTTTTGTCTACGCTAATTTCTGCACAATTCAGGTTATAGAAAAAAATTATACTCGAAAGCTTACGCTGGATGATGTGGCAGAGGCGGTTTATGTAAACAGAAGCTATCTTAGCCGTATTTATAAGCAGAAGACCGGAGAAAATCTCTTTAATGCCATTAACCGGAGAAAGATTGAAGAGGCTAAAAGACAGATGGCAGAGGGGAACAGGAAGATAGGGGAAATTGCGGAGAGGGTAGGCGTGGAGGACATTGCTTATTTCTCCAAAATGTTCAAACGGTATACGGGCTGTTCCCCAAGAGAGTATGAGCGGACACTGCAGGAGTAGAGGGAAAAAGATGAAGAAACGCTGTATCATATTAATTTTTGCCATCTTCTGCCTGGCCGGCTTTGGCTGTGGGGCGAAAGAAAATAGAGAAGTGACAGAAATCTCTCTGCTTCACGGCTGGGGAACCATGGAGAAAGACCATCAGGTGATGAGACAGATTTATCAGGACTTTGAGAAGGAAAACCCAGATATTCGGCTGAATATGGTTTCGATGCCCTCCTCCGAAAAGGCAATCGCTAAGGCGCGGGATATGCTGGCGGTAGGTAAAGTGCCGGATATGGTATTTACCGGGGGCGAAGGAAAGGATGATCTGTATGCCTTTATGGTGGATTATGGATATGCTTTGAATCTGATGCCTTATATTCAGGAGGATCAGGAGCTTCTCTCTTCCATCTCGCCTGCTATATTGAAACGTTGGGTCAATGAAAAAGGGGAACTGTATACCGCTTCGGATGTGCTTTTGGTAAGCGGGTACTGGTACAACAGGAAGATTTTTGAAAATGCGGGAATCGAAAAAGTACCTTCTGACTGGGATGGGTTCTTTGAATGCTGCCGGAAAATACGCAGGTGGGCTCAGGAGAATAAATTATCTACCATACCGCTCCATCTTGATTCTGAGACCTGTCTGTATCTGACAGATGCAGGCATGGAGAAGGGGAACGAAAGCAGGGAGGAATTGATAAGTGCGCTGAGAAGGCTGGAAAAGCTCAAAGCTTTATCCAGTGTGGAGCATCAGGATTATGCCTATCGGGATAAAATGAGAAGCTTTAATATCGGCCATTCGGCCATCTGTGTGAACGGGGTATGGGGGCAGCAGATGCTTCACCCGAATCTGCAGGTTGGGTACGCGTTGTTTCCTTCAGAGGATGGCAGGGGAATCGGGATGGTATCGGCCTGCACCGGGTATATTGTGGGAAATTCAGGAGATGAGAAGAAGAATCAGGCGTGTATCCGGTTCCTGAAATATATGTTGAGCAAGCCGGTACAGGAAAGGATTCTCAGTCAGACCGGGCAGATTCCTTCTAATCCCCAGGTTGATGTGGAGAAGGTACATGAGGAAAGACCGGAGCTTTATGAGGCCTATCAGGTAGTAATGGAAGCAGAGGAATTCAGGGAAATTCCGGCAAACCGATGGAACAGTGAATGGATTGCAGAATATAATCAGGAAATAGAACAATTTCTGGAAGGGAACATCACTTTAGAGGTTTTTTTGAGCAATATTGAAGAGAAGAGGTAAATAAAAGACAACAAAAAGTGAATATTTAACAAAAATGACGGAAAAAATATGATTTTTACATATTTTTTCCGTCATTTTTTATATTGTATCGGAAAAGTTCAAAATATATTACAAAAAGCGGTAAACAACGTCGATAGACGATGCCGGAGGAATTTAATATCATAAATACAGAATAAATAAAAGTATCAGGAAAGGGAGGGATTTATATGAAAATGAAACAACTGCTGGCATTTGGCCTGGCAACAGTGATGGTAGCAGGCAGCCTGTCAGGATGCGGCAATTCCAATGAAACGTCCGGGGGAAGCAGCTCTGGTGAAAGTGCCGGGGCAGAGACGGGAAGCAGCTCTGAGGAGACGGCTCCCGAAGAGGCGCCTGAGGAAGAGAGTGCGGCTGCAGAGGAAGAAGGAGCCGGGGGAGAGGATATTTCAGGAGAAGTCCGTTATGCGTTCTGGGATTCGGCACAGCAGAGCTATCTGGAGAAATGTGTGGAGGAATTTAATAAGCTCTATCCCAATGTTAAGATTACATTGGAGCCTAATGTATGGGATGAATACTGGACCAAGCTGGAAGCAGGCGCAACCGGAGGAAGTATTGCTGACGTATTCTGGATGAACGGTCCCAATATTACCAAATATGCTCAGGGAGATATTCTGATGCCAATCGATGATCTGCTCTCCGGCTCTGATCTGGACAAAGCCAATTATCCGGAAGGTCTGGTAAATCTTTATAACATTGACGGAAAGCAATACGCGCTTCCCAAAGATTTTGATACCATAGGAGTCTGGTATAATAAGCAGATCTTTGATGATGCCGGAGTGCCGTATCCCTCTGATGACTGGACATGGGAAGATATGGCCGACATCGCAAAGCAATTGACCAAGGCGGATGGAAGCGTATATGGGATCGGCGCACCTTATGATACACAGGTCGGCATCTACAATACCATCTATGCATCGGGCGGAGAGATTATTTCTGCGGATAAAAAGTCCTCAGGTTATGACAAACCTGAGACCCAGGCGGGAGTACAGTGCTGGATCGATCTTCAGGAAGCCGGCGTTTCTCCCAGCGCGGCATCCCTGGTAGAGACAGCGGGAAATGTGCAGTTTTTGTCAGGACGTCTGGCAATGTACTGGGGCGGTTCCTGGTTCCTGGCTCAGGTACTCGATTCCGATCTGAAGGATCAGGTGGATGTGGCGGAGCTGCCGTCCATCAATGGGAAGAAAGCTACTGTGATCCATGGGCTTGGAAACTGTATCTATAAAGATACCAAAAATCCGGAAGCGGCCTGGAAATGGGTGGAATTTCTGGCAGGTGAAACGGCAAACAGGCTCTCGGCAGAGACAGGGGCAGCAATCCCGGCATTGAAAGGAACGGCAGAGGCATGGGTTGAGAAGAACCCCGGCTATAATTTACAGTCCTTCATCAAGTCCTCGGAGGAATATTCCTATGCGTACCCGGCATCTGCCAATACAGCAGAGTGGGAGCAGTATCAGGCCGATAACTTAAAGAAAGCCTTTAACCTGGAAATAAGTGTACCGGAGGCATGTGAAACTCTTACAGAGCAGATGAACGAAGTGCTTGCAAATGAGTAGCAGAGATGGGGATGCGAAACAGCATCCCCATTTATAACAATATCATAAAAAGAGGAGGAGTGACGGATGAGCAAAGTAAAGAAAAAAAGCCATGCTAAAGAATATGCGTGGGGATATGGAATGATCGCCCCTCTGGTGTTAGGATTAGGGGTTTTTTATTTTTACCCTGTGTTTAAGGTATTTTTCGACAGCTTCCATGATGTAGGGGCATTCAATAAAAGAAAATGGGTAGGGCTGGCGAATTACCAGAAAATGTTTCAGGATCCTGTCATGTGGCAGTCTCTTGGAAACACAGTGAAATACGTGCTGATCATTGTGCCGGCAACACTTATCATTGCTTTGATTCTTGCAAGCTTTTTGAATATGGAAATCAGGGGACGGTCGTTTTTCAGGGTGATCTATTTCATCCCCGCTGTCACAATGGGGGCTGCCATTGCCATGATCTGGCGCTGGATGTATAACGGTGATTACGGAATTCTCAATTATATTCTTAACAGCCTGGGGCTGAAGTCAGTACAGTTTCTGAGCGATACCAGGACAGCCCTTGTATCCATAAGCGTTGTATCTGTATGGAGTACGGTAGGGTACAATATGATCATTCTGCTGGCCGGGATTCAGGGAATCTCCAAATCCTATTACGAGGCGGCAGCGATTGACGGGGCAAATGGGGTTGCTCAGTTCAGGCATATTACACTGCCGCTGGTCACACCGACTCTGTTTTTTGTAATGATTACCACATTGATTGGCACTTTCCAGACCTTTGATACAATTTATATGATGATAAACAAAAACAGCATAGCGATGGAATCGACTCAAAGTATGGTGGTATATTTTTACAGAAATGCTTTTGAGTATTCCAAAAAGGGGTATGCGTCGGCCCTGGCAGTATTTTTGTTTATTATTATCATGGCCATCACAGCTTTCCAGATGAAGATGCAGAATAAATGGGTTAATTACGAATAGGAGGAAGGATCATGAAAGAAAAGAGATTTAATTGGGGGTATGTTGTTGTATACTTGATCCTGATCATGGGAATCTTAATTACCGTTCTGCCTTTTATCTGGATGATCCTGACATCTTTGAAGGGACAGTCAGAGGCTGTCAAGGTTCCTCCGGTTATTTTCCCGGAAGTCCTGCGGTTTGAGAATTATGCAAATGTATTTACCAAAATACCCTTCGGAAAAATGTATCTGAATACAATTATTTCCGCATGTGTTACCGTAGTGATGCAGCTTTTTCTGTGTTCTATGGCAGCCTATGCATTTGGAAGAATCCAGTTTCCCGGAAGAAATGTTATTTTTGCAATACTCCTGGCGGTACTGATGGTTCCGGCATCCTTCTTTATCCTTCCCCAGTATCTGATCATTCAGAGCATGGGGCTGTTAAATACGATTCCGGCGTTGTTTATTCCCAATCTGTTCAGTGCTTTCGGAACATTTTTATTACGGCAGTTTTTTATGGCTCTTCCAGGGGAGCTTGAGGATGCGGCAAGGCTGGACGGATGTAATCACTTTATGATCTATTCGCGCATCATGCTTCCGCTGATCCGCTCCGGCCTGGTGGCTTTGGGAATCCTGACCCTGCGCTTCGCATGGAATGACCTGATGTGGCCGTTGATTGTTAACACATCCACAGAAAAAATGACGCTTTCCGCAGGATTGTCTTTTATGCAGGGGCAATATGCAACGGATTATCCTACCATGATGGCAGGCGCTGTAATGGCGGTTCTTCCCTTACTTATCATGTTTGCTGTTTTCCAGAAGCAGTTTATTGAGGGTGTTGCCATGTCAGGTATTAAGGGTTAAAATGATACGGAAAGAGAGGTAAAATAAAATGAAGGACAAAATTCATATTGGCATGATCGGTTTGGGCGCCAGGGGAAGCGGCCTGCTGGAGCTGGTCTATCTGCAGCATCCGGACGTGGAGTTTGCAGCGGTATGTGACAGTTATGGAGACCGGTGTGAAAATGCTGCGGAGCTGATTGAGAAGAGTGGAAGGAAAAGACCTGTTGTCACTACCGACTACAGGGAGGTTCTGGCAATGCCGCAGGTGGATGCGGTTATCCTCTGTACTTCCTGGGAGCATCATGTGGACTTGTGCATAGAAGCGATGAAAGCCGGAAAGCCGGTGGGGTGCGAGGTCGGCGGGGCATATACGGTCAGGGAGTGCTGGAGGCTGGTGGAGGCTTATGAGAAGACCAAAGTCCCGGTTATGATGATGGAGAATTGCATCTACGGGCGGGATGAAATGATGGTCCTGAATATGGCGGAACAGGGAGTGCTGGGAAGTATTGTACACTGCGAAGGCGGCTATAAGCATGACCTGCGGGAAGAAGTGGCTTTTGGAAAGGAAAACAGGCATTATCGCCTGAATAATTATATTCACAGAAATGCGGAGAACTATCCTACTCATGAGCTGGGACCCATTGCCAGGATTCTTCACATAAACAGAGGAAACCGGATGATGACGCTGACTTCAGTGGCGTCAAAATCTATGGGGCTGAAAGAATACATAAAAAATAAGAAGCCGGAGGATGAAGTGTTAAACAATACCGATTTCTGCCAGGGCGATGTGGTGAATACCATTATAACCTGTGCCAACGGCGAAACCATTCTTCTCACATTAGATACTACCCTTCCCAGATACTATTCCAGAGGCTTTACTGTTCAGGGAACAAAGGGAATGTATATGGAAGATAACAAATCCCTGTTTATAGATGGGGAAGAACATGCCAGGGATCACTTTGAATGGAGTAAGCATTGGAATAATGTGGAAGAATACCGGGAAAAATATGAACATCCGGTATGGAAGAAATATATAGAAGAAGGGGTGAAAGAAGGACATGACGGAATGGACTGGCTTACCTTCTGCGACTTTGTCAGGTTTATTCAGACGGGTTCAGAATCCCCCATTGATGTGTATGACATGGCCTCCTGGATGTGCATTACACCGTTGACTGAGCAATCCATCGCGATGGGCGGCCAGCCGGTGGCGATTCCGGATTTCACCAGCGGGGCGTGGATGAAGCGCTAGAGCGTAATTCAGCCTTTCATCAGAAGGTTTGCGCAGTACTGATCGTTATGAGGAATGTGCCAGCTTGTGACAGGGGAGAAAAACGCAGGCTCAGAGGGTATGGGGCGAGAATCCAGCGGTATGGAGGATGACCTGGGAGACTCTGTTATCAACAGTTTTCTAAACTTTCGCTGTTTTTCGGAATATTTTTGTATAAAGTGTTTCTTGCTAATCAGAGAAAACAGTGATAGTTTTAGGAAAAAGATGATGGAGGAGGGGATGACAAATGTCCTATCATTATTTATTAGATTTAGCATTGATTCTTTTGAGTACCAAAGTGCTTGGAATTTTCACGGGAAAGTTCCAGATGCCGCGGGTGGTGGGAGCTCTGCTGGCCGGGCTTGTGCTGGGACCCGCCATGCTCAATGTCCTGTCAGAAACGGATTTTCTCTCCAGGCTGAGCGAGCTGGGGGTGATCGTCATTCTTTTTACTGCCGGTATGGGTACAGATTTGCGGGAACTGAAAAGCGCCGGAAAGGCAGGATTTTTGGTGGCATTGTGCGGCGTGCTGGTGCCTATGGCCATGGGCACTGGTTTTGGCTTTCTGGCCGGGCGTGCGGGCTGGCTTGCAGATAACACTCTTTTGGAGAATATTTTCCTGGGCACTGTCCTTACCGCCACCTCGGTGAGTATCACCGTGGAAACCCTCAAGGAGCTGGGACGCCTGGATACGCAGGTGGGCAGCACGATCCTGGCCGCCGCACTGATTGACGATGTGCTGGGGCTGGTGGCTTTGACGGTGGTGGCCAGTATGGCAGGGGACGAAAGCGGACTGCTTATGGTATTGCTGAAAATTGTGCTGTTTTTTGTCTTTGCCATTGCGGCTGCCTTTGGAGGGATTTGGCTCTTCCGCCAGATCATCGACCATGCCCACCAGAAAAATCTCCGCAGATACCCAGTATTTGCATTCGTGGTCTGTCTGCTTCTAGCCTATTGTGCGGAGGAATTTTTCGGAGTGGCGGATATTATCGGCGCTTTCGTAGCAGGGCTGGTAGTGGCCTGTACCTCCAAGGCGGATTATATCCGCTCCAAATTCGAGCCCTTAAGTTACCTGCTTTTGACGCCCGTGTTCTTTGCAGGTATCGGTATTAAGGTGGAGATTCCAAGGCTCACCGCAAGTCTGGTGGCGTTCTCGCTGCTGTTATTGGCGGTAGCTGTCCTGTCAAAGATCATCGGCTGCGGCCTGGGCGCGAAAATATGTGGATTTAACACGGCAGAATGTATTCAGGTGGGAACCGGAATGGCCTGCCGTGGCGAGGTGGCCCTGATTGTGGCGAACCGGGGGCTGTCTATGGGAGTTCTCTCTCAGGCGATGATGACGCCTATTGTCATTACGGTGGTAGGCTGCGCGGTACTGACACCGCTTTTGCTTAAGCTGGCGTTCAGCGGCCATTCAAAGGAGACAAAGGATCAGAATACGCTGACCGACCGCTACCACAGGGCGGAAAAACTGGAGCAGGTATCCGACGAGCTCTTAAGCAGGAATGCCAGGTAAACCGGGTTTACCTGGATCTTCCAGGCCGGGACTCAGGGCGGCGGCGTTTTATGATGCTTCCCTCCCGGTGCCTCTTATTTTTCCATAGCAAGAAACGGAATGAAGAGGTTTGCCGCATATCCGCCGGGTATGCGGCGGCACTTTGGCAAGGAGAATGGATATATATGGGAGAGATCAACCGTGAGGATATGCTGGAACTGACCAGGCGCATGACTTTGAAACGGAACTGCTTTGACAGGATCGCCGGGGCATATCTGGACGAAGAGGGATTTGTGGACGGAACTTTTAACAAGCATTTCCAGAAACTGTCGCAAAAAGACCAGCAGGCAAACCTTGCTATCGCAAAGGCAGTTCCTTTTTCCAATACGAATGTGCAGCTTAAGGAGTATGCTTATGGGGAAGCGGACAGGAAGCCGGGGAGCATATGGCAGCTGCTTATGGCACTGAAAGAGTGCGGGCTGAAAAATGACGCGATGCTGGATGTATTCTATGAGGAGTTTGGGCAAAGATACCGGGCGGATGGCAGTTATGCCATTTATTTTTTTCATGGCAGTTATGACGTACCGCTGAAAGCCGGCGACAAGGAAAGCCTGTGGGAATCGGAAGAGGTTTATCAATTCCTGATCTGTGCGGTCTGTCCGGTAAACGGTGAATATGAGCCTGGGGAGCCGGAGTGCGGTTTCCTGTTCCCGGCGTTTAAGGACAGGAGCAGTGACATACACAGGATTGATGTTTATGCGGCAGACGGGAAGTCAAATCAGGCAGAGGATCTGAGGAAAATCCTGTTTTCACAGCATGAATCATACAGATGATTTTTGGAATTGTGTGTTTACTGAAGGGAGAATGATTCATATGGATACGGAAATTACTGCTTCAAAGCCGCTTAAAATCGATACAACTTTTAATACGAGAGATTTGGGCGGATATAAGACGAAAGATGGTAAAACCACAAAAATGCACGCTTTCCTTCGTTCTGATTTACCGGCGCAAATAACGGATTACAGCAAAAAAGTCTTATTGGATTATGGAGTTCGATGTGTTGTTGATTTAAGAAGTTTGGCAGAAGTAAATTCCATGCCAAATGCCCTGAGGTCCATACCGGAAATTGACTATTATTCACTTCCGATGCTGGATCAGACAACTTCACAGGGGTTTAAGGGTAAAATGCCGGATAATATGGGAACGGTTTATATTGATTTATTAAACCATTCCCAAAAAGATTTTGGTAAAATGATTCATATTTTTGCGCAACATAAAGACAGTACCAATCTTTTTAATTGCACTGCCGGTAAAGACAGGACTGGCGTGACTGCAATGCTGCTTCTGAATCTTGCCAGAGTTGACAATGAAACAATTTTAGTCGATTATGAAGTTACAGAAAGCAACATGCATGCGGTTTTTGAAAAACAAAAAGTAATGATAAAAGAAAAATATGGTATAGATGTGCCGGATTGTGCTTTTTCTTCAGAACGTTTTCAGATGGAAATGGCGGTCGGCTATTTAGAGAAAAAATGGGGAGATGCAGAAAAGTATTTTCTTGACGCGGCGGTTTCGGAAGAGGATATAAGAATCGTTAAGTCCATGCTTGTGGATTAAATCCGCCTGTAAAAAAGCCAAGGTGATATAGCCCATGAAAAATAAAATGCTTTCACAGAGTATCGCAGATACGCTATTGTCTATGATAACAATAGAAAAACGCTTTTCAGCAGGAGATCAATTACCGAATGAGAATGAATTGTCAGAAGAATTGAATATCAGCCGGACAACCCTGAGAGGTTGACGGTGTGCATATCGGGAAGTTAGCAAATTTGTTGCAGGATTATCTTGATAATTTCGAATAAGTAATGGGCAGGTAAGAGACAGTATGAGAAAATGGGAGCGGATTGAGGAAGTGCCGTTCTTTCAGATTGGAGGCGGGTGATAAATGAATAGTGCTGTAGAACTTATGGATGCCGGTTTCGAGTGTTTGGTTGAGAGACTGGGTGTCGTTGATGCGGAGCGCTTTGTAGCTATGATAAAAAGAGATAGTTTTGATTATACGCTCTGGCGGAGAGAATACTTTGATAAGATGGATTTAAATCAAGTCAGCGAGGAAGCGGCTGCCTATGCGAAAAGTCATCCTCATAATGGAAAAGGAATAAGGGTTTGATTATTTTAAATGTAATGACTATTCAGGTGTATGTGCTTGGATAGTCCTTATTTTATTACAACAATTCATTGAAAAAGGAGATGACGATGGAACAGGTTTACAGGATTGGCATTGACCATGGGTACGGTAACATCAAGACCATTCACCACATTTTTGAATCCGGCGTTATCCAGAGGGATAGGGCATCAGAACTGGCAGGGATGACCGTAGAGTTTGAGGGAAAGTTTTACGAGATCGGCTCTACCCACAAGGAGTACCAGATGGATAAAGTTTGGGATAAGGATTATTATATCCTGACGCTGGCAGCACTGGCGAAGGAGTTAAAAGGCAGGGGATTGTGCAACGCGTCCGTCATCCTGGCAGTGGGGCCTCCCATCAAGTGGCTTGGGGAGCAGGGGGAAGATTTCCGGAAATATCTGTTGCGGAATAAAGAAGTGGTTTTCCGGTGCAATCGGAGTGGGCATCAGATTATACCGGCAAGATCATGTGGAAGATAAGGGAGTACGGCTACAATGAGGAACTGGCAAAGCTCCATACAGCCTGTAGTAATATGGCGAAACAGGGTATGAATATTAAAATATTGCAGTATCTAATGGGCATGCGCACAGTGATGTGACAATGGATGTGTATAACCATATTGCAAGCAAGCAGGATATTAAAGAGGAAGCAGAGCGGTATGCAAAGGCAGCGGGAAATTAGTACATAAAAAAATAAAAAATGGTGTAGTAGTGGTGTAGTAGGCCGAAAAAATTGCTTTTTACAGAAATTTTAGAACCCGCAAACCCGCATAAACACTGGGTTTGCAAAAATTTATCAAAATAATTAGCACTCACCTCTTGACAGTGCTATGATGCGCATCTAAAGCTTGAATTTACGCGGTTTTCAAACTTAAAAATGTGATACTACTTCAAATCTACTTCAAATTTGGAAAAAAACGTTGTAAGTAAATTTCCCGTTACTTTTCATGATGAGAGGGGCGGAAAGGATATATGCAATTACCAACTGGTAACGTTATGGTGCAATACCAATACAGTTATTGGCTGACACCTTGTATTTTGAAAAAGGACTTTGTATAATATAGTCAAAGAGAGGAGGAAACAAAAATGGAAAAGCAGATAGAATTTGCTATAATATGGGAATCCTTAAGGATATCCAATGACTTTATATTTGGAAAAGTCATGCAGGATGCGGAGCTTTGTAAAGAGTTGCTGCAGAGGATCCTTCCAGAGCTTAAGATAGACCACATTGAATATCCAGAGGCACAAAAAGGCATCAAGCCTGATGCGGATGCAAAGAGTGTCAGGCTTGATGTTTACGTACAGGATGGAAAAGGTACAGTTTACGACATTGAAATGCAGGTGGTGGATACAAAAGAACTGCCCAAACGGAGCCGATATTATCAGAGTATGATAGACCTGCAACTGATTGACAAAGGGGAGTATTATAAGAAATTAAAGCCGAGCTATATCATCTTTATCTGCCCGTTTGATCTTTTTGGAAAAGAAAGGCATATTTATACTTTTGAAAATATCTGTAAAGAGGATAACAGTGTGTTCCTGAAAGATGGTGCAGTAAAAATATTTTTAAATGCTGACAGCGACCAGGATGATGTCAGCAAAGAGTTAAAGGCTTTTCTTGATTATGTAGCAGGAAAAGAGCCAGAAGATGATTTTGTACAAAGATTGGAAGAGGCAGTGGCACAAGCAAGAAGGAATCGGGAATGGAGGCATGAGTATATGACGTTGTTGATGAGAGATCAGGAAAATATAGAAAAGGGAATGGAACAGGGTAAAATCTATGGGGCGATATCCATGTGTCATGATTTAGGATTGACTGGGGATGAAATCTTAAAAAAGCTGCAGATGAAGTTCCATCTGTCATATGAGGAAGCAGAGCAATATGTATTGGATTCAGATATATAATGCAGGGGACATATATATGACCTTGTGTAGGATTATGTCATTGTAACCTGAATTGTGCAGAAATTAGCGTAGACAAAAAGGCTACTCTAAACTTTTCAGGATTGCTTCATGGGCACCGAA
>ERZ808046.1273-NODE-1273-length-11888-cov-3.282957_pt1 | contig 11888 bp, 9 predicted proteins | sample MGYA00380196_ERZ808046 | MGnify/ENA primary metagenome ERZ808046 (study PRJEB31490, sample SAMN06133421) | mouse gut metagenome | isolation source: Z6_2 | host: mice | place: China: Chengdu | collected 2015-05 ...
AACCCAGCTTAAGAAGTAGGGGAAAAACATCAGGGTCTGATAGACCTTGGCCACCCTTTTCCTTGTAATCTCGTTTAAGATAATTGCCACTCCCACAGAAAGTACCAGCCCCAGTATAATCCAGACGATATTGTAGCCTAAGGTGTTCCTTATAATTCTGCCGGTATCGGTGGAGGCAAACAGGAATTTGAAATTTTTAAACCCCACCCACTTACTGTGCGCCATATTGTTCCAGAAGCTGGGATTTCTGACATAGACCTTATAATCCTTAAACGCCAGAATCATACCGGCCATGGGAATATAGCGGAGCAGGAAAAACCAGATTGCACCCGGAATGACCATGCTGGTGAGAAGCAGCGTCTTTTTCGTCTTGCCTTTCATAATTCTCCCCCTTTCGTTATCTTGTGTCTCTATTGTAACTTTATGATTATGGAAAGTCACGGTACGACCTTGTTCTTTTTGTGCTGATTTTGTTATGTTTGCACAACAAAAGATGCCCGGCTGCGCCAGACATCCATATATTAAACAAACGCCGCCGCGCTTCGCGAGGCAGCTTATTGTAATAAACAAGCCGGTTAATCCGGCCTGTTTCTGTATTCGTTGGCGGACATGCCGCACACCTTTTTGAACACCCGGGAGAAGTGTGCCAAATCCACAAACCCCACATCCTCCGCAATATCCCCTATCCTCAGAGAGGAATTCTTCAAAAGCTCCTTTGCCTTCTCGATACGCACCCCGTTTAAGATTTCCGAAAAGGTCTGTCCGGTTTCCTTGTTCAGCAGCTTGCTTAAGTGCCACTGGCTCACGTAGGTTTTTTCCGCCACATCCGACAGGAGAAGCTTTTCCTTATAGTTTTCTTCGATATAGGCAAGGGCGTTGCGCACAATAAAGTTCCCCGCCACATTCTCATGGGCCTCCGCCACATCCTCCCCGCCGTTTTCCGCCGGCTCCACCTTGCTAATCATAAACCGTATGGCTTCCTCTATCTCCTCCATATTCGAGGGCTTGAGCAGATACCTGGAAACGCCAAGGTGCAGTGCCCTCTTGGCGTACTCAAAATCCCGAAAGCCTGTAAGAATCGTCACCTGCATGTTTGAAAATTCCGACTTAAGGGCCGCTATCATGGCAAGTCCGTCCATCTGCGGCATACAGATATCCAGAAAAATCATATCCGGCCGGTGCTTTTCAATCAGTGCCTTGCCTTCTATTCCGTTTCCCGCCGTATCCACCACCTTACAGTTGTACTTTTCCCATGGAACGCTTCTGGAAAAGCCCTGTACAATGATGGGCTCATCATCAATAATCATCACCTTGTACATTAGAAAATCCCCCCTTTCTCCCCGAAGCGGCAAACACCCGCTCTAACAGTTCCTTTCCCGAGCCCCCCGCAGAAACCTCCGGTATGCCTGCAATCAGCGTCCGGTATGCCTCCGGCTCCATGCGGGAATCCGTGGGCAGCAGCTTTTCCGGCGCGTTCTCCACATACTCCGCGGCACATTCCGCCAGCGGAGAAGGGTTTTCCGGCACGGTCACGGGGGCAGCCGCCACAGCGCTTCCTCCCGCCTCCTAGTACCGCTGTACCGCTTCCCGCCCCGTATGTGCCATCACGTACTTTACCGCCGCGTCCCGTTTCTGCAAATCATTCCAGGCCCTTCTTGTGATATAAAAACCCGAGGTGATTCCTCCAATCACGGTTCCCGGCTCCGCCTTCTGGTCCGGCACTCCCGGAAAAGGGATTACCAGCGTATGCTCCGTATCTGTCACCGAGGAAAAATACCAGCTTCCCTCTAACAGCATGGCCGCCTTTTTACTTACGAAAAGCTCCCCGGCGTATTCATTGGTGATGCTGTCCGTATCCTCCGGGAAAGCGCCCGCCTCCCGGAGTATCTGAAAAAGCGAAACCGCCTGCACCCAGTCCTTTGGCGCGATACTGCCGGGATTTAAGTAGCCCTCTTTTCCCGCCGTATATAAAAGCAGATGCTCCAGCCAGTAATGGGGCACGTTGGCAAGGGCGCAGGAGACGGGCACAATGCCGTTTTCACGGAAAACCGAAACTGCCTCAAGCAGAGAATCCCAGTCGTAAGGAAGGGCGAGCCCGCAGCGCTCAAACAGCTCCTGATTGACATACAGCCCCTCCCAGAAGCCGACCGTGGGCACGGCGCGGGATACGCCGTCCTGGTTTGCAGCCTGTTTAAGGGCCCAGTCGTAGGTATCGGCGGCATACTCGGGATAAACCTCCCTGATTTCTTCAATGGTGACAAACTTGTCCATTGCCACAAGCTGGTTCGCCGTCGCGTCCGTAAAGAACTGCAGCACATCCGGCTCGTTTCCCACGGAAAAGTCTGTCACCACCCCGGTTTTCCACTGTTCGTCGGAGGTCTGCATTTCGTCTTCGATATAAATATGGGGATTTTCCGCCATAAATTCTAGCCGGATTTCCTCGTAAACTCCGGTTCCCGGAGCGGTTCCCCCCGACATGGATACGGTTCGAAGCGTCACGTCCCGGTTTTCCCCGCCGATACAGGTCTCCACCCGCCTGCCGCAGCCGCCTGCCGCCAGAGCCGTCACCGTCAGCACAGCCCCTGCCGCCAGCGCCGCTCTCACCGGCGCCGTTCCCGCCTCCGGCTTTTTTCCCCGCGTCTGCGCTTCCCCCGCCGCCGGCTTTTTTCCCCGCGTCTGCATTGCCGCTCCCGGCAGTACCGGCTCTTTATGCCTCCTGTATCTCAGGCTGTGAAAAGCCTCTTTCTTCTCGTCAGACATCGTCATCCTCCTCAAAGGTTTTCGGAATCGTAATCCGCGTGGTAAAAAGTTCCCCCTCCTGAAAAACGGTAAGGCCGTACTGCGCGCCGTAAATCAGCTGAATCCGCCGGTTCACGTTATAAATTCCGATAGACGTGTGGACGCCGGGCTCTCCCCTGTCCATGGCGTAGCGGCCCTGAATAATGCCGTCAATGTATTCCATTTTCTCCTGTCCGAGATGCCTGCTGGTGTTTACCACGTCAATAAATATTTTTCCTCTCCCGGCGCTTTCCCCGGTATCTTCGCCGGGGCTTTCGTCTGGATAGATTTTCACCCATATGATTCCCGAATTCACCTTCTCGATTCCGTGCCGGATAGCGTTCTCTAAAAGCGGCTGCAAAATCAGCTGAGGCACCTTCACCTGCATGGGGTCAGCCTTAATCTCCTTCTCCACCCGCAGCCGGGTTCCGAAACGCATGGACATGATATAAAGAAAGGCGTCCCCGCAGCGAAGCTCCTCCGCAAGCCGCACCAGCCTGTCGTTGTTCCGGTTCATACCGGCGTCCAGCACTGTTCCCAAAGCCTCAATCATCCGGCTGGTCTCGATATCGTTGTTCATCCTTGCCTGCCAGTTCATCATCTCCAGCGTATTATTCAGAAAATGCGGATTTATCTGCGCCTGCAGGGCTTCTATCTGCGCGTCCTTGGCCGCCATCCGCTCCAGATAAACCGTGTCAAATAAATGCTTTAACTGCGACGACATATCGTTAAAGGACTGCACCAGCTCCGTAAATTCCTCATTGGGCACCTGCTCCTTCGGCAGCGTAATGCCCAGCTCCCCTTCCCGGAGCCTGCGGGATACGGCCGCCAGCTTTTCAAGAGGCTTTTGCATATGCCTGTTTAACAGAAAAAAGGTGAGCATTATCAGGGGAACCATACAGAGCATCGTGATAAGCGCAATCACATTCAGCCGGAAAACATCCTGATAAAGCGCCTCCCCGGGGGTGGTATAGTAAAGGGTAAAGGTATAATCGTCCGTGGCGCAGGTGTGACAGTAGCCTCTTTCCCTTCCAACGGCAAGGCTCACCGTCCTTCCCGGCGCCGTTTCCTGCTCTGCATACTCCCGCAGCGTTTGATAAATCTCCTTTTCCTGTGCCGGACGCAGGGAAAGAAATTCTTCGTCGCCCTGAAAACCCAGCAGCACAGCGGACTCCCCGTCAAGAGGTAGCCCCGAAAAGAGCGCGCTTTTATTAAGGCCGAGCACCAGCGTGCCGTACCTGTGATAATCGCTGACCGTATAGAGATTTCGCATCACATAAATCTGGTTGTCCACCACATGGATTTCCACGTAGCTGGTATCCCTCCCCGCCAAATCAAGAGCCACAGGCTGGACATATTTCAGGAAGTCGCCGTAGCTGTAGCCGTTCTTTGCCGAATAGCAGCTCGGAGTTTCGTCCCCCTCCAGATAAAAGGCATACCTGGCTATCTGGTTGTCCATATAGTATTTGGAAATCAGGGAGCTCTTGATGGAAGCCAGATATACATTCCGGCGGGTATTGCCCCGCAGATATCCCATGTAGCCGCTTTCCCATTCCCCCTCATAGCTGGGCTTCCTGCTCTTGGTGACGGCTTCGTCAATATCCGTCTCAATTAAAACGGCGGACACCTCCACCGCATTCCGAATCAGGTTATCGGACTTCTCCGCATACGCTCTCTGATAATGGTAAAAAATGAACCAGGTGAACACCGCAATGGGAATCATCCACGCCGCCGCCAGGATTCCGATGAGTATGGAGCGCAGAGAAGTACGCTTTTTCTTTGGATATAAAAATTGCTTTTTCATAAATTTATTTTACCACAAAGGGGAGGGAAACTCTATGTTATTTCCCTCCCGTCCTGTAAACCTCATCCGTTCAGTTTAAGAAATCTCTCATAAATTCCGCAGATATTGGCCGAGTCCTTGGGGCTTGGCATTTCGCAGAAGACGCGCAGCAAAGGCTCTGTCCCCGAAAATCTTGCAATCACCCAGCCGCCGTTTTTAAAATAAACCTTGGAGCCGTCCAGGTAGCTTACCTTCTCCGTCTCAAAGGGAAGCGACGGCAGCTTTTTGTCCGTCAAAAGCAGCTTTTGAATCTCCTCTTTCCTTTCCTGGTTGAAACGGTAATCCCGCTCCTCCATGGCGATTAATCCGTATTTCGATTCGATATCCGCAATCATTTCCGACAGCCTTTTACCGGAGGAAGCAATCATTTCCACTAAGAGCATGGCCGCATAGATGCCGTCCTTTCCTTTGATATGGCCCCTCACCGTAAGCCCGCCCGAGGACTCTCCGCCAATGACGGCGTCCGTCTCATTCATCTTTGCGGAAATATGCTTAAATCCCACGGGAACCTCATAGCATTTTTCCCCGAAATCCTCCGCCACCTTATCCAGCACATGGGTGGTGCAGATGTTGCGGACGACGGGTCCCTTCCAGCCCTTGAACTTTTTCAGGTAGTAGTACAAAAGCACCAGTATCTCATTGGGGTGGAGGAAACGTCCCGTATCGTCGATAATGCCAAGCCTGTCCGCGTCCCCGTCGGTGGCGATTCCAAGGTCGTAGCCCTTATCCGTCACATAGGTCTGGAGCATGTGGAGGGTTGCCACAGTGGGAGCCGGAAGCCGTCCTCCGAATAAGGTGTCGTGCCTGTCGTGAATCACCTCCACCTCGCAGCGCGCCGTCTGAAGGAGCGTGCGCAGGGAGGTTTCCGATACGCCGTACATGGGGTCGAGCACCACCTTCAGCCCGCTTTCCCTGATGGTTTCCATATCGATGACCTCTATCAGGTTGTCCAGATATTCATTTAAGGGATAAATTTCCCGAATCAGCCCCTGCTCCTTTGCCCTGTCATATTCCATCTCAGGCACAGGGAGCTGTACCCCCGCGATATAGGTCTCTATTTCTCTGGTCTGAAGCTCGTCGGCGTCCCGTCCTCCCTTTGTGAACACCTTGATACCATTATAGATTGCCGGATTATGGCTGGCCGTCACCATCATTCCGTAGGAAAATCCGTGCTTCTCCACATAATACATCACAAGCGGAGTGGGGGAGGATTTATTAATCAGGTAAGCCTGAACGCCCTCCGCCGCAAAGACAACGGCCGCCCACTGCATGGCCTCCTTGGACAGGAAGCGCCTGTCGTAGCCCATGACGATTCCATGCCCGGATACGCCCTCGTCCTTCATCTTCTCACATAACGCCTTTGCCAGTATCTGTATATTCTGCTTTGTAAATCCGTCTCCGATTACGGCTCTCCAGCCGCCCGTACCAAACCGAATCATTTTTCACCTCGTTTCCGCCGCCTGCAGTATAACCCTCACCTCATGAACGCTCCCCGGCTCCCCGGCGGGAATCCGCTCCACATTTTCTCCGTCCAGACTGATAACAGCCCTTCCCTTCATCACCCCCGCGGGATTGTCCACATGAATATGGTACGTTGCGCCCCGCCAGATTCTTGTCACTTCAAACGCCTTCCAGTCAGAAGGGATACAGGGGTCGATTTCCAGACGGTCAAAGTCCGGCCTGACGCCCAGCATATAGCGCGTGGCTGAAAAATACGCCCAGCCGCCGGAGCCTGTCATAAAAGGATGATGGGCCTGCCCGAATCTGCTGTGCTCCTTTCCGCTGATAAACTGACAGTAGGAATAGGGCTCCGCCTCCCGGATTTCTATCATGTCATTCTGGTGGTACGGACATAGCGCGTCATAGTACTTCATCGCCACATCGCCTCTCCCAAGAATGCATTCCGCCGCCCACACCCAGGGATTGGGATGGGAAAAGATGGAGGAATTTTCTTTCAGTCCCGGATAAACCTTGGTAATAAAACCGATATCCGGGTCAGGCTTTGTGTAGGCGGGTGTGTTCAGCAAAAGGCCGTAAGGCGTGTAAAGATACTTTTCGATAGCCTCCATTGCCTTTCTTGCCCGCTCTCCCTTTGCCGCGCCGGAAAGCACCGCCCATGCGTTGGATTCCAGATGAACCTGTCCTTCCTTATCCTCAAAGGTTCCTATCTTCCTGCCCTTTTTCGTGATTCCCCGCATATACCACTCCTTATCCCAGAGCACCGCATCGCAGACCTTCCTCACCTTCTCCGCCACAGCCTCATAATGGGCGGCGTCCTCCTCTTTTCCAAGATATCTCGCCAGCAGGATAAAATTCTCAAGCGCCCAGTAATGCAGAAAGCTCACCATGGCGCTTTCCCCGCCTCCCAGGTTCAGGCAGTCGTTCCAGTCCGCCCGCAGACCCTTGCAGATTCCGTTTTCCCCTACCTGCTTTTCGGAAAAGTCCAAAATCGCTTTCAGGTGCTCATAAACCGTGGCGCTGCCGCCATCCGCATAGGGCACAGCCTTTTCCGCAAAGTCAGGCTCCCCTGTTTCTTTGATATATTCCACCACCGCCGGAACCAGCCACAGCGCATCGTCCGCGCAGGCGTCCTCGGGTCCGTGGATTCTGTCCTTTTCCGCCACGGGAATTACCGTGGGCGATTTAAAGCCGTCGCTTTTCTTCTCCTCCTCAAACCATGCCGGGTCAAAAAGATGCAGTCCGTAGCCCTCCGATACCAGCCCGTTTAAAAGCTGTTCGATTCTCTCCCGGCACTTTCCCGGATTGGAGTGGGGAATGGTCATGGCGTCCTGAGCGGTATCCCGGTAGCCAAGCCCCGTCCGTCCCCCCACCTCGATAAAGGAGGCGAATCTGGAAAACATCACGTTAATTTCCGACTGATACAGCGTCCAGGTGTTAATAAGGGTATTCATTCCCTGATTGGGCGTCCTTATCTGGAGCTTACCGCACTTGTCCTCCCAGTAGGAGCGAAGCGCATTGAAAGCCCTGTCCACGTTATCGAAATTGCTGTATTTTTTCCGCACAGGAACCGCCGCCGCCCGGTTTCCCTCTCCCAGCATATAGACAAGACGCACCGTCTCTCCCGGCTGAAGCGTCACATTTTTCTGCAAAGCCCCGCAATGGCTGCCGCCCTTCTCAAAACCGCCGCCGCAGACGCCGTCTATAACCGCCTGCGGATTGCTTTCCGTGTGATAGCGCCCCAGAAATTTATCCCTCATACATTCAAAGCCGTCCGGTTCAAAGCTGGCGGTAAAATACTGATACCCGTCCGGCTCATAAAAAAGGTCTTCTTCAATAATTCCGTCCGCATAAGAGCTTCCGGCGCTGTACAGACTCATCTGGAAATTCTGATTATCCACCGCGATAGAATGGAATGAAAATTCCAGATAGGAAAACAGGCTTAAATCCCGCGCGCCGTCCCCCTCGTTCGTCACCGTCACATCCCACAGCAGCACATTTTCCCCTATCGGTACAAACATGGTCTGTGTGGCGGTAAGGCCGCTGTACCGGCATTCATAGGAGGTATAGGACATGCCGTGGCGGCAGATATATTTTGCCTCGTCAAAGGACTTCCCCACCGGCTGCCAGGAAATACTGAAATAATCCGCGTTTCCATTATCTCTGATATAAATATAATACCCCGGTCTGTCCATGGGAACGCTGTTGCCGCGAAAGCGGCTGATGCGGTGGTATTCCGGGCTTTTATAGAAAGAGTACCCGCCCGCAGTATGGTTGATGACCGTGGCAAAATCCTCCACCCCCAGATAGTTGGTCCAGGAGGTGGGAATATCCAGCCTGTCAATGACATATTCCCGTTTCTCGTCGTCAAAATATCCGTATCTCATAATGAATCCCCCGTATTTTATAATAGATAGGTTTATTATAAAATACGGGGGCCATTATAGAAACTGTCAGTTGTGTTAAAATTTGTTTTAATTTGTGGCTTTGGACGCCAGCTTTACCTCCGCTCCGTCTGAAAGCGGCGCATCCGCGCTCGTGGCATAAATCCATTTATCGTCGTAGATTCCCCGCACCGTGACGGTTCCTTCCTCCTCGTTTTGGGCCTCCACCGTCACCAAAACGGCTTTCACAAAGTATTTGGACCCGAAGCGCTCCTGTTTTTCTTCAATGCAGTAAACACAGTCTCCCTGAGGGCTCACATGCAACGCTTCCGCGGGCAGGACAAATCCGCCCTCTCCCCAGTACGCCATAACCGTGTCCACCCTCGGCAGCATCCGCCAGTAGATAAGCTGTGCCGCAGCCGTACAGATGAAAAGCACAATCGCAAGCCCCCCTGCAAGGGCTTTTGTCAGACGCTTTTCCCGGCTCATTTTTCTCCCCCCTTCCGTCATTTCTCCATCCAAGGTCTTCCCTCGCCTTTTTCGCTGTTTTCCGGCGGAAATCCGCCCGCGCCTTTCCGGTTTTACTTCTCCAGCAAAAGTCCGCCGCCCTCCGCCAGCTCCTCCCGATAATAAAACAGCAGCAGCACAGCGGGAAGCATTGAGAGCAGGCCGCTGTGAAAGCTGAGTGAAAATCCTTCTCTGTCAAGAGAGGCAAGGAACACGCTCAGCGGATATTTTGACGTATCCCGCAAAAACACCATGGGCTGTTCCACCATATTCCAGGCGTCCACGAACGTTAACAGCAGAACGCTTACCGCCCCGCTGCGTCCGGCAGGCACCATAATTTTCCACAAAAGAGTAAAAACGCCGGCCCCGTCCATCTGTGCGGCATCCGCCAGTTCATCCGGCACCCTTCGGAAGGTCATCCACATGATAACCGTTCCAAAAGGGGAAAACACCAGCGGCAAAATCAGCGCCCACACGGTGTCAAGCAATCCCATCCTGTCGAGAATCAAATAGCCCGGCATCAATGTCACCTGCAACGGAAGCAAAAGAACAATCACAAGAAACCCTGTCAGAAAACGCCGGCACGGAAGCGGATATTTGGCAAGCGCCAGCCCGCCCATACAGCTCACCACAAGCTGTCCCGCGGTAATGGCAGCACAGATTCCAAGGCTGTTCCAGAATTTATAAAGATACTCCGGCGTGCGCAGGAACGTCAGCCAAAAGCCCTGCAGATTTGCGAGGCACCCGGACAGGAGATAAAGCACCGGCAAAAGCGCCGCCGCCGCGGCAAGCAAAAGCACGAGCGTGCCCGGCAGATTTTTTACCTTTTTTCTCATGAACGCCTCCTTTGGAAAATCAGAACACAGACGGTTGCCAGAACAATGGGCAGCGCCGTAAGCACAGAGGCTACCGCCAGCCTTGTATAATTCAGGTTTTCAAAATTGTTGTTAAGAAAATGCTGCAGCAGATAAATACTTTCATGGGGATATTTTCCGTCAATCAGAAAAGCCTCCCGATAAGATTTAAAATTATTCATCACTCCCAGCACCGCCGAAAAAGAAAGGGACGGCGCAAGCAGCGGCAGCGTTATGTAACAGAGCTGCTGCCGCCGGTTTGCTCCCTCTATGGCGGCAGTATCATACAGTTCTTCCGGAATCAGCGACAGACCGGCCAGAAGCAGCACCGTAATGTAGCCGCAGTTTTTCCACAGATACAGCGCCAGAAGAACCCAGAAAGCCCCGGGGCTTTCCAGAACCGGAGACGGAACCAGCCGCTCCACCACCATAACGATACTCGCAATCGGCAGAACAAGGGGCAGCAAAATCGTACGGCTGCACAGGCGGCTCCCCGGCAGGGCGGCATGTATAAGCAGCGCAAGCAAAAGCCCCAGCACAAGCAAAAGGGGAACGCCAAGAGCCAGGAATTTTACGGTATTGCCGGCCGCCAGACGGAAGGACTCAGAGGACAGCACTTTTACATAGTTTTCAGCTCCCACAAAACGGGCCTGCCCGCCTCCAAAGCCAAAGGAAAAGCCCACCACCATGCAGAAAGGCAGCGCGAAAAACAAAAGCGTCCCGGCCAGAATCGGAAAAAACAATATTCCGCCCAGCAGACCTCTGCGCCTTGACAGCGACATCTGTCCCCTTTGCTTTCCTTTATTCATCCAGATAGGACCATTCCTTTTCGATTCCGGCATAGCATTCCTCCCAGCTCATCTCTCCGTCCAGATAAGGCTTTGCCAGCAGATAAAGCCTGCCGTCGTAACGACCGGCCAGACGGCACACATCCGCGCGTTCTTCCATGCTCTGTAAGTCCGCTTTCAGTATCTCGCTAATCTCTCCCGGCTGCACCGGCTGTATTGAAAGCTGCTCCAGCATTTTTTCGGCGCATCCCCGGCGCACCGGCCAGCTCGTACCGCCGCCAATGAGCCCTGCCGCGCTCCCGCTGCTTTCCAGAGTACCGCTTCCCTGCACCGTATCCCCAAGCAAAAACAACAGCAAATCCGCCGCCGAGCCGGTGTTCTCACACCCCGCAGAAACCGCAGCGGTAATACACGGCGTCATCGTCAGGCTCCCCTTTTCATTGGGAATCGGTAAAAGCCTGGCCGTATGGCCCGCGTCCTCGATAACCCGCAGGGAATACCCCGGGTCAACGGCGGCTCCCGCTAAAATTACCGCTCCGTTTTGAATGCAGGTTTCCGTATCTATTGCCGCAAAGAAATCCTCCTCAGAACCCTCATAGTCCGCCAGAACCAGTCCGGCCTGTTCCAACGTATCCTGCCATGCGGGCATATCCAGCCGGATTTCCGCCTCCTGCACGGAAACAGGGGACACCGACGGCGCGTTCATCAAAAGCGACGGAAGCGATACGTCCAGATAAGGCCGCATTTCCTTTGGCAAAGCCAAAAGCTCTCTCACATAATCCGCCGTTCCCCCAGACGCCGCCGCCTCGTCAAAGCCGCTGCCCCCCAGTCCCTCCGCCGTTGCAATCATTGCGGGACAGGTATAGCTCAGCGGCAGAATATACGGTTTGCCTTCGTATATTCCGGCCTCCTGCAGCGACGGAACATACGCCTCTTTGTCAAACTGCGGATTGTCAAACAGAAAATCCAAATCGTGAAAAACGCCTCCCATAATCTGGCGTTCCAGATTCGGGAACAGCATATAGCTGTCGTAGTCCTCCGACGGGCGGTTAAAGAAAAGGTAAACGTCCGCACCCTTACCGCTCATCAGCTCCGTGCGCGTTCGCGCCAGCGCCGCCGCACGCTCCTCCGTCATTGCGCTGTCCATCGTATTGACCGGCGGAAGATAGACGACCTCCAGCTCCACCTCTGGATGCTCTTTTTGGAACTGCGCCAGAATCGGCCCTAAATACATTTCATTTAAGCCGTTCCCATCCGCGCAGACGGTGAGCTTTCC
>ERZ808046.1274-NODE-1274-length-11883-cov-2.905302_pt1 | contig 11883 bp, 10 predicted proteins | sample MGYA00380196_ERZ808046 | MGnify/ENA primary metagenome ERZ808046 (study PRJEB31490, sample SAMN06133421) | mouse gut metagenome | isolation source: Z6_2 | host: mice | place: China: Chengdu | collected 2015-05 ...
ACTTTCTGGTAGAGGCTGAAGCCTTTCAAATCTTTCAAACCCTTCTATCTTCCTTTCCGCCGTCTGCTTATTCCCTTCCCAGCATAGCAAATTCATGGAAAAAATACAATCAGCCTTTGGCAGCTCCCGCCGTGATTCCTTTTACGAAATATTTCTGGAACATGCAGAAGATAACCAGTGCCGGAACAATGGAAATAACGGTTCCTGCAAATACAATATCCCATCTTGCCGTATACTGGCCAACAAATCCTGCTATCTCTACCGTAATCGTTTTGGCCTTTCCGCTGGGAAGCACCAGATAAGGCATCAGATAGTCATTCCAGATACCAAGGCCGTTTAAAATGACCATGGAGCCTGTACAAGGCCCAAGCAGAGGGAATGTCACCTTCCAGAATGTCTGGAACGGGGTACAGCCGTCAATCATGGCCGCTTCCTCTATCTCCAGGGGGATACCTTTCAGAAAACTGCAGTAAAGGAGGGTGCCGAAAGCAATGGAGCCTGCAATATAGCTGACAATAGGCCCTGCCATGTTCCCGAACAGATGCAGCATTTTCATCTCCTTAAACAAAGGGAACATATACAGGTGAAAAGGAATCATCATCCCTGCCAGAAAATAGGTGTACGTCAGGGCGGTGGCGCGGCTCTGCCTTCTTTCAATGCCGTAAGCCGCCATGGGTACAATAAATACAATCAGTACTTCTGACACAACTGTCAGAAATAGGGAATGTATAATTGCCGTCATGAAATCCGACTGGGCAAACAAATCCTTAAAGTTCTGTATGTACAGGCTCTTTGGAAAGCTTATAGGGCTTTTTAAAATATCGCCATTGCTCTTAAAGGCCGACATCAGTGCAAAGAATACCGGGTAAAGGAACAAAAATGCCAGAATCACTGTCACTGCAAACAGGACAAATGTACTGGGTTTTACTTTTTTCTGTGCTTTCCTCATTACATCTGCACCTCCCTGCTCCGCAAAAATTTCTGTTGTATGGTATTCAGCACAATCATGATAAACAGAAGCATAATGCCCACTGCCGTACCGAATCCCTGCCTTCCTTCGTTAAATCCGACTTTATAGAGCAGGTATACCAGCGTTTCCGATGTAAATCCCGGCCCTCCGTCTGTCATTACGTTAATCTGATCAAAGACCTTCAGTCCGTTAATCAGCGACAGCGTAAAGTTAATGGTAAAAGCTCCTGATATCAAAGGAACTGTGATGGACTTAAATCTCTGCCAGGGGCTTGCACCGTCAATCTGGGCCGCTTCAATCAGATCCTGGGATACGCTCTGTAAGGACGCCAGATAGATAATCATATAGTATCCCGCCCCTTTCCAGATTAAAACCACCCCAATCATTATAAGGGTCAGCGCGCTGTTCCCCAGCCAGTCCTGCTTCCATGCCTCAAGCCCCAAATTATCGAGGACTGCGTTAAAAGTTCCGAAATTGTAATTGTACATAATTTTCCAGATAAACCCTGACACAATACCGCTGATCAGCACAGGGATATAAAATGCGCTTCTGAAAAAGTTCTTCCCCCACCTTACATTGTCAACAATCAGCGCAAGGGCCAGAGCTATGGAATTTTCAAAGATGGAAATGAACACTGTCAGGATAATCGTGTTTTTCATGGCATTGCCGAAACGGTCGCTGGTGAAAATTTCCTTATAATTTGCAAGACCGATAAACTTAACGTTAGGGCTGATGCCGTCCCATGATGTAAAGCTGTAATACACACTGGATACAGTCGGGACGATAATAAACAATGTAAATAACAGAAATGCCGGGGCGATAAACGCAAAGGCTGTCTTATCAAACTTTTTCTTTTTCGCTGCTTTACTTGTAGAATTCATAGAAACCCTCCATAATACCTGCTTTTGCGGGCAGAAAATCCCGAAACTGCTTTCACAGTCCGGGATTTTGCTGGCCACACTGTTATTTATTCAATTCCCACTCCGGTAATGGGATTAAAGCTCTGCATGCTTACCTGCCATGTTTTGTTCAGTTCTTCACAGGCGGAATCAATATCTCTGGTTCCCTGCAGCACTTCAATCAATGTCTTATAAGTAAAGTTTCTGAAGTCAGGAGGAAGCTCATTCTCGCCAACTCTTCCGTTCCACATGGGAGCAAGGTCATCTGCCGCTGCATTGGCATCAATTACTTCCTGGAACACGTCCATAACATCCAGGTCAGGAGTTTCCACTGTTGAGGGGATAGCGCTTAATGTCTCACAGTAAACTTTGTAGTTTTCCGGCTCATAGAAGAATTTGATGAAAGCTTCTGCTGCCGCTTTCTTGTCGGGGTCCTTTGCTGCTTCTGCACTAATGGCAAGACCGCCGATTCCGCCGCCTCCTACCAGACGCATCTTTCCGTCCTGGCTGGGGATTGCGAACCATCCCATTTCAAATTCCGGGTCTGCCTGAGCAATCTGTGAAAACATATGGGTGCCGGAGTACATCATGGCGGCCATATCGTTTACAAGGAAGGTGGTAATCTGCGCGTCCGGTGTGGATACCCAGCCATCCTGCGCATACTGCATGATGGTCTGCATTTCCTCAAAGGTTGCCTTTATGGTTTCATCTGTAAAGTCCTTGCTTCCGTCATAACAATGCTTGATAAAATCGGGGTCCTTGCTAAGTACCTGGTCGTTGTAGGCCTTGTGGAACCAGAATCCCATATGCCAGATATCCTGTCCGCCCACTACCAGAGGCGCCATGTCGCCTTTATCCGCAATCTTCTGGCACAGCTCGATAAACTCGTCGTAAGTTGCCGGCTCGCTCCAGCCGTTCTCGTCAAAATATGCCTTATTGTAAATGATTCCGTTGGTGTTTTCTCCGCCAAAGGGAGCCGTATACACCTTGCCGTCAAATGCCGTGGTGGTTCTGAAAAGAGATACAATCTCGTCAGAGAGCGGCTCCAGCTTTCCGGCGCGGACATACATTGCCGTATCTCTCATTTCCATCACGTCCGGGAACTCTCCCACACTGTCCTTGGTCTTGATAAACTCGCTGTAAGCGCCGCCGTTACCGGGCTCAATCGTCACCGTGATATCGGGATAAGTCTCGTTAAATTTATTTACGATTTCATTCATGGAAGCCTTTGCTCCCTCGTCGCCGTCGGCAAAAATATAAGTCAGCTCTGTGGGCGCTGAAACGATGGAACCCTCCGCCGCGGTATCGGCCGTCTCCTCCGACGCTCCGGCGTCCGCCGCACTGTCATCAGCTGTGTCCGCAGCATCCGCCGCGGCGTCTGCCGCCGTATCCGCTGCTCCTGTATCTTCTGCAGGCGCGCTGCTGTCCGCATTACCCCCGCAACCTGTCAATGCTGCCGCCGCCATTGTACCTGACAGCAAAACTGCCAATAATTTCTTTTTCATACTTTCCCTCTTTCTGCGCCGCTTTTTTATATCGTGAAGCCTGCGAGGGCGGCGCTGACGCAAACTTTCTTTTTCATTCCAATCCTTTGCAAAATCTATGCACTTGAAAAGTGTATGCACTTGAAAAATGCGTGTACTTGAAAAGTGCATGTAGTCCGGTTGGCCTTCCGTTTCTGTAATTGTACTATATCAGTTTTGATTTTCTAAAAAAATACAGGTTTTAAAGTTTCAGGTGCAGTTTTTTAAGAAGCTCTCTACAGAGAATCTTTCCCGGTCGCGCTTTCTCCTCAGCCAAAAAGCCCTTCCAGCATCACCAGAGCAGTATCCCGGTTCCCGTCAGCTTGTACAGAGCTTCAATAAAAAAGTAGTCTGCGTACACCATTGTAAAATGATGGGCGTCGCTGTGGTAAGCTCCGGTACAATTCTGCACAATGGCATCGCACCCCCGGCTAAAATCCGCCCTGGTGTCGGCTATAGCTTTCAGGAGCTTTACTGCGGCGCGGACATACATCTCCTTTTCCGGCGCCGTCACATGCCTTGCCACCTCCAAAAGCCCTCCCGCAATCACACAGGCAGCGCATGAATCCTCCCATGCAGGCTCCTTCGGCTGCCTGAAATCCACCGGGATAATTCCCGTCTCCGAAATGTTGGCCATGCAATAATGGGCGCAGCGCTTGGCCGCGTCAAGATACTCCTGCTTTCCCGTGTGGGCATAGCTGTTTGCAAAGCCGTACACCGCCCAGCCCTGCCCTCTTGTCCAGGACGAACCTTCCCCGTATCCCTGTCCGCCGTGGCTTCTTATCATACCGCCCTTTTCCGGGTCAAATTCCACAATATGACAGACGGAGCCGTCAGGCCGGATGAAATTCTCAAGGACAGTATCGGCATGCATCATGGCAATCTGCCGGAACCTGGCATCGCCGCTCTCCTCCGACGCCCAGTACAGCAGAGAAATATTAAACATACAGTCGATAATCGCCCAGCCTCTGGTATCGCTTCCCCCCACTTCGTTCCATGCCCGTATGAATTTCCCTGCCGGATTAAACCTTCCGGCTAAAAGATTTGCCCCGTGCATGGCAGTCCTTCTTGCCGCCTCGCTGCCGGTAAGCCGGTAATCCGCAACAGAAGTGGGAAGAAACATAAAGCCCACGTCGTGATGAAGTCCATAGAAGGTTTCAAAGCATTTTTCCAGCTTTTTCTCCGATTTCCTCGCAATGTCCGCATAACGCTCCTCCCCTGTATCCTGATACAGAAGCCACATGATGCCGCCCCAGAAACCATTGGTCCACCAGTTTAAGCCGTCGTCCATGCTCCAGTTTTTTGTCTCGTCCGAACGGTCGTCGTAATTTCCGTTTTCGTCTGTGGTGTAGGGGATTTTGTCTTTGTTTTTCTCGCTGACCCACGCCATTTTTTCCCGTACTTTCTCAAGGACGTCTTCCGCCCATGCCTTATAATCTTCCATTCTCTCCCTCATTTCCGCGCAGTTTTTTGCGCATAAATTTCCTGTTTCAATACATGGCACCCTTCCACGTAATAAGGTTCCCTTTCATCCGGCTCCGCGCTGGAAAACCGGATACCGGATAAATAAAGGTCTTCCACATTGCGGATATCCATAAAGGCGGCTCTGCTCCAGTCCGGGTAATAATTCTCCGATACCTCTGCCCCGGAATAAATACGCCTGTCCAGCACTTCCGGGTAATATTCGGGAATATCCTCTTTTTTCACCCCGCCGATGCTGTGATACCTGATATTCGTCATGGTGATTCCCGTAATCGGATGGTTTTTTTCCGCATCAATCCGGATACCTTCAAATTTCGGTTCGCCCATAATGTCATCTCCGAACCTGTAATGTGCCTTTTTCATCTCATGCGAATCTCTGGCAATAATATTGGAAAATGTCAGATTTTCCATCCTGCCAATCTCAGGCATTTCCTGCAGTTCCACCGAACTTCCATAATCCTCTGTCTCAAAGCGATTGTTTAAAATGACAAACACCGGCCTTGAAACATCCCGCATCACCACGTTCTGGACGGAGATATCGGTGATACTCCCGCCCTCTGTACATTCTATCTTGATGCCTTCCCTCCATACCCTTTCCATCGTGCGGTTGCTGATAACTACATTATAAATATCTCCTATGGACTTTAATCCGATGCGGACTGCCGCACAGAGAGAGGAAAATTCGCAGTTGCTGATATGGACGTCTCTGACCGGATACCTCCTGCTGCTCGACTGCAGGCACAGATTATCGTCCGTTCCCGAAATACTGCAGCCTTCTACAAACACATGCTCGCACCCGTCAAAGTCCAGCCCGTCTCCGTTATATTTTTTATCATTAAATATATGTACTCCGCTTACCCAAATATAAGAGGAATCCAGAAACGCCGCCGTCCACGCCGCCGACTGATACAGCTTCACCTGCTCCATACGGATATTTCTGCACCTCAGGAAGCGGAACATCATCGGCCTGTAAATACTTCCCTCATTGGGAAAAGCCTCCGCGCTGCCGTTTATCTCCCCGTTCCCCATAATATGAATGTTCTCCTGATTTTCCGCATAAATAAAGCATCTGTCAAGAGCTTCCTCATTACGGTATCTGTTGTGATGCACCTCCTCCCGATAATCCCGGATATCCGGGTCTGCTTTTAGTATCCCGCCTGCCGCAATCTCCAATGTAACGTTGCTTTTAAGGAAAATAGTTCCACATAAATAAACCCCTTTGGGAATAAATACCGTTCCGCCGCCCTCCTCGCTGCAAAAGTCCACAGCCTTTTGGACTGAAAGGGTATTGACTGTTTTTCCGTCGCCGCCAGCCCCCAGCTCAGTTATATCAATCGTCATTTTCTCCCTCCAAATCAATCAGTTCAAAGTAATCAAAATCCGCATAGTTTTTTCTGAATACACCGTCTGTACAGGCGATTCCCGCCATTGTCCCGGTAAACTCCCCGCAGAATTCATCTGAAAAACGGGTGGTATCAAACTTACCCCCTATCCTTCTCCAGTCTCACTGAAACCATTCAAAGGAAGATACTGCAATATATGCAAATGCAGGGGTCAGGATTAAACCCTCTCAGTATCGGATTTTTAATCATTATGAACCTCCGTTTCCGCGGCGATTTTATTCATCTGCCCTGATTCGGCATCTCTCTTTGCCTGTAATACATGCGGGCTTAACCGCCAGTTTAATATACCAGTTTGACGCCGGTAAATAAATTCAGTTTTTTTAGGGGGAGGTGCAGGTTTTTAAGGGATTTCGGGCAATCGGGCAGGGAAGATTTCTTCCCCCCGCTCGCTGAACATGGCATTCTCCAGATATGAGTGAATGTACCCCCAGCCGGCTCATTGCCCGCACAAAAAGCAGCCCGCGCAAAGGTGCCGGACTGCCGGAGTTTTGACTTATGAAATCTTACATTATGCGCGGCGTTGCCTGCCGCCTGAAATCCGGCGGCGCATTTTTCCTGATAAAAATGCTTAAGCGCCGTCACTCCCGATAAGCACGCTTTTCCCGCGGAAAGCAAAACCGTATTTGCGTATCTTTTCCTCCGGGATTCCCCGTGCGGTCAGGCTTCGGGCATACTTCTTTTCTTCTATCTGTTCCAAAGCTCTCCTGACCGTATCTTCCAGTGTGTTTTCTTTCTTTGCATCAAATACCTTAAATTCCAGAATAACAGCATTCATATTGTGGTCTGTGGGTTCCAGAACAACGTCATATCTTCCCAGCCCGCTTTCCCGGTTTGAGGAAATCACATACTGAGCGTCCAGCTCCACTATGAGTCCTAATACAAAACCGTGATAGAAGCTTTCCGGCTGTCCTTCGCCTGCTCTCCCTCCTCCCACGTCAAAAAAGCTGAAAGAGTTCATTGCAATTCTACTGATATATTCGTTCATCAGCTCTAAATTCCCGTCCAGCATCGCCATGGTAAAAGCGGAATACTCCCTGCGGCTTTCCGAAAACCAGTTTTGTATCATGCTGACAAACATCATCTTTACTTCCTTGTTGGTCAGCGATAATGTATAACAATACCGTCCCGATTTTTCGTCAAGCGTACAGCTTACTGCCTTCAAATACCCACAAGCCAGAAACAGGCTCCAGACCGTTTCCTCCTGTCTTTCCAACTGATTAAAAACCACCTGCTCGTCCATACATTTCTGTATGGCATTCCCTTTTATCAGCTCTTCCAAATCCGCCTTGATACCGCAGCTTCCCCGTCGGACCAGCCTCTCCGCCAGTTCATTGCTGCTGGAATTCACCCAATATGCCGCAAATTTCCGTTTGTCGAGATAATTGAGAATAGACCACGGATTATACATATCCGTGCGTTTCCCGAACGTAAAACCGTCATACCATTCCTTTATTCTCTGCTTATCTTCCGAAAGGCCGAATTCATCAAGCGACGAAAACACTTCCTCCTCGGTAAAGCCAAAAAAGCTTTCGTACTTTTCAGAAGTCATTGTTACAATCTCAAGATTATTCAGGTCTGAAAAGACAGACTCTCTGGTAATCCTTGTAATCCCTGTCAGAAGCGACCTTTCCATAAAAGGATTTGTCTTAAAAGCGGCATTAAGCATACTTCTGGTAAAGTCCGCCATTTTATCCCAGTATCCGCCGACATAAGCCTCCTGCATGGGAGTGTCATACTCATCCAGAAAAATCAACACCTTTTTTCCATAATACCGGTAAAGATACTCCGAAAGCTGGTAGATTGCAAAGGTAGCCGCCGCATCGTCCATATCCACCGAAACACTGTGATAAAAATCCCGGTCCTTCTCCGTCAGCACGTTACTTTCTAACAGATAGCTGTGCCTGGAATACAGATTCACCAAAATCTGACAGATTTTCTTTCTGGTCTGCTCATAGTTTACTTCTTTCACATTTGCAAAAGACAGACTGATTACCGGCCATGTCCCCTGCAGTTTGCGGAACTTCTCTTCTTTCCATATATTAAGCCCTTCAAACAGCCTCCCGCCTGAAGCATATTCCACCGAAAAAAAGCTCTCTGCCATGCTTATAGCCAGCGTCTTTCCAAAGCGGCGGGGACGCGTAATCAATGTTACATCGTCCAGCGATTCCCACCATTCTTTTATAAACAGGGTTTTATCGATATAAAAGGCGCCTCTTTCTCTGATTTTTCCGAAATCCTGCATTCCGATTCCTACTTTTGGGGGCATTCTATACCTCCTTTCCGGTAAAGGGCTTATTTCCCCTGCCTCATATGTGCCTCGCACATTCCATGCATATGCCATGCAATTTCACCCAAGCGCCTCCTCCACAAACTCAAAGCACTCCCCATACCACATATGCGTACCCTCCGGCGTTACATGCCGCAGATTTTCTTCCTTTCCGTAAAGCCGGTATGCCTGCCGTATTTTTTCCACCTGCTCTTTCGGCCCGGCAATTCCCCTGTATCCGTTTTCCGGGTCGCAGGTTCCGTTCTCCACGAAAAGAGGTCTCGGCGCAATCAGGGAGCAAAAGTCGCTGATATCGCCCAGCTTCCAGAGCCCCGGCGCGTAATTACAGGAACACAGATGGACATCCAGAATGCTGTCAAAGTAACCGTGAACATAGCCGCTGACTACTGCCGCCTTAATCCGTTCGTCCAGCGCAGCCAGCCACATAGTATACTGACCGCCGCCCGAAAATCCGGCGCAGCCGATTTTCTCCCGGTTCACCTCCGGGCACTTCGCCGCAAAATCTAAAAGCCGCAGCAAATCCCAGATTTCCAGTCCCATCAGGCTAAGGCCCAGAGCCTCCGCCGTGAGCGCCAGATTTCTGCAGGAGCTTCCCAGCGGGTCCTGCTTAAAGTCCGGCGTAAAGCCGCTTTCCTCCCCCGTTATGGGCTCCATACGCTCTCCGTATCCCGGCGGGTCCGGGCAGAATACCACATATCCTTTTTGGACAAAGGAAAGGCCGTAGGCTTCCTTCGGCGTTCTTTGAAGCTTGTCAATAACCTCCTTGTTTGCGGGCACACCTGCCACTACTTCCTTATTGGCTCCGTGAGCCGGTATGGCTATCATCCCTTTTCCCTGATTCTGCGCCGATACTTTATCCGGCACAAGCATATAAAAAGGCATATGAACGCCGGGCAGGGTTTCCAGAATGTATTTTCGTCTTGTGTAGCCTTCCTCCTTCACGGTTTCCGCCAGCGTAACGGCGTTGTCAGCCCCGCTTTGGTACTGAGGGAACAGCCTTTCAAGTTCGGCAATGCCAAGAGTTTGCCTGATGGCATGGCGGAAGTTTTCTTTCCATGCATCGGCCTCCTCCGGCGTCCGGGCGCAAAAAGCGTAAGCCTGAGTCGTGTTTTTGTACAGGTTTTTAAAAAATTCTTTATAGGAACAGGTTTGTTTCATTGCGGTGAGTCTGCCTTTCGATTGTTTTGTGCTTTCACTTTATTATACAATATTTTTATGTTAAAATATAGTATAATTAATGCAGAAAGGGGTGATTGCTTTGTTTGCTGAAGAAGGTCTACATTTAAGGATAAGTGATATATTGGATTCATCATATGATGGAATTTACATAACTGATGGAAGAGCTAATACAATAATGGTAAATAAGGCTTATGAGAGGATTGCTGGTATAAAAATCGAGGAGCTAATTGGGCGTAATATGAATGATCTTGTAAATGAAGGATATATATCTCAATCTGCAACTCTACTTGTATTAAAAGATAGGAAGGTAAATACAATTGAACAAAATTTTAAGACTGGAAAAAAAGCCTTAGTCACATCTACTCCAGTATTTAACAGTGCAGGAGATATTACTATGGTAGTTACAAATGTAAGGGATATTACTGAACTCTATGAATTAAAAGAAAAACTAGATGAAAAAGAAAACTTGACAAAGAAATATTCTGTAGAATTAGAAGCTATGAAAATAGAATTGTTAAAGAATAACGACTTAATTGCTATGGATAAGAAGATGTTAGATATCATTCAAATGGCAATCAGAGTGGCACCTATTGATACAACAGTGTTGATCACAGGAGAAACTGGCGTAGGTAAGGAAGAAATAGCAAAGTTAATATATAAAAATAGTAATAGGGAAACTAAGCAATTTATAAAGGTTAATTGTGGATCCATACCTAAAACATTAATAGAAGCAGAATTATTTGGGTATGAAAGAGGAGCATTTACAGGAGCAAATAAGGAAGGGAAAATAGGGTTGTTTGAAGTAGCTGATGGAGGGACAATATTTTTAGATGAAATAGGAGAATTGCCCCTTGATATGCAGGTAAAACTTCTAAGAGTGCTCCAAGATGGACAATTTACTAGAGTTGGTGGAGTAGAAGAGATAACTGTAGATGTGAGAATTCTGGCAGCAACTAATAGAAATCTTGAGGAAATGGTAAGAGAAAAGTTATTTAGAGAGGATTTATACTATAGATTAAATATAGTGCCAATTACAATACCTCCTTTGAGAGATAGGCGAGATGATATCATACCTCTTATACATTATTTCTTAAACAAATTAAATAAGAAATATAGGTTTAAAAAAACCATATCCAGTGAAGCACTCAAGATATTATATGCTTATGAATGGAAAGGGAATGTAAGAGAACTTAGAAATATTATTGAAAGAATAATGGTAATGTCAGAGAAAGATATAATTAGTAAACCTGATCTTCCTAAGTCCATATTGGCTTGGGATAAAGTACAGAATGTGATCAATGAAAATGAGATAGTGCCATTAAAACAAGCACTAAATAAAGTTGAAAAACATCTGCTAGAAATTGCTTTTAATACATATGGTAACGTGCGTGATGCTGCAAAGGTATTAGAAATTGACCCTGCTACTTTTGTACGAAAGAGACAGAAATACAGATGAGTGTTGCGAAAATGCAATTAGTTGCGAAAATGCATCAGTTGCATAAAGAAAAGGAAAGTTCTTATTTTAGCCAATATAGTTAAAAAAATATCAAATATCCCCAATAAAGATGATGCAATAATGCAACAGTTCTAACTGGGGATATTTTTTGCATAGAATAGTTAATTATTTAACGAGGGAGATAGCGGTGAAGGAAAAACATTATATTTTTTTTAGTAATGGCACATTTCTTGCAATATTAAATAACTAAGAATAAATAAGAAAAGAGGGATGGTTCAGTGGATAAAACAGTTGTGGATGTAATGGTAGAAAAGGCTAGAGAAGCTCAGAAAGTATTTGAAAAATTTACTCAAGAACAAGTAGATAATATTGTAAAAGCAATGGGTAAGGTAATTTATGATAACGCTGAGATTTTAGCAAAGGAAGCAGTAGAAGAAACAAGAATGGGAGTATATGAAGATAAGGTTGCGAAAAATAGGGGGAAATCTAAGACCATTTGGAATAGCTTGAAGGGTAAAAAATCCATAGGAATAATAGATGAAGACTATGAAAATGGATTGATTTCTAAGTTTTAAATTGTTTTTGATGCTATACTAAATAGGATTATTTTATTGCTACTCTGTTCAGAAAGTCCAGACTAATTTTTTAATCCTCTTACTTTGATGGATTAATTTCTTAATTCTG
>ERZ808046.1275-NODE-1275-length-11865-cov-3.180014_pt1 | contig 11865 bp, 12 predicted proteins | sample MGYA00380196_ERZ808046 | MGnify/ENA primary metagenome ERZ808046 (study PRJEB31490, sample SAMN06133421) | mouse gut metagenome | isolation source: Z6_2 | host: mice | place: China: Chengdu | collected 2015-05 ...
TGCTGCCCTGGCGGGCGTGTCCGGTGCCCTTCTGACGCCAGGGCTTCCGGCCGCCGCCGGAGACTTCGGCGCGGGTCAGAGCGGACTGCGTACCCTGGCGGCAGTTGGCCAGGTGATTTTTTACCACGTCGTGTACGACATTCTGGTTGGGCTCGATCCCGAAGACAGCCTCGGAGAGCTCCACCTCGCCGACCTTCTTGCCGGTCATATCGACAACAGTTGCTTTAGGCATTTAGAGTTCTCTCCTTTCTCACTTGTTGCGGGCCGAAGCCTTCTGGGGATTGCGGCCGGAGGCCTTCTGCGGGTTGACGCTGACGGCGGCCGCCGCGCCCTTCTCCTTGACGTTGATCACGCTGTTGCGCAGATAGACAATGCCGCCCTTGGGCCCGGGAACCGCGCCCCGCACGGCGATGACGCCCAGCTCGGGGTCCACCTGGATGACGTCCAGATTCAGGACCGTCACCTGCTCGTCGCCCATCTGTCCGGCGCCAATCTTGCCCTTGAAAATGCGGGAGGGGTCGGTGCCGGAGCCCATAGAGCCCGCGTGACGGTGCACAGGGCCGCTGCCGTGGGTCTCCTTCAGGCGGTGGGCGCCGTGGCGCTTGATAACGCCCTGGTAGCCCTTGCCCTTGCTGATGCCGGTGACATCCACCCGGTCCCCCGCGGCGAACACGTCCGCCTTGATCTCGTCGCCCACGCTCAGGGCGTCGCAGTTGGCCAGGCGGAATTCCTTGAGGGTCTTCTTGCGGGCGTCCCCCGCCTTTTTCAGGTGGCCCAGCTCGGGCCGGGTGAGCTTGCGCTCGGGCACATCGCCGTAGCCCAGCTGCACGGCGTTGTAGCCGTCCTTTTCCTCGGTCTTCTTCTGCACGACGGTGCAGGGGCCTGCCTCAATGACAGTGACCGGGATGACCTTTCCGGCGTCGTCGAAGATCTGCGACATGCCGACCTTCTTGCCGATAATGGCCTTTTCAATGTGTGTTCCTCCTAATATAAGGTTATTGGTCGAACGAGGTGACGTCCCCCCATTGGGCTGGGGTGCGCGCCATTTCGCCGCTTTCAGCGAGCCCTGCGCTCCGGCGTTAGCCCGCGGCTCACAACGGCTCGGGCGCTCCGCTGTGGTCACGCCTCGCCTGTTCGCGTCGCGGCTCTAACTTCTCCGCCTCTGGAAAGACCCATCCGGGCCTTCGCCCTTCTTGGGCTCTTCCCTGCGCTCCGGCGTTAGCCCGCGGCTCACAATGGCTCGGGCGCTCCGTCATTGCTCGGCCGACTTGACCCGCCCATCTCAAAACGCGATGGACTGCGGTACTCACGTTTCCAAACAGGGTTCGCTCCGCCTTCCGGCGGATACCGCGCTTCCCTGCTGTTCTCTCCAGACCGGCCCCGCTTTCCTGGGCACCGGCCCGGCATACGGCTCTGCCGCATGGTCAGGATTACAGCTTGATCTCGATCTCCACACCCGCGGGGAGCTCCAGGCTCATCAGGGCCTCTACCGTCTTGGGAGAGGGCTTGATGACGTCGATCAGCCGCTTATGGGTGCGGCGCTCGAACTGCTCCCGGGAATCCTTATTCACGTGGACGGAGCGAAGGATGGTGATGACCTCCTTCTTGGTGGGCAAGGGGATGGGGCCGGAGACCTCGGCGCCGCTACGCTTAGCGGTGTCCACGATCTTCTCGGCGGCCTGGTCGATGAGCTGATGGTCATAGGCCTTCAGCCGGATGCGAATCATTTCTTTCTGAGCTGCCATAGTTGTTTTTTCCTCCTTGATTACGAAGTTGACGTTACTTGGAACTGCGTCCAATCTCCGTAACGGGTGAGATTCTCGTCCACGTTTCCGTGCGTATCACTCCCCGGCATGAATAAAACCGGCGCAAAGCATGGCCGGTTCTACCCCCCAACGGCGATATACGCCGTGGAATGAGTCTCTCAGCCGCCCGATCTGACGGACATACTCCGCGGAAGTTACCTCGCTCGCGCGAGCAATCTCCCACATCATCGCAACGCACCCTTGACAGGCGCTCATTTATTGTACAACAGGTGCCCCCTGGAAGTCAAGCAGTTTTTTGCCCATTTCCCAAAGTTTTTTCACGGTTTTGGGCAGTTCCAGCAAAAAGCATCTGTGCAACTTCACGAAGAAGCGCCCCCGCCGTGAGGCGGGGGTGCTTGTGGGAGCGAATCAATACGCCACGCCCCAGTAAACCATCTTCTTGGCGGGCTTGCCGCAGCAGGCGCACACGTCGCTCAAACGCTCCTGCTCAAAGGGGATGCACCGGGAGGACACGCCGGCCTCCTCCTTCATGCGCATCTCGCAGGCCAGCTCGCCGCACCACATGGTTTTGGCGAAGCCGCCCTGAGTCTCCATCTTCTCCTTGACCTCCGCCAATGTGGCGCAGGGATAGGTATTCTCCTCCAGGTTCCGCTTGGCCCTGGCGTACAGGCCGGCGTGGATATCGTCCAGCATCTTGGCCACCGTGTCCTCGATGCCGTCCAGGGAGACGAAGGATTTCTCCCCGCTGTCCCGGCGCACCAGCACGCACTGGTTCTTCTCCATGTCCTTGGGGCCCAGCTCCAGCCGCAGGGGCACGCCCTTCATCTCGTACTCGGCAAATTTCCAGCCGGGAGAGTTGTCGGACGCGTCCATCTTCACCCGGAAGCCCGCCTTGGAAAGCCGGTCCACCACGGCCTGGTTGGCCTCGATGACCCCCTCCTTGTGCTGGGCTACGGGGATGACGATGACTTGGATCGGGGCCACCTTGGGGGGCAGCACCAGCCCCCGGTTGTCTCCGTGGGTCATGATGACGCCGCCGATGGTGCGGGTGGTGATACCCCAGGAGGTCTCAAAGGGGGCGGTCTGCCGGTTGTTCTTGTCTGCGAAGGCGATGCCGAAAGCCCGGGCGAACCCGTCGCCGAAATAGTGGCTGGTGCCGTTCTGCAGCGCCTTCTTGTCGTGCATCATGCACTCGATGGTGTAGGTGCGCTCCGCCCCGGCAAACTTTTCCTTGTCGGTCTTCATGCCCATCACCACCGGCATAGCCAGCACATCCTCGCACAGCTCGGCGTAAATACGGTGCATCTGCTCGGTCTCCTCGATGGCCTCCTCGGCGGTGGCGTGGAGGGTGTGGCCCTCCTGCCAGAGGAACTCCCGGTGGCGCAGGAAGGGGCGGGTGGTCTTCTCCCAGCGCAGCACGGAGCACCACTGGTTATACAGCATGGGCAGATCCCGCCAGGAGTGAACGATGTCCGCCCAGTGGTCGCAGAACAGGGTCTCGGAGGTGGGACGAATGCACATCCGCTCATCCAGCTTCTCGCTGCCGCCGTAGGTCACCCAGGCGCACTCAGGAGCAAACCCTTCGATATGGTCCTTCTCCTTTTGGAGCAGGGACTCCGGAATGAGCATGGGCATAGAAACGTTCTGGTGGCCCGTCTCCTTAAAACGCCGGTCCAGGTACGCCTGGATGTTCTCCCAGATGGCGTAGCCATAGGGTCGGAGGATGAACATCCCCTTGGTCTTGGCGTAACCGATGAGCTCCGCCTTGGTACACACGTCAGTGTACCACTGGGCGAAGTCCACGTCCATATCGGTGATCTGGCTCACCTGCTTGTTTTTATCCTGTGCCATATCGCTTCATCCTTTAACTGATAATGTAGGATTTTTTCCATATCCTATTAGGCGGTGGGATTCTCCACCCAATTTAAGATAATATTGTATTGCCAAAGCCCAGAAAAGTCAAGAGGAAAGCCCATCCCCCTTTCCTTTTTCCTCGCTTGGCAAACCGATTATAGAAAGAAAAGGAGCTGTTCACCATGTCCTACTCCCGCATTCCTTTCGGCCGCGTCACCCTCCGTCCGCTGGCCGCCCCGGCGGCGGCGCCTCTCCCCACCGCCCGCAGTCAGTCCACCCTGGCCCAATGGCTGGAGCGGTGGATGGAATCGGAAATTGAGCCCCGCCGGGCGGATACCACCATCGGCGGTTACCGCAACATCATCCAACGCCACCTCATCCCCGCCCTGGGGGCGGTAGAGCTCAGCGCCCTCACCCCCGAACGCATCAACGGCTACTACCGCTGGCTGTCCGCCGAACGCTCCCTATCCCCCAACACCATTCACAAGCACCACGTCCTGCTCAACACCGCCCTGAACTGGGCCTGCCGGCAAGGCGCGCTGCCCGCCAACCCCGTCCAGCGCGCCGCCCCGCCCCGCACCACCTCCACCGACGCAGTATACTACACTCCCGCTCGTCTGGACCGCTTGCTGCGGGAGGTAGCGAACTGCCCGCTGGAACTGCCCATAAAGCTGGCCTGCTTTCTGGGGCTGCGCCGGGGGGAGCTATTAGGGCTGCGCTGGCGGGATGTGGAGCTGCACAGCGGCCTTGTGTCCGTGCGGCGCACCCGAACGGCGGTGGGCTACCGGGTGGTGGAAAAGCCCCCAAAAACCGATGACAGCGCCCGCACCCTGTCCATCGTATCTCTGGACGACCTGCTGAGTTTCCTCCGAAGCCTCCTGCAGAGCCGGCAGCGGACGGGCATCCCATGCGGACCGGACGACTACTTGGTGCTGGACGCCGCGGGCCACCCCTGGCACCCTAACGCGCTGTCCGCCGCCTTGGCGGACTTCGTGTCCCAGCGCCGCCTCCCCCCCATCACCTTTCACGGCCTCCGCCACACCTTTGCCACCGTGGCCAACAGTGTTCGCGTCCCCATGTATCAGATCAGCCGCGCCATGGGCCACAGCAGCCCCAGCGTCACCCAGCGCATCTATACGCATCTGTTCGATCAGACCCATGGGGAGGTGCTGGCCGCAGTGGCCCAGGCCATCGTGGAGGCAGGCCCCGCCTCTCTTTGACAGCAAAAAGCGGGACGACCCCGTCGCCCCGCCGTCTTCACTCCAAGTTCTCCGGAAGAAACGCCTGCGCCGGCAGCAGGGAACTCAGCCCCACCAGCGCCTCATCAAAGCCGCCTCCATCCCAGCGCAGCGCCCGGCCCTTCAGCACCCCGCCCTCCCCCTCTCCCAAAGGAATGGACGCGCTCACCCGCATCCCTTGGCCGGGCGCGCAGTCCGCCATCAGCGTCCCCCCGTGGAGAGACGCGATTCGGTGCGCGATGGCCAAGCCCATCCCGCCCCGCCGCCAATCAGGAATCTGCTCCCGCTCATCGGAAAACAGGCCGGCCACGCTCTCAGGGGAGATGCCCGGACCATCGTCCGCCACAGTAAACACCGCCCTGTTCCCCGCCTTTTCCAGCGTCACTCTCACCGTTTTGCCCGCCGCAGCGGCGTTGGCCGTCAGCTCCAGCAGCATCTGCCGAATCAGCGCCTCGTCCACCTGGGCGGTCAGCCCTTCCGGTCCATTCACCGCCAGGCGCACCCCGGTCCGCTCCAGCAGACCCTCCATCCGCTGGCCCAGCTCCGCCGTCAGCTCGCCCAAATCGGCGGCGGCCAGCTCTAACTGGGGCGACTCCTTCGACAACCTGCCCGCCAGCTCCAGCCGCCCTACCGTGCGAAGCATCCGGCAGATTCCCTGATTCAGCGCCGCCAAATACCCCCGGCTCTTTTCGTCCCAGGCACAGCGCTCCAGCATCTGGCTGGCCGCCGTCATCTGGGCCAGCTGCACGCGCAGCTCCGCCGCCGCCCGGGCCGCTCCACGGTCCATATTATCTCCGCCCATTGCCGCCTTCCTTTCCCCCGTACGCTTCCGCTCTCTTAGACTATGCTATGCAAATCCGCGTCCCCGTCTCCTGGGAATGACTTCCGTCCCCGGCAGGCTTGTTCGGATATTGTCGAATTTTGTCGAATTTGTTCTATTGTATCAGAGCGCACGCTCTATGACAAGGCAAAAAAGCGGCGGACAAAAGCGAAAAGACGAACCGAGATAGATATCTCAGTTCGTCTTTTTGTTTATTCCTGATCCAGCAGCTCGGCCACCTCGGCCATGGGATTGGGCTGATATGCCTCCACCTTTCCCGCGTCCACCGCCCGGGCCAGCGCCGGGTCGATGGGCAGCTTGGCCAGCACCCGCAGGGACAGCTGCGCTCCCAGCGCGTCGATGGTGCTCTCCCCAAACACAGGATGCTCTCCGCCGCAGTCAGGACAGCGGAAATAGGAGTAATTCTCCACCAGGCCAATCACCGGGATGTCCATCATCTCCGCCATACGCACCGCCTTGGTGACAATCATGCCCACCAGCGTCTGGGGGGCGGATACCACAATCACCCCGTCCACCGGCAGAGACTGGAACACCGTCAGTGGCACGTCGCCCGTTCCTGGGGGCATATCCACGAATAGGTAGTCCAGCTCACCCCACACCACATCCGTCCAGAACTGCTCCACCGCCCCGGCGATGACGGGGCCCCGCCACACCACCGGGTCGGTCTCCCGCTCCATCAGCAGGTTCAGGCTCATCAGCTCCATCCCGCCGTCGGTGACGGCCGGGTAGATGCCCACCTCACTGCCCTCCGCCCGGCGGTGAATGCCAAAGGCGCGGGGCACCGAGGGGCCGGTGATGTCCGCGTCCAGGATGCCCACCTTTTTTCCCCGCGCCGCCATGGCAGCGGCCAGGGTGCAGGTGACGGCAGACTTGCCCACGCCGCCCTTGCCGCTGACCACGGCGATCACCTTTTTGATGCTGGACAGGGCGTTGGCCGGCTTGCGCAGGTCCTGGGGACTGGTGCGCTCCCCGCAGCTCTCGCCGCAGGAGGAGCAGTTGTGGGTACACTCGCTCATTTTCACACATCTCCTTACCTCGCCAGGGCATAAAATACCCCGGCAAAAAAATTTTCAAAAATACCTTGACAGGCGAGGTATCTCGTGTTATAGTAAGCTCACAAAGTTACTTCGGCTCATGAGGTATCTTGTTAGGCCGTGTATCTCGGCAAAACAGAAAACAACGACCGATCAAAGAAGGGAGGACGCCATGTCAATTTCTGCGGACACCCTGCGCGGACACACGGACACTATTATTTTAGCACAACTTGCGCGCGGGGACAACTATGGTTACGAAATCAACAAAAACATTCAGCAGCTGACTCAAGGGGAGTATGGTCTCAAGGAGGCCACTCTATACACCGCCTTTAAGCGGCTGGAGCAGTCCGGCTTCATCGCCTCCTACTGGGGAGACGACGGTCCCGGGGCCAGGCGGCGGTACTACGCCATCACCGATGACGGCCGCGCCCGTTGGGCGGAGGCCCGGCAGGAGTGGGAAAACACCCGCGCGCTTCTGGACGCGCTGATTTCTATAGAGGAGGATCAAAACAATGGATGACATGAAGCTGAAATTAAGCGAGTCGGTGGCCACCCGCCTGTCCGCCGCCCCCGCCTCCAAGGAAAAGGACGAGCTCATCGAGGAGCTGTCCGACAACCTGTACCGCCGCTTTTTGGAGATGACCGGCGCGGGCCTGCCCGATGAGGATGCCTTCACCCGGGCTCTGGATGACCTGGGCGACGTGGACGAGCTGCTCAGCTATCTGGGCGTGGAGCCCGGCGGCGTAACCATCGACCAGGCGGGGAGCCAGACCCGGATCACCACCAAGAGCGGCAAAACCGTCATCACCAACAATCCCGGCGGCGATGAACCCATCACCATCAACAGTGGGGACAGCCACCCCATCACCATCAACCCCGACGAGCCTGAGGAGATGAAGGCCGCGCGGCTGGCCGCGGAGGCGCAGCGTATTCAGGACGAGGCAGAGGCCGCGGGCGCCCCCCAAGGCGAGCGGGACGAGCATGGTGACACGCACTACAACTACACCGGCCAGAACGACCTGGACGCCATCCTGGCCAACGTGGGCGAGATCTGCCGGGTGGCCATGGACCAGGTGAAGGAGGCCGCCAAGCAGGCCAAAGACGCCATCCAGCGCCGCACTGTCGTGGAGAAGGACAACGGCCACATGAAGGTCCACTTCAACACTAACCCAGAGGGGACCGTGCCTCCCACGCCTCCTACTCCTCCCACACCGCCGACGCCTCCCACTCCCCCCACGCCGCCGGCACCGCCCACAAGCAGGGGCTGGGAGTTTGAGGCGGAGCTGGACACCGACCAGGGCCGGTTCTTTGCCGGCGGCGGCCCCAAGGAGAAAAAAGACGTGGTGTACGGCTTCGGCTATGACAAGGATAAGGGCGGCTTCTTCGCCCAGTGGGGCGAGTATCAGGGCGACAGCCACGCTGACCACACCGGCCCCCATTTCAGCGGTCAGGACTCAGGTATGAGCCCCAACGATGACGGCTCCTACTCCGTCACTTCTCTGAAGGACCTGCGGGGCATTGAAGTCATCACCACCACCGGAGACGTGACCATCCACGTCAGCGAATCCCCCGACGCCGGCGTCATCATTGACGGCGACGTGGACGAGCTGGACGTAACCTGCTCCGCCGACGGGGTGCTCACCATCCGGGAGGGCCGCACCGCCAGCTCCTCCTTCTTCTCCCGCCGGGGTTTCTGCTCCGCCGACGTGGAGCTCTATCTCCCCCGCCGGCACTGGGACCTGATCATCGTAAACACCGCCAGCGGCGACGTGGAAATTGACCGGGATGCTCTGGACATTGACCAGCTCACCGTCGCCACCGCCAGCGGCAATCTGAGCGCCCGCCTGCGCGCCTGCGCCCACCTCAATTTCAAGTCCTCCAGCGGCGACTTGGAAATTCAAGGCGACTGCCTCCGCATCCAGGCCGAGACCATGAGCGGCGACATCACCCTGCGCGGCCAGACGCAGGACACCCGGCTGCATACCGCCAGCGGCGACATCGAGCTGAGCGGCCCTGTCAGCCAGCTCCGCGCCAGTTCCATCAGCGGCGATGTGACCGTAACCACCTCCGTCCTGCCGGAAATTCTGGAGCTGTCCTCCAAATCCGGCGACTGTGAGGTCCTTCTGCCCGACGCAGGGCCCTTCATGGTGCGGATGAAAACCACCAGCGGCGAGTTCGACTGCACTTTCCCCATGAACTATATCAACGGCGTGTTCGTCTACGGCAACGGCTCCGGCCCCGTCTATTCCATGACCACCATCAGCGGCGATATATCGCTGGAGCGCCATTGAGGAGGCCCCTATCATGAAGAATTTCGCTGTTTTCGATATCCGCCCGCGCCGCACCGGCGGCGCGGCCTGGAACAAGCGTCCCCAGTTGGACCCCTTCGCCGCCGAGCTGGCCGCCCAGGGAGTGTACCACGGCATTCTGCCCTCGGCGGGCGCCACGCTGAACGCCGCACACCTTCTTCTGCGTTAACCGGAAAGGAGCTTGATTGAATATGAAGCGTTTGTACCGTACCCAAGGCCCCGACGCCATTTTGTGCGGCGTATGCGGGGGAATCGCCCATTACTTCAATGTCGATCCCACAGTCGTGCGTGTGGCCACCGTTCTGCTGGTGGCATTTGCGGGCCTGTCCCTGTGGGTGTATATTGTCGCCGCCCTGATTATGCCCAAAGAGTACTGAGCCTCGCCGTTACGCGCTCCATATCCTTCGCTTCAGCCGCCCCTCCTCTCCCCGCAAAGCCAGAAAACGGCTTTGTGGGAGCCCCGGAAGGGCGCGGATAAATGAGGAAGCGCGCCGCGAGCAGGCAAAGCACAAACTACCAGGGAGAACCCGCTGTATTGACCAAGATCGGCAGGAGGACGGCGCGGAGCGCGATTGCCCGATCCGCCCCGCCCCCTCCAACGCCAGCCCGACCGGGAACCTATCCTCCCCCGGCCGGGCTGGCGTTTTTTCTCCTTATCCTTGTAAAACTCCCCTTCCCATGGTATGATAAGCTCACTTTCTATATTGACAGGAGGTTTTTTCATTATGTCAGACGCGAAAAAAATTCCCCAGCGCAGCGAAATCCCCGTGGAATACACCTGGAACACCGCCGACATCTTCCCCGCCGACCAGGCCTGGGAGGAGGAGTTCGCCCAGGTCCAGGCCCTGGTTCGCACCCTCCCCAGCTATCAGGGGCGGCTGGGTGAGAGCGCCGATACCCTGTACGAATACCTCACCCGCTCGGTGGAGGCCGGGGACCGGGCGTCCAACCTGCACCGCTACGCCTCCCTCCGCCAAGACGAGGACACCCGAGTAGGCCAATATCAAGCGATGGCCGGCAAGGGCATCAGCCTCTATGTGGAGCTAACCTCCTCCACCGCCTTCGACACCCCGGAGCTGCTCAAGCTGTCCCCGGAGACCTTGGAGCGGTTCTACGCCGAAAAGCCGGAGCTGGAGCTGTACCGCCGGTACTTCACCGTCCTCCAGGATCGGAAAGAGCACACCCTGTCCGACAAGGAGGAAAAGCTGCTGGCCGCCGCCGGGGAGATGGCCCAGGCTCCTTACGAGACTTTTTCCAAATTCACCTCCGCCGACCTGACCTTTCCCGATGCGGTGGACGGAAACGGCAACCGCCTGCCCCTGTCCAACGCCTCCTTTGTCCCCTACGAGATGAGCGAAGACCGGGCCCTGCGCCGCTCCGCCTACGAGCTCTATTACGACACCCTGGGGCAGTTCAAAAACACCACCGCCGCTCTGTTGAACGCCGAGGCCAAGGGGCGCTCCTTCGCCTCTACCGCCCGAAAGTACGACCCCCCCCTGATTGCCGCCGTAAGCGCCAACCGGGTACCCCCGGAGGTCTACCACAGCCTGGTGGACACGGTGAACGCCAACCTGGACAAAATGCACCGCTACGTCCGCCTGCGCAAGAAGCTGCTTGGCCTGGACGAGCTGCATATGTACGATATCTACGCCCCCATGGTGGCTGGCGCGTCCAAAACCATCTCCTTTGAGGAGGCCAAGGCCACCGTGTACGATGCCCTGGCTCCCATGGGTGACGCGTACCGTGCCATCATCCAAGAGGGCTTTGACCACCGCTGGATCGACGTGTACGAAAACGTGGGCAAGCGCTCCGGCGGCTATATGAGCGACGTGGCGGTCCACCCCTATATCCTGCTCAATCACAAGGACGACCTGGACAGTATGTTCACCCTGGCCCACGAGATGGGCCACGCCGTCCACTCCTACCTCAGCGCCAAAACCCAGCCTTCCATTTATAAAGACTACGTTATCTTTGTGGCCGAGGTGGCCTCCACCTGCAACGAGGCCCTGCTCATGGAGCACCTGCTGGCCAACACCACGGACAAGAAGGAGCGGGCATGGCTGCTCAACCACTTCCTGGAGCAGTTCAAGGGCTCGCTGTACCGCCAGACCATGTTCGCCGAGTTTGAACTGCGCATGGGTGAGCTCAACGCCCAGGGCGCCCCTCTCACCGCCGAGCTTTTGTGCGCCGAATACAAGGCGCTGAACGCCAAGTATTTCGGCCCCGACATGGTGACGGACGACCGCATCGCCCTGGAGTGGGCCCGGATTCCCCACTTCTATTATAATTATTACGTGTACCAGTACGCCACTGGCTACTCCGCCGCCATCGCCCTGTCCCGCCGCATTTTGAAGGAGGGCGCACCCGCCGTGGATGATATGCTGGGCTTCCTCTCCGGCGGCAGCTCTAAGGATCCCATCGACCTGCTGCGGGGGGCCGGGGTGGACATGGCCTCCCCCCAGCCCGTCCAGGACGCGCTGGATCTGTTCGGCACGCTGATCGACGAGATGGAAGCTCTGATGGAACAGTAAAAGGAAAAGCCGGGGCCTGTGCCCCGGCTTTTCGCTTGCCCTGCAAACGGGCTGTAATAATTAATGTGCACAAAATAATTTGACCTTTGCGCTGATATAGGTGCAATTGCGGTACAAATTTATGATAATATGGGGCGTGACAAGGGAGGTGAGAGGGATTTCGCCAACTTGGCTGTGGAGCCGTTCTCAAAGCCTCTGCTTCAACTGGTACAGCAGATTCAGCGCCTCGATGGGCGTCAGGGTTTCCACGGCGGTATTGCGCAGCTCGTCCAGCACCGCCGCCCCCGCCATA
>ERZ808046.1276-NODE-1276-length-11864-cov-3.519131_pt1 | contig 11864 bp, 9 predicted proteins | sample MGYA00380196_ERZ808046 | MGnify/ENA primary metagenome ERZ808046 (study PRJEB31490, sample SAMN06133421) | mouse gut metagenome | isolation source: Z6_2 | host: mice | place: China: Chengdu | collected 2015-05 ...
ACATCATCTTCTCCAAGTACGCCCGGACGGGGGACGGCATCCTCACCGCCCTGAAGGTGATGGAGGTGATGATGGCCAAGAAGGAGACGCTGAGCCGTCTGGCGGAGCCGGTGACGATTTACCCCCAGGTGCTGATCAACGTGCGGGTGAAGGACAAGAAAACCGCCCAGGACGACCCTGCGGTGCAGGCGGCGGTACAGGCCGTGGCCGACGAGCTGGGGGACACGGGGCGGATCCTGGTGCGGGAGTCGGGCACCGAGCCGCTGGTGCGGGTGATGGTGGAGGCCCCGGAGAAGGGCCAGTGCCAGAGCCTCGCACAACGTGTAGTAGACGTGATCATCGCCCAGGGACATCAAGCGGAGTAAGCAAAAAGCGCCCCGGAGAAAAACTTCTCCGGGGCGCTTTTTTGCTATATCAGGTTTTTCAGACACTCGTCGCCGATCTCCTTTGCCCGCTCCAGGCTGTCTGCCACATGGCGCATATCCGGTATGGGTAGGTACTGGAACCAGTCCTCCGGCATATAGCCGTCGGAGTCCGTATACCGTTTCTCCACGCGGATGTCGAACAGCCCGTCCCGGCGGCGGGAGATCTCGTATTTGTACTCGCCGCTGGGGGAGAACGCTTCGTACAGGATTTCCATGGGGGCATTCTACCCTCAGCGATCCCACTTGGCGATGAGCGCCCGGATCTGATCCTCGAACTTGCCCAGATCCTTGTTGGAGCCGCCCCGGTTGTGGGCGATGACCTCCAGCAGCTTCTGGCCCATATCCTCCAGACGGCGGTAGGCCGGGGAGCCCATGGGGGCCGCCGGGATCTTGGGCTCCAGCACGATGCCCGGGGCGATCATGCGGTTGTCCAGCAGGTCGTAGACCTCCTCATAGTTGGGGGAGTGGGCCTGGAAGCCCAGGTCCCGCAGGGTTTGGGCATAGGCCTCGGTGGTCTTGTGCTCCCCGTGGACCACAAACACGTGGGTGGGCTTGGGGGCGTAGGCGTTGATCCAGCGCAGCAGGCCGTCCCGGTCGGCGTGGGAGCTCAGGCCGTGGAAGCGGACGATGCGGGCGCGCACGGCGATCTCCTCGCCGAACAGCTTTACGTGGGATGCGCCGTCCAAAATGCGCCGGCCCAGGGAGCCGTCCGCCTGATAGCCCACGAACAGGATGGTGGACTCCGGCCGCCACAGGTTGTGCTTGAGATGATGGCGGATACGCCCCGCGTCGCACATACCGGAGGCGGAGATGATGACTTTGGGCATGGGGTCGGTGTTCAGCGTGCGGGACTCCTCGCTGCTCTCGGTGATATTCAGCCCGGGGAAGCGGAACAGCGCCCCGCCCCGCAGGGTCTGAATCTCCTCCTCGTCCAGATAGCCGGTCAGGTCGCCGGAGAAAATCTCCGTGGCCGCCCCGGCCAGGGGAGAGTCCACATATACCTGGAAATCGGGATTGTGCTTCACCAGGCCCTGCTCCTTGATCTCCCGGATGAAATAGAGCAGCTCCTGGGTGCGGCCCACGGCAAAGGAGGGAATCACCAAATTGCCCCCTTTGGACAGGGTTTCCTCAATGACCTGGGCCAAGTCGGCGGCGTAGTTGGGCTTCTCCTTGACGGAGTGGAGGCGGTCGCCGTAGGTGCTCTCCGTGACCACGTAGTCCGCGTCGGTGATGTGCTGGGGGGCGCGGATGATGGGAGTCTTGCGGTTGCCGATGTCGCCGGAGAAGACCACCTTGCGGGTGACATCCTCCTCGGTGAGCCACATCTCCACGCAGGCGGAGCCCAGCAGGTGGCCCGCGTCCACAAAGCGGATTTTGATGCCGTCGGAGATTTGCAGCTCCTGCCCGTACTCGCAGGTGACAATGTGGCGCAGGGCCTTTTCCACGTCCACAATGGTGTAAAGGGGTTCTACTGGCGCTTTGCCCGCCCGCTGGCCCTTTTGGTTTTCCCAGGCCGCGTCGCTCTCCTGGATGTGGGCGGAGTCCCGCAGCATGATGGACAGCAGCTCCGCCGTCAGCCGGGTGCAGTAGATGTTGCCGGAAAAGCCCTGCTTGACCAGCAGGGGGATGCGGCCGGAATGGTCGATGTGGGCATGGGTGACCACCACGTCGTCGATGTAGGCGGCGGAGAAGTCCAGCTCGGCGTTGTTCTGCTCGTCCCGGCCCTGCTGAAGACCGCAGTCCACCAAAACCTTGTGCCCGTTGGCCTCTACGCAGTGGCAGCTGCCGGTGACCGCCTTGGCGGCGCCAAAAAAGGTCAATTTCATGAAAAAGAACCCTCCGTTCATATGTTCATTGTGCACTTTCTCTAATTTGTATTGTATATCAGGCGGCGGGAAATGTAAAGACCATTTCCACATAATTTCGACGCAGATGGAGGGAGAAGCAAATCTGAACTTGTGTTTTGCTATGGAGCTGTGATATAATCATTATAAAGTGCGCTTCTATACCCAATTCGGCCAGTTCAGGAGAGGGCGGCGGCGCGCAGCTGATACTCGAATAAGGAGATGCTTGCCTTGGAGAGAGCCACAAACAAACAAAAAATTCTTATCGTGGACGACTCGGAAATGAATCGAGCCATCCTGGCGGATATGCTGGGCAATGAGTTCGATATCCTGGAGGCGGAGGACGGCAGCGAAGGGGTGGCCATGCTTCAGCGGCACAGCATGGAGATTTCCCTGGTGCTGCTGGACATTGTGATGCCCAAGCTGGACGGCTTCGGCGTGCTGTCCATGATGAACAAGTACCACTGGATTGAAGATATCCCGGTGATTATGATCTCGGCGGAGCGGGGCTCGTCCCACGTGGAGCGGGCCTTTGAGATGGGGATCACCGATTTTATCAGCCGGCCCTTTGACGCGCTCATTGTCCACCGCCGGGTGGTAAATACCATTTTGCTGTATGCCAAGCAGAAAAAACTGATGTCGCTGGTGGCTGACCAAATCTATGAGAAGGAACACCGCAGCAGCCTGATGATCGACATACTCAGCCATATCGTGGAGTTTCGAAACGGGGAGAGCGGGATGCACGTGCGCCATGTGCACATCCTGACGGAGACGCTGCTCACGGCGCTGACCCGGAAGACGGAGCGGTACCGCCTCAGCCCCACGGACATCTCCGTCATCAGCACCGCCTCCGCCCTGCACGACATTGGCAAAATCGCCATTCCGGAGGAGATTTTGAATAAGCCGGGGAAGTTCACCCCGGAGGAGTTCGCGGTGATGAAATCCCACTCTATGGTGGGAGCGGAAATGCTGGAGGGGCTGACCGCCTATCAGGACGAGCCGCTGGTGAAGGCGGCCTATGAGATCTGCCGCTGGCACCACGAGCGCTGGGACGGCAGAGGCTACCCGGACGGGCTGAAGGAGAACGAGATTCCGATTTCCGCCCAGATTGTGGCGCTGGCGGATGTGTACGACGCGCTGACCAGCGAGCGGGTGTATAAGCCCGCGTTCAGCCATGAGAAGGCGGTGGAGATGATTCTCAACGGGGAGTGCGGCATCTTTAACCCCCTGCTGATGGACTGCCTGCGGGACTGCGCGGACGAAATCCAGGAGGAGCTGGGCAACGACACCGCTCTGCGCCAGGGCCAGCGGGAGATGCAGAACGTGGCCAGGGAGCTGCACAAGCACGAGGAGCTCACTGCGTCCGAGCGCACCCTGGAGCTGCTGGAGCATGAGCGGATGAAGTACAGCTTCTTTGCCGCCATGACGGAGGAAATCCAGTTTGAGTACACTGTGCAGCCCTCTATGGCGACGTTGTCCGCCTGGGGAGCGGAGCGGCTGGGCGTAGATGAGATTATCATGGACCCGGAGCACAACGAGCGGGCGATGCAGCTGCTGGGAAAGGAGAACTGGCAGGGACTGGCGGACGCCCTCCACGCCACCACGCCGGGCAACCCGGTCATCACCTATGACTGCCTGATCAACTACGAGGGAGGGGGGCGCTGGACGCGGATTGTGGCCCGGGCCACCTGGTCCTCCGACGAGCCGCCCCGGTACACCGGCGCCATCGGAAAGGCCATCGACATCCACGACTCCCGGATGCAGATGGATAACCTGGAGCGCATGGCCACCCACGACGCCATGACGAGCCTGCTCAACCACGCCACCGCCAAAAAGCGGGTGCTGGAGCGGCTGAAGGAGCGGCCCGAGGGGAAATACGCCCTGGTGATTTTCGACTTGGACCACTTTAAGCAGGCCAACGATACTTACGGCCATATGTTTGGCGACCGGGTGCTGGTGCACGTGGCCAATAAGCTGCGGCAGAGCATCCGGGACGGGGACATCGCCGCCCGAGTGGGCGGGGACGAGTTCCTGATTTTCCTGGAGTGTAAGATGGAGATCGAGCCGGCGGTGGAGCGCATCTATACCGCCCTGACGGGGCGGTTTGAGAACTTCCCCATCTCTGTGAGCATGGGCGTGGCCACCATCGAGTCGGTGGGCTCTGATTACAATGCGCTGTTTCAGGCGGCGGACCGGGCGCTGTATACCGTGAAACGGTCCGGCCGGGGATATTTCCGCTTTTATGACGACAGCATGGAGAGCACTTTGTCCGCCATCTCGCCCATTGACGGCGGACAGGAGGCGCCCAAGCCGGCGCAGAATGAGAAAGGAGAGTGCTGAATATGACGCTGAAAGAGTGCTACGCCGCCATGGGCGGAGACTATGATGAGGTAATCGGACGCCTGCGCAGCGAGCGGCTGGTGCAGAAATTCGTGCTGAAGTTTTTGGACGACGGCAGCTATGACCTGCTGTGCCGCGCGCTGGAGGAGGGAAACCGGGAGGAGGCCTTCCGGGCGGCGCACACCATCAAGGGCGTGTGCTCCAATCTGGCCTTTACGCAGCTGCTCCAATTCAGCAGCCAGCTCACCGAGCTGCTGCGGGAGGACGGCGGGGACTCAGAGCAGGTTCAGGCCCTGTTTGGGCAGGTGCGGGAGAGCTATCAGCGCACGGCCCAGGCCATCCGAAGCTTTCGGGAGGAGGCTGAGACATGAAAAATAAGACGACGCGATTTCTGATCACCAGTCTGATCGGGGTCGCGCTGCTGTGCGTGTTTGTTTTCTCCTTTTTTGCGATCCACATGAGCGGCCAAAGCGCCCGCACCATTAACGAGGTGGGCACGCTGTATATGTCCAGCATGAGCCAGCAGATTTCCATCCATTTTGAGAGCATTATCAATTTGCAGCTGGATCAGCTGGAGGTGCTGGTGAAGACCATCACGTCCGACGAGGTGCACAGCAACCGTGGGATGCAGGAGGAGCTGATTAACGGCGCCCGCGCCAGGGATTTCAGCTATCTGGCCTTTTACCGCAACGACGGGACGATGGAAATGCTTGACGGCGCTCAGCTCACCGTCACCGATCCGGAGCCCTTTTTGACATCGCTGCGCAAGGACGAGAAAAAGGTGGCCATTGGGACCAACCCCAAGGGAGAAAAGGTGATTTTGCTGGGGATGCCCTCCCCCCACGAGCCCACCCCGGAGCACGACTGCGCGGCCCTTGTGGCCGGGCTGCCGGTGTCCTACATCAGCGAGAACCTCTCCCTGGAGGAGAACAGCGAGCGGGCCTATTCCTTTATCATCCGGCGGGACGGGTCTTTCGTCATCCGCAGCAACGACGCCTTTCGCAACAACTACTTCGAGCGGGTGCGCGTGCTCTATGAGGACGTAAACGGCCTGAGCGCGGCGCAGTACTTGGAGGAGCTGGAGGAGGCCATGCGATTGGGGCGGGATTACTCCAATGAATTTACCATGGAGGGAGAACGCTATCACCTGTATTGCACCAGCCTGCCTTACTCCGAGTGGTATCTCATCACCTTTTTGCCCTACGGCTCCATGGACACCATTGTCACCGGCTTCAGCCGGGAGTGGGGCGGCATGACGGTCATCAGCGCCATCGTGGTTCTTTTCGCCTTGCTGCTGGTGTTTTACAAGTACTTCGGCCTCACCCGGCAGCAGCTGCGGGAGGTGGAGGCGGCCAGAGCCGCGGAGGAGGAGGCGCGAAAGGAGGCTGAACACGCCAACCGGGCCAAGAGCGAGTTCCTGTCCAACATGAGCCACGATATCCGCACGCCCATGAACGCCATCGTGGGCATGACCGCCATCGCCACGGCCAATATAGACGATAAGCAGCAGGTGCAGCACTGCCTGAAGAAGATCACCCTGTCCAGTAAGCACCTGCTGGGGCTGATTAACGACGTACTGGATATGTCCAAGATTGAAAGCGGAAAAATGACGCTGAATATGGACCAGGTGTCGCTGCGGGAGGTGGTGGAGGGCATCGTATCCATCTGCCAGCCCCAGGTAAAGGCCAAACAGCAGCAGTTCGACGTGTTCATCCACGACATCTGCGCCGAGGAGGTGCTGTGCGACAGCGTGCGTCTCAATCAGGTGCTGCTCAACCTGCTGTCCAACGCGATTAAGTTCACCCCGGAGGGGGGGAAAATTCACGTGGCCTTGGGGGAGGAGGAGTCCCCCAAGGGAGAAGATTATGTGCGCGTATGCATTCAGGTGAAGGACAACGGGATTGGAATGTCCAAGGATTTCATGAAGCACATCTTTGATTCCTTCGCCCGGGAAGACAGCGCCCGGGTGCACCGCACCGAGGGCACAGGGCTGGGCATGGCCATCACGAAGTTTATTGTGGTGGACGCCATGGGGGGTAATATTGACCTCAAGAGCGAGCAGGGCAAGGGTACGGAATTCAATGTTACGCTGGATTTGGAGAAGGCCCTGACCGTGGAGGAGGACATGATTCTCCCCAACTGGAATATGCTGGTGGTGGACGACGACCGGCAGCTGTGCGAATCCACTGTGGCGGCGCTGAAATCCATCGGCGTGAACGCCGAGTGGACTCTGGACGGGGAGAGCGCCCTGACTATGGTGATGCAGCGGCACCGCCGGGGGGATGGATATCAGATTATCCTGTTGGACTGGAAGCTCCCCGGCATAGACGGGATCGCCACGGCCCGGCGCATCCGCCAGGAGCTGGGGGAGGACGTGCCGATCTTGCTGATCTCCGCCTACGACTGGGGGGAGATCGAGGTCAAGGCGAGAAGCGCGGGTATCACCGGCTTTATTTCCAAGCCGCTGTTTAAATCCACCCTGTTCAACTCTCTGCGGCAGTTTGCCGGGACGGAACAGGAGGTTCATGAGGAGAGCCGCAGCGAAGCCAGCCGAAATCTGGAGGGACGGCGGATTCTGGTGGCTGAGGACAACGAGCTCAACTGGGAGATCGCAAATGAGCTGCTCAGCGCCGAGGGACTGGTGCTGGACTGGGCGGAGAACGGGCATCTCTGTGTGGAAAAGCTGCTGGCCTCCCCGCCGGGGTATTACGATGCGGTGCTGATGGACGTGCGAATGCCTGTGATGGGCGGCTATGAGGCCACCCAGGTGATCCGCAGCCTGGACCACCCGGACCATGACCTGCCCATCATCGCCATGACTGCGGATGCGTTTGCAGAGGATGTGAAGCGCAGCTTGGAGTGCGGCATGAACGCCCATGTGGCCAAGCCCATTGACGTGCGGGAAGTGCTGCACCTGCTGGACAAATACATCAAGCCCTGAGAGAATCCCCGCCGTAAGGCGGGGATTTCTTTTGGCCCATAGAAAAGGGAGAACGGCGGAGGGGAAGCGGGATGGAATGGCCGGTTTCGACAGGAAAAATATAATAAAAGGAAATAACTCCTTCTATTTACAGCTGGGGAAAGGAATGCGAAAAAAGCCAAAAAGCCCTGGGGTTGGAGCGGTTTTTTGTATGGTTTCGGTCAGGGGGCGGGAGAAAAAAAGAGTTGCACTTCCTGGAACACCGTGATATAATAAGACGCTGTTATGCAACAGAGTGGGGAAGTGAATTCCGCGAGAGTTCGGGACGGTCCGAACGCATATCCCCGGCGTCGTTTAAAACGGTTTTTATACCTCTGCGAGAGGTCGTCAGGCTTGTGAAAATATGTATGTTCCACGGGGCGGGCACATAGTATTCAGGATGTGCGCCGCGGCCGGCAAATACAGGAGGGCTGAATATGAATTTTATGACGAGCAATTCTCAGCTTCTGCTGGAGAAATCCATGGGATTTCTCTGGACCAAGCAGGCGGCGATTCTGGACAATATCGCCAATGCGGAGACGCCCAACTATAAGGCGAAGGTTGTCACCTTTGAGGACTCCATCCGCGAGAAGCTGGAGCAGGCGGCCGCCCCGGCCCAGGGAGACGGCATGGTGAAGCAGTCGGTGCGGGAGGTGCTGGAGAGCGCCGAGCCCTATGTGTTCGAGGCCCAGGAGCAGACCCGCATGGACGACAACGGCGTGAACGTCACCGATCAGATGATTGAGATGATCCGCAACGCCTATCAGCAGCAGTATGTCTATCAGGCCATCAACAAGCACTACGCCATTTTGCGCATGGCCGTGAAGGGCCAGTAATAGGGAGGACTTACCATGGGATTCATGAATACGATTAACATTGTGGGCTCCGGCCTCACCGCGCAGCAGCTGCGGCTGGACATCGTGGCGGAGAACGTGACCAACTCCCAGACCACCCGGGTGGAGAACGGCGAGGGGGCCTACCGCCGGAAGATGGTGGTGTTTGAGGCGGTCAGCGGCCGGGACAGCTTCCGGGACGTGATGGCCCGGGCCATGGGAAGCACGACGGTGTCCAACAGCGGCGTGTCCCCCAACGCCGGCGGCGTCATCGTCACCGAGATCCGGGAGGACGAGTCGCCCATGAAGATTGTCTATGACCCGACCCATCCAGACGCGGACGAGGACGGTTATTTGGAAATGCCCAATGTGGATATGGTGAAGGAGATTGCCGACGCCATGGCCGCCACCCGGGCCTTTGCCTCCAACGTCACCGCGTTCAATACGCTCAAGTCCGTCATCTCCAGCGGCCTGGAGATCGGCAGGTAACGCACCCCAATATAAAGGAGAGAAATCGCCATGAGCACTGGCTTTGAGGGCATCAACCCTGTGAATGCGGGCATCACCGGCATCATCAGCTCTATTCAAAAGATTCTTCCCCCCGTTCAGGCGGAGCAGGAGGAGAAAGCCGTTGGTCTGGACGAGGTGAAGGACAGCGCGTTCGGCTCCCTGTTCGGCTCCCTGATTCAGAACGTGAAGGACACCGACGCGGAATTTACGCAGGCGCAGTATCTGCTGGCCACCGGCCAGCTGGACAATCCCGCTCAGTTGAATATCGCGGCATATAAAAACGAGATCGCGGTGGATCTGCTGATTCAAATGCGCAACCGGGCGCTGGATGCCTACAACGAGCTGAAGAACATGAACGTGTAACGCGGGGTTCACAAACTCGGTAAGAACGCGGAGAGCGGGGTAGATGGTACTTGAACAAGGAAAAGCTGAAGGGCTATCTGGATAAAGTAAAAACAGCCCTTGGGAAAGTTTCCAAAAAAATATGGATCTTGATTGCGGTGGCCGTGGCCGCCGTCATCGTGGGCGTTATCATCTTCGCAAACACCAGGCCCTACACTCCCCTGATTGACCGGGCGACCAACGAGGAGACGAATACAGTGCTCCTCTGGCTTCAGGACCAGGGAGTGACGGACTACCGGCTGGAGGGCACGGGAACCATTATGGTGCCGGCGGGGCAGGCCGCTTCGCTGAAGGCCAAGCTGCTCCAGGAGCAGTACTCCAGCGGCACCGCCTCTCCCAGCGGGTACTTCGAGCGGGTGAGCGCCCTGTCCACCCAGGTGGACCGGGAACGGGCCTGGCTGCTGGATTTGCAGGATCGGATGGAGCAGACCATCCGGCAGTTCCCCGGTGTGCGGGACGCTGACGTGAGCATCAATCCCGGCGAGGACCGGGGGTATGTGCTGGATGCTAACAACATGGTGGAGGCCACCGCGGGCGTGATTCTGACCATGCAGGAGGGCAAGCTGCTCAGCGACGGACAGGCCAACGCCATCCGCAACTACATATCTCACAGCGTGCCCGGGCTTGACGTGGAAAACGTCACCATTGAGGATACGCTGGGCAACACTTATAGCAATTTCCTGGGGGATGGATCCGGCAACGGGAATGCGGCCGACTCCTCCGCCCTGAAGCTCCAGTTGGAGCAGGAGTGGTCCAACCGCATCCGCACCAGGGTGATCCAGGTGCTGGCCCCCGCCTTTGGCGGAGCGGAAAACCTGGGCGTGGCGGTAAACTGTAACGTGGAGCTTGGCGACAAGACCATTGTGGACTACGATGTCCGCCTGCCCGAATTTGCCCAGGACGGTTCCACCAACGGCGCGGGCATCATCGGCACCCGCTTCTACGCCTATGAGTTCCTCACCGACGACCAGTCCACCGCCGGCGGCATTGTGGGCACCACCACCAACGCAGACCTGCCCACCCAGGTGGAGCAGGGCGAGGCCGTGGACGAGGTGCAGCAGATCCGGGAGGGCCAGGGCAACATCGAGTACGACAACCCCAAGACCCAGACCACCATGGTGGTGCACTGCGGCACGCTCACCGACGTGAGCGTGGCCATTACGGTGAATTCCTCGGTGGTGCCCGGCGGCATTGTGGACGTGGACGGCGTTCAGCGCCTGGCGGCCAGCGCGGCGGGCATCATGCCCGTGACGACCGAGGAGATGAGCGCCGAGGAGTATATCAGCTGGAAAGTGCCGGTGCTGGCCACGCCCTTCCCCGTGGAGGAAGTGGAGGAGCCCACCACCACGCCGGGCCTGATCGCCGGCATCCCCATCTGGGTGTTTATCGCCGCGGGCGCGGGGCTGCTGCTGTTCGCCATTCTGCTCACCGTAATTCTGCTGCTGCGCCGGAAAAAGCGCAAAAAGCAGGAGGAAGAAGAGCGGGCGATGGAGGAACTGCTGGCCACCACCATGCCGGGCCAGACGGAGATGGGGCCGGACGGACAGCCCATCGAGGTTCAGCTGGACGAAAACGGCAACCCGGTGGCCGGGGCCAACGTTATGGATTTGCACACCGAGCGGAGTATGGAGCTGCGCCAGGACATCCGGGACTTTGTGGATGAAAACATGGAGGTTGCGGCCCTGTTGATCAAGAGCTGGCTAAAGGAGGATGGAGACAATGCCTGACGCCGCAGTAGCAGCAGCTGAGACAAAGGCGGCGCCCGCCGCTGAGGCGAAGGCTTCCGCCTCAAAGAGCCGGAGGCCCGGCGGAGGCACAATCGACATCAGTATGTTCACCGGAGCCCAGCGGGCGGCCACCGTCATCATCGCTTTGGGCGCGGAGCGTGCCTCCGCCCTCTACAAGCACATGGAGCCGGAGGACGTGGAGCAGCTCACCCTTGAGGTGGCAAAGCTGGGCTTCCTGGGTTCGGAGCAGACAGAGGAAATTTTGTTTGAGTTCTACCAGCTGTGCCGCACCAACCGGGCGGTTACAGAGGGCGGCCTGGAGTACGCACGCACGGTGCTGGAAAAGGCCTACGGCGCCCAGACGGCCGACGAGCTGCTGGGCAAGGTGACAAAGTCGCTGCAAAACCGCAGCTTCTCCTTCATGGAAAAGGCGGACGACAAGTCGCTGTTCTCCGCCCTCCAGAACGAACGGCCTCAGACCATCTCGCTGGTCCTGTCCTATGTGGAGCCGGATAAGGCCGCCGCCGTTATCTCGCAGCTGGACGAAAAGCGACAGGTCCAGGTGGTGGAGAGCATGGCCAAGATTGAGAGCGTGTCTCCCATTGCTGTCAAGATTGTGGAGGCGGAGATGCGCAAGAAGTTCTCCAACATTGTCACCAGCGCCAACGTGAAGGTGGGCGGCATCGACTACGTGGCCGACGTGATGAACAACCTGGACCGCACCAGCGAGAAGAACATCTTCGACGGCCTGTCTGCGTACGACCAGGAGCTGGCCGACGAGATCCGCAAGCGGATGTTCGTGTTCGAGGACATCATCACCATGG
>ERZ808046.1277-NODE-1277-length-11861-cov-3.449338_pt1 | contig 11861 bp, 9 predicted proteins | sample MGYA00380196_ERZ808046 | MGnify/ENA primary metagenome ERZ808046 (study PRJEB31490, sample SAMN06133421) | mouse gut metagenome | isolation source: Z6_2 | host: mice | place: China: Chengdu | collected 2015-05 ...
AAAAAGAAGAGATCGTTCCTAAGTTTTTGGAGGAATGTACCTTTGGCGGACATTATTATGCGGTGCCTTTTATGCGTTCCACGGAAGCCTGCTATGTGAATAAGACTTTTGTGGAAGCGTTAGGATATACCCTGCCGGAAACGCTCACATGGGATTTTGTGTGGGAGGTTTCCGAGGCGGCCATGGCAAAGGACGGGGAGGGGAATTATCTGGTTGACGGCGGCAGTTCTTCGGTAAAAGGCGTGGGGGAATACCGGATCATTCCTTTCTTAAAATCTCAGGGGGCGTCTGTGCTGGAGGCCGTCTTTGTGACACATCCCGATGAAGACCACTATAGCGGGATCAGGGAGCTTTTGGAAATGGGGAGAGAGCAGGGCATAGAGGTAAGGAACCTTGTACTGCCTGATGTGGCAGAGGAAGCCAGAACCAAAGAGTATCAGGAACTGGCTCTTATGGCTGGAGAGACCGGAGTGCCGGTTGCCTATATCAGCCAGGGACAGGAGATACGTAATGGAAAACTCCGTCTTGCCTGCCTGCATCCTGCAAAGGGGTATACAGGAAAGACAAACGAATACTCCATAGTGCTGGCACTGACTTACGGTGATTTCAGCGCACTGCTTACAGGAGATGTGGAGGGAGCCGGGGAAAGACAATTGATAAATCTTTTGCAGGAAAAAGAGACACAGCAACGGGTGACCGTGCTTAAAGCCGCCCACCATGGGTCAGCAGGCTCCACACCGGAAGAACTTCTGGACTGCCAAAGACCCTTTTACACTGTGATATCCTGCGGCAGGGGAAACTCCTACGGACATCCCCATGAAGAACTGCTGGCACGGCTGAGAGAGCAGGATACCCATATTTTTATTACATATGAAACCGGAGCGGTGCGTGTTACCACCAATGGGAGAAAGGCAGAGGTGTCCGGGTATCTGGAACATGTTGATTCCCGCGGGCAATGAGCCAAGCGGATGCGTCAGCATCCATTTGGCGAATGCCGCGAGGGTGTTGACTACAATGATCAGTCCGGCGGAGCATCCCGGCGTTTGCCGCAATAAGCTGTCTTGGGGCAGGACGGCAGCGGTTTATCTTCCGGTCCCATAGTCATGGATTTCGGGAAAGGTGAAGCAGGAGGGTTGAAAAATTCACAGCCATGTAATAGAATGTTGTCAGCGGCAGGTAGAAAAAGAATAATGAGTAAAGGATATTGGCGTATGATTGATTTGCAGGATAAAAGTTACTGCCCCACACTGGAGGAAATCGGGGAATATGTGGGAAATGATGTGTTTGACGGGTTCTGTTCAGAAATCAGGGAAAAGTATAAATGCAGTGAAAAAATAGAATACAGCGCATGCAGCATGGAGAGAGGATGGAATGTAAAGTTCAAAAAAGCAGGGAAGTCTTTGTGCACCATATATCCCAGAGAGTCCTATTTTACGGTGCTGCTTGTAGTGGGGCGGAAAGAAAAGGAGCCTTTCGAGGAAAGGATGCAGGAATGGACGGAAAGAATGCAGGAGATCTATGATCAGACACAGGAAGGCAACGGACAGAAATGGCTGATGGTTGATCTGGAAGATAAGGACGCTTTGTACAGGGATGTGTTCCGGTTCATTGAAATACGCAGAGCAGGATGGGGATGTGCTTTCCCACAGGCGGGAAGGTAAAAGCAGGAGACAGGTATGCAGCGTTTGATGCAGGATATTAAGTCAGGACAATTCAATCATATTTATCTTTTGTACGGGGAAGAAGGGTATCTGCGCAGGCAGTACAGGGATAAGCTTAAGGAAGCGGTTATCGGTGATGATAATATGAATTATCATTATTATGAGGGAAAAGATATTTCCGTTGGGGAAGTTATAGACCAGGCGGAAACCATGCCTTTTTTTGCCGAAAGGCGCCTGATTGTTATGGAAAACTGCGGTTTATTAAAAAGCGGCGGGGAACAGCTTGCAGAATATCTGGGAAATCCTTCCCAGACAGCTTTTTTTGTGTTTGTAGAAACGGAAATAGATAAAAGGAGCCGTCTGTACAAAGTAATATCCGCTAAAGGCTGTGCAGTGGAATTTGCAGTCCAGGATGAAACTACTTTAAAACGCTGGGTGCTGGGCATGGTTAAAAAGGAAAATAAAAAGATTTCTGAGCAGGCGCTTAACTTTTTTTTGGAGAAAACGGGAACAGATATGGAGAATATCCGGCGGGAGGCTGAAAAGCTGTTTTGCTACTGCCTTGACAGGGAAGCTGTAACGGAAAATGATATAGAAGAAGTATGTACTAAAAGAATCGGGAACCATATCTTTGACATGATCAGCGCTATAGCCGACAAAAAGCAGAAAAAGGCATTAGAGCTGTACTATGAGCTTTTAGCCCAGAAAGAACCGCCTATGCGGATACTGTTTCTGATCGCAAGGCAGTTTAATATGCTTTTGCAGGTGAAGGAACTTAAGGCCAAGGGATATCAGAACAAGGCAATCGGGGGAAAAGTAGGGCTTCCGGGATTTGTTGCGGGAAAGTATGTGACCCAAAGTTCGCGTTTTGCCACAAAAGATTTGCGCCAGGCACTGGAGGCGTGTGTGGCTGCGGAGGAAGCAATTAAGACAGGCAGGATGAATGACAATATAAGTGTTGAAATGCTGATTATCCAGTACAGCAGTTGAAACAGGATACGCTGCTTTCATGCAGTTGGGGATATTAAGTTGTAAGTTGTTTTAACGGAACTGCTATAAAAAGAGCACAGGATTTTTTAGAAAGGAAGGAAAATAGTTATGGGTATGATTGAAGAAGTACGTGCACAGATGATGGAGGCAATGAAAAACAAGGATAAGGACAGAAAGGACGCATTATCCATGCTGCTTTCCGCACTCAAAAATAAGGCAATCGATAAGCGTAGCGATTTGACGCAGGCCGAGGAATTCGAGGTAGTGAAGAAGGAAATCAAGCAGACAAAGGAAACTATGGAGCTGGCGCCGGAAGACCGGTCCGATATTAAGGAAGCCTGCGCGGTAAGGCTGGCAGTATATCAGGAATTCGCCCCGGAGGAAATGAGTGAGGAGGCCATCCGTGTCCAGGTGACGGAGGTACTTGAAGCCCTTGGAATTACAGAGCCTTCCGGAAAGGATAAAGGAAAGGTCATGAAAGAGCTTATGCCCAGGGTAAAGGGACGGGCAGACGGCGGACTGGTAAACAAAATCGTAGGAGAAATGCTTAGCTGATCATGAAAAGTCAACTTACTACTCTGTGCTACATAGAAAAGGGTAACCAATATCTGATGCTGCACAGAATTTCTAAAGAAAATGATATAAACAAAGATAAATGGATAGGAATAGGAGGGCATTTTGAAGGAGATGAAAGTCCGGAGGAATGTCTTTTGCGGGAGGCAAAAGAGGAGACCGGACTTACCCTCACTTCCTACAGATTCCGTGGGATTGTGACCTTCTGCTCGGAAGGATACCAGACAGAATATATGTGCCTGTATACGGCGGACGCTTTTTCGGGTACCCTTAAAGAGTGCGATGAGGGAAAGCTTGAATGGGTGGATAAGGATAAGATATATGATTTAAATCTCTGGGACGGCGACGAACTGTTCTTTGACCTGCTTGAGAAAGAGACTGGTTTCTTTTCCCTAAAGCTGTGTTACCGTGCTGACGGGTTCTGGTACAGGGCTGTACTTGACGGAAAAGAACTGGAGCTGCTTGATTTGTGTGACGAAAACGGAGTTTATGCAGGCCGTGTAAAGGAAAGAACCATGGTGCACAGGGATGGAGACCGTCATAGAACGGTTCATATCTGGGTAGTCAGGAAAAAAGCAGACGGGCGTATAGACGTGCTTTTGCAGAAAAGGAGCAGGAACAAGGACTCCTATCCGGGATGCTATGATATTTCATCAGCCGGACATATTCCTGCAGGGGAGGATTACGAGACAGCCGCTTTGCGTGAACTTCGCGAGGAACTTGGCATAGAAGCCGAAAAAGAAGATTTGCGCTTTATCGGCATTCATGAAGGCTATATCGAAGACGTCTTCTGGGGCCGGGAGTTTAAGGACTACGAAATCAGCGCCGTATATCTGTATGAAAAGCCGGTCGAAATTTCCGGGCTTATATTGCAGGAGAGCGAAGTGGAAGAAGCGGTGTTCATGGATTATGAGAAAGCGTTTGAAAAAATGCAGGACGGCAGCCTGCCTAACTGCATTTATCCCGAGGAATTTCTACTCATTAAAAAGGCACTGGAGCCGGGATTCATATCTGACGGTGTCCGGGTCGTGGATAAAATGTCATAATTGATTCAGGAACATGCTTGAAATATACAGAGGCTGGCGGGCTGTGTTGGCGTCAATCAGCGCCGCCGCTGCGTTGGCTCCTGCCCCCCGCGCCCTGTGGGTAAATATTTATCCAGTGCCCATGGCATCGGAATTGACATGAATCATTCCACTTTGAATAGAGAAAGAAAAGGTCCCATATTTAATTGTATGATATTCATATTTTTGTACGGAAAAAAATAAAAAGTTTAATGAAAATAGATTGACATATGCTCCCGGTTCCAGTAGTATGGAACTACACCTTTTTGGCGTAGCTAGAGCGTGTTTGAAAAATCATTCCTGTCATCTGCACGCCCCATTTTGCGTGATATTTGTACCAAATTCAGGTTACATAGCCCGCTATGCGCCCTTCATTTTACCCAAGACTCCCACAAATTGTGCCATACATCTGGCAGAAAGCAATTTTCAAACACGCTTTAGAGCATGCCTGACGGATCAGCATATGCCGGGAGGGTTTTGTGATAAGTTCATAATGATGATATATCAATAAGAAAATCCGGCATAGCAGGCATAGGTGGAGTCTTATAGGAAGGGAGGGAGAATATGACAGATACAGAACTGATTTTAAGCCGTCTGGGCGACATGCATCAGGATATGAAAAAGATGCATAGTGAGATAGCAGAGGTGCGAAGCGAAGTATCCGGTCTGCGGGAAGAGATGTATAGTGAGATAGCTAAAGTACGCAGTGAAATAGAGGAACTGCATGTGGAAGTATCAGATTTGCGGGATGAACTGACTGGCAAAATCGAAGGGATCCGCCAGGCGGTAATACGTGTGCGCGACCGAATGGATACGTTGGAATTTGCGCTGCAGACTGAGATTTCCAAGACATATGACCTGGCGCAGGAGAATGCCCGGAAGCTCAGCAGGCTGATATGTTATAAGGGAAAAATTATTCCAATACCTGTGTCATGACAGGAAACATTATAAGATTTAAAATGTTAGTTATCTGCGGAGTCATAGACCGTAGATGAAAGGTAAATTATGAAAATGAGAGAAGGGTAGCTGCCATTTACTTTTAGGGTGATGGCAGCTTTTTTTTACAATAAGCTGTCTCGCGGAGCGTGGCAGCGTTTGTTGGGCTAGAGCGTGTTTGTAAATTGGCCGGATGCAGCGCAAGCCAATCGGGCGCGCGGGCGCTTGATTTTTACGCAGAGTTCCACAAAGGGGAATCTGCCAGAAGTGCCGCATGGGGGATGCGGTGGACAGAGGGATTATATATAAATAGGGGATATCTGATAATTTATACATTGACAAATACCCATAGGGGGTATAATATGTACACAATAAGATACCCGTATGGGGTATAATGATAGCAGAAACGAGGTAATGAACATGAACCAGTCAGGTAATAATAGAGAGGAAAGCCAGTGTAATTGCTGTCGTACGAAACATACACCGAGAACCATCGATCAGCAGAAACAGCTTCAGAACCGTTTGAGCCGTATGGCCGGGCAGTTAAACGGAATCAGCAGAATGCTGGAAGAAAACCGTTATTGCGGGGATATCCTGACACAGATCGCGGCGGTAGAAAGCGCTTTACAGAGTTTTGGATATGTGATTCTCAAAGAGCATATGGAGACCTGTGTGGTGGAGGAGATCAGAAACGGAAACAGCCAGATCATCGGGGAAGTCTTTGAACTGGTGAAGAAATTGAAATAGAATAAAAGGAGTTGCAGCTTATGACGAAACAAAAATATACAGTAACAGGGATGACCTGCTCCGCCTGTTCTTCCCATGTGGACAAGAGTGTGAGGAAGCTGCCGGGGATAGGGGATGTAACGGTGAACCTGCTTACCAACAGTATGCAGGTGAGCTTTGATGAGAATGTCTGTGATGAGAATAAAATTGTTGAGGCAGTGGAAAAAGCGGGATACGGTGCAAGCCTTATGGCAGTACCCGGGCAGGAAAAGAGGGGAGATGGGCCGGTGTCAGAAGGCAGCGGTACAGACAGAAGGACTTTCCCGGACAATGGAACCGTCAGCGTAAATGGCGCCGGCAGGGAAGAAGTAAAGGGCAGGAAGGAAAACAAGGAAATGAAGACAAGGCTTGTCATATCCATTGTTTTCATGATTCTTCTAATGACGGTGTCCATGCATCACATGTTTTTTATGTGGCTGAATCTCCCGGTACCGGATTTCTTTATGAAACTTTTTCACGGCAATGAAAATGCACTTACCTTTGCATTTACCCAGTTTTTGCTGACTCTGCCGATTATCTTTGTAAACCGGAAGTATTTCCAGACCGGATTTAAAACGCTGTTCCACTTAAGTCCCAATATGGACAGTCTGATTGCCATAGGCTCCGGGGCGGCGCTGCTGTATGGAGTTTTTGCAATCTACAGGATTGGTTACGGACTGGGGCATGGGGATGATGTTCTGGTGGGGCGGTATGCTTCTGATTTATACTTTGAGTCGGCGGGAATGATTCTGGCACTGATCACGGTAGGCAAGTATCTGGAAACGCGCTCTAAGGGCAGAACCAGCGAAGCCATAGAAAAGCTGATGGACTTGTCTCCCGAAACGGCAATTCTCCTTTTGGAAAGCGGGGAGGAGAAAGAAATCCCCACTTGGCAGCTTTTGCGGGATGATTTGTTTATCGTAAAGCCGGGGAGCCTTGTACCGGTGGATGGTGTTGTGGTGGAGGGAACTTCCAGCGTTAACGAAGCGGCAATAACAGGAGAAAGCATTCCAGTGGAAAAGCAGCCCGGGGATCTTGTTGTATCTGCCACCATGAACAAAGCAGGGCGGCTGGTCTGCAGGGCTGTAAAGGTAGGTCAGGATACCACATTATCCCAGATCATCCGTCTGGTGGAGGAGGCATCTTCATCCAAGGCGCCTATTGCAAAGCTGGCGGATAAGATTGCAGGGATTTTTGTACCTGCAGTGATGGGCATAGCGCTGGTTACTTTTATTGTCTGGCTGGCAGCGGGCGGAGGCTTTGAAGCGGCCATGTCCAGCGCCATTGCGGTGCTGGTGATTTCCTGCCCCTGTGCGCTTGGCCTTGCCACTCCCGTGGCGATTATGGTTGGAACAGGTGTGGGCGCCAAAAACGGCATACTGATCAAGTCCGGGGATGCCCTTCAGTCGGCCAGGGATATAGATACGGTGGTTCTTGACAAGACAGGGACCATCACAGAAGGAAAGCCCATTGTGACGGATGTGTTTGGGTATGACAGAGAGCTGGATACAGACCAGATAATTGCTCTTGCGGCTGCTTTGGAAAAGCCAAGCGAGCATCCCCTTGCGGAAGCTATTGTGGGGGAAGCCGGGATAAGAGGACTGACGGTGCCGAAAGCTGACGATTTCCAGGCTGTTTTTGGGAAAGGCGTTATGGGAAGCTGTGGGGGGAAAAGGTGTCTGGCCGGAAATATAAAGTTTATGGAAGAAAATCACATTGTGGTTTCCGACTTGCAGGCCCAGGCCATAGCGGAGTTGTCGGAGGAAGGAAAGACCCCTCTTTTATTTGCAGCAGGAGCAGAACTGTCGGCTGTCATAGGTGTGGCGGATACAGTGAAATCATCTTCTGTCGAAGCCATAAAAGAACTTCAGGAGATGAAAATAGAAGTGGTCATGCTGACTGGCGACAATAAGCGGACAGCCGGGGCGGTACAAAAACGCCTGCATATCAATCAGGTTATTGCTGAGGTCCTTCCTGAAGACAAGGAAAAAGAAATCAGAAGACTTCAGGGGGAAGGCCGGAAGGTGGCAATGATTGGCGACGGCATCAACGACGCCCCTGCACTGGCGGCGGCAGACGTGGGGATTGCCATAGGGGCAGGAACAGATGTGGCCATCGACAGCGCTGATATTATTCTGATGAAAAGCCGGCTGACAGACGCCATAACAGCGATCCGTCTAAGCCGTGCAGTGATCAGGAATATAAAGGAAAATCTGTTCTGGGCATTTTTTTACAATTCCATCGGGATACCTTTGGCGGCAGGTATCTTTTATCCGGCATTCGGCATTAAGCTAAATCCCATGTTCGGAGCAGCGGCCATGAGCCTGAGCAGCTTATTTGTTGTGGGAAACGCCCTGCGGCTGCGGAACTTTAAGTCCCATGAAAATAAACATGGGTATGAAGATTTAAAATCTGACGAAGTAAGCATAATTAAAGGAGAGGAAAGACAGGAGGAAAGAAAGATGAACAGAACAATGACAATTGAAGGAATGATGTGTGGACACTGTACTGGAAGGGTCCAGAAGGCGCTGGAAGAAGTAAGCGGGGTTGAGAGTGTTACCATGAGCCTTGAAAACAAGACCGCCGAGGTGGTACTTGCCAAAACGGTAGGGGATGACGTACTTAAAGCGGCTGTCACGGAAGCCGGATATGAGGTGACGGAAATCAGATAAGCCGGGGCCGAAAGGACATTAAGTTTAGAAACGGCAGTCCATGGCAGCAGGGCGCGCTCTGGAGCGTGTTTGAAAATTCATGCCAGCCATCTGCACGTCCCACTTTGCGGCATCTTTGGGTCAAATTCAGGTTACATAGCCCGCTATGCGCCCTTCATTTTACCCAAAGCTCCCACAAATTGTGACATACATCTGGCAGAAAGCAATTTTCAAACACGCTCTAGAGGATCAGTGAAAACGGAAACTGAAGCTGCGGGCAAAAAACCAGAGCAAAACACAGGGTATGAGAAAAATGTAGAATCATTTGAACTGGAATGGAGGCCTGCAGGCACGCTTTTTGGAAGGATCCGGCAGGCAGCGCGGTTAGTCTGGGCTATGGGAATGGTATTCTTTACGATGGTTTTTGGATGGCAGAACCTGCGCTTTTATAGATATCTGCGCAGGACAAGGAAAAAATGGATGGCTTACTCTGCAGGCGGAAGAAAAATCACTGTTTATACAGCAGGGGATAAGCTGGCGTCCCCCTGCCTGTTTGGGTTGATTCCGGCAGTTTATGTTCCTGCTTCAGGGAATAAGGAATCGCTTTCCATGGCATTGGAACATGAAGCGGTTCACTACCGCCATGGCGACCACATCTGGGCCTTTGTCAGAGTTATCTGTCTGATTACCAACTGGTACAATCCATTGGTGTGGATCTGCGCCAGACTCTCTGTATGGGACGGGGAGCTTGCCTGTGATGCCGGGTGTATCCGCCGGCTGGGGGAAGAAAAAAGGAGTGCCTACGGAGAGGCCCTTCTTGCAGCGATAAAGCAGACGAAGGAAAAGGAAAACTTTTTCCAATATGGGGCCATGATGACTTCCGGGAAAAAGTTTATGGCAAAACGGATTGCATGTATTGCACGAAACAGAAAAGGAAGCAGGATTTCGTTAGCGCTTATGGTAATGATGTTAGTTTTTTGCGCTGGATGTACTTTTACAGGAGCAGGGCAGCCGGATGAGACGGTAAAGCCTTCTGCCACAGCGTCCACAGGCGAAGATGCAGACCTGGGGGAAAAGACAGATTTGGAGAAGGCAGGCGGGGTGGAAACAGATTCGGAAAAGGCGGGGGCAGGCCAGCAGGAAGGCACTGGCCTGGACCGCGGGAATACCGGCAGAGAGGGGCAGGTCCGGTATGACCAAAAAGCTGTGGTTCTCACAGACCGGCAGGAAACACTATATGGAAATCTGGAAGAAAAAATTTTTTTGCTGATGCCGGGAAATAGTGGGGAAGGGCATGGCAGTAATGTGGTGCTTCTGGATACGGATTTATATGTACCGGATTTGCAGGGAGATTACAAAAAGCTGGAGGAGATATGCCGGAACTATGAAAAAGAAGAAATCCTTAAGGTCCTGAACAGCAGCATGGATTTGAATTTAGATGAAATTGAACTGATTGGATATGATGCTTTTATACAAAAGGTGGACGAAGCAGGGGGGATCCTGGCAGATGTGACGGAAGATGAAATTGCTCACATTAACAATTACCAGCTTGCTATGACAGGGGAGGCTCTTTCTGAAGAAAATAAGGTGACGGAAGCCGGAGTGCAGGAGCTGAACGGAATACAGGCGGCAGCTTATCTCCAGATCAGACATTTTCCGGGGGGATATGGGGGCATGACGGGCAGGTGGAAGCAGGTAGTTTGGGAACTGCTGAAAAAGGAAGGTGTAAACATAGAAAATTGCTATGAACAGTTCTTTTCCGGTCTGGACAGATCGGTTTATGTGGAAGGAGAAAAGGGAAATTATCTGCTGTGTTTTCAGTGGGAAGAAGGGGTGAAGGAGTTACATGACAGTCTGTTTTCCGGCAGCGTTTACCAGCCTTCTGCTTCTGTAAAGGAGCTTGATTCGGCTATGAAAAAGCAGGCAAAAGAGGCTGTTGAAGATTACCGGAATGAAAAATCCAAAATATTTTCCCTGTTTGGAATGTACATCGGCAAGAGTCCTTATATGGTTTCCCTTCTTAAGGGGGAATCATTGGAGCAGGAAACAGAAAGGGCATGGGAAAACCTTGAAATATACATGTCGGGGATCTCCATCAAAGAGGATGAAGAGGCAGGAAGGGCGGTCTATGCAGTTAATCTGGTATTTGAAGACAGCGGTGTTCTGGATTTCCCGGAATCAGGCATAGAGAATGTATCGGTAGAGAGATTCCTTTATCTGGTAAGGAGAGAGGATGGCTGGTATGTGGATGGTCCCCTGCATAACAACCTTCCTACGGATAGCTGGTGGCAGGGAAAGGACAGCTCGTGGAAATCCTATGACTTCGGATTCAGCGATGAAGACAGTCTGGGAAGGGTGACGAAGGGGCAGGAAGAATATGATGCTTTTATAAAAGAGGTCCGGGAAGCGGTGGAAAACTGATGGATCATCAGGTATACGAAAAAAGAGATTGCGGCGGTACTGGAAACCTGCTTTAATATATAGTAGAGATAGAGCCAAGGAGGAGAAAGGCATGCATTATAAAATTTTCGGTTCCCCTATGTCGGCAGTGACGCTTACATTGGAACAGGGGGAAAGCATTTACACACAGTCAGGCGGTATGACATGGATGTCAGAGGGCATTTCCATGGAAACAAACATGAAAGGGGGATTTTTAAAGGGAATTGGCAGGATGTTTGCAGGGGAAAGCTTATTTATGGCGACCTATACAGCCCAGCGGCCGGGGGTGGAAATTACACTGGCATCCAGTTTTCCGGGAGAAATCAGGTTATTGGAGATTGGGAACGGAAAGGAATATATTGCCCAGAAAAATTCTTTCCTGTGTGCAACCCCTAACGTTTCCTTAAGCACCTATGTGACCGGCGTGAAGACAGGGCTGTTTGGCGGCGAGGGATTTGTATTGCAGAAATATACCGGGCAGGGACTGGCTTTTTTGGAGCTTGACGGGACTATTGTGGAAAAGGAGCTGGCGCCTGGGGAAAAAATCAAGGTTGACACTGGCAATATTGCCTTTTTCGAGGCAGGGGTGGGATATTCAGCCGAAATGGTGAAAGGATTTGCCAACATTTTATTTGGCGGCGAGGGACTTTTCCTGTCAACGCTGACCGGGCCGGGGAAGGTCTGGCTGCAGACCATGAGTGCGTCGGAACTTGCCAGAAGGATCATTCCGTTTATACCTTCGGGAGGTTCGTCTAATTGATTCCGGGTCTTATGATAATGAA
>ERZ808046.1279-NODE-1279-length-11851-cov-3.676066_pt1 | contig 11851 bp, 12 predicted proteins | sample MGYA00380196_ERZ808046 | MGnify/ENA primary metagenome ERZ808046 (study PRJEB31490, sample SAMN06133421) | mouse gut metagenome | isolation source: Z6_2 | host: mice | place: China: Chengdu | collected 2015-05 ...
TTCTTTTTCTTTTTCATACTTACGCCTCCCCACTCTTGCCGTTATAGTCCGGACAACTGCCCCGTTACCTCTTGCCGGCTTCTTTCTGGAAAATATGTTCCATGACTTTCCCCTCATCCATCTTGAATATTTCATCCGACATCTCTTTCAGTATCCCGATATCATGACAGGAGACGATAACAAGCGCCCCCCGTTCTTTTTGCTGCAGTAATATATTCTTTACAAGTTCCACGCCTTTTTCGTCAAGGGCATTCGTAGGTTCATCCAGAATCACGATATCGGGTTCTTCCATAATGGCGGCCGCAATTCCAAGACGCTGCTTCATACCCAGAGAATACTTTCTGTATTTCTTCTTGTCATCTGGATTAAGCCCGGCCATTTGCAGACTTTTCCGTATCTGTCCTGATGATATTTTGTTTTTAATACTTGCCAGCATCTTTAAATTATCAAATCCCGAATACCTCCCGAGAAATGCCGGGTTTTCCAAAAGGAACCCTATGCTCTCTGGAAAATCCAGTTCTCTCCCCAGCGCTTTTCCATCAATGGATACGCTTCCTTCTGTAGGTCGGATCAGCCCAATAATGGTACGCATTAACATTGTTTTTCCAGAACCATTAATCCCCTGAAGGCCATAAACTCTTCCTCCGCACATCTCTATTGTAATTGAATCAAGAACCACATGCTTTCTGATCCGTTTTGTTACATTATCAATTTTTATCTGAGTCATATTCCTATGTATTCCTTTCATGTTCCCCGGATATCAGATGTTTACGAATCCCTTATTCTTATTCAGTATGTATTTTCCAATATATCATAATAGTGAAACCTGATACTGCCAACAACAATTGATAGAAGCAGCAACATCAAGGATATACTATAACCAGTCCCCACGGAAACTCCCTTATATAACAGTACCCAGTCCTGCCGAAGAAGCATGGCATAATTCCCTATTCCTGCCGGTAACAGTAAATACGCAGATATGATAAGCACCAGCAGAACAGAAAAGAAACTGTATATCGGTCTGATAAACAAGGATAACGTCATCTGCAGCATATTGACACTGACAGAAACGCATACCGGCAAAAATACCGCAGATGCCAATAGCACCGAAATGTCCCTGATTTCCTCTGGTCTAATCCTAAAAGCAGCTTTTATAAAATCCACGTGAACAATATTTGTAATCTCAATCCGGAAAATAAAGCACAGCACCAGTCCGGTCAGTTGTATCATAAAGTGATAAAACAATGTCCCCCCAATATTCCATACACATTTTGCCAACCACCAGAACGACCTTTTTGTGGAACGGGTCAAAATATGTTGTCCATTTCCCGCAATATCTTTGAAAGGATAGTTCAGTAAAATAAAGGGCAGGACCAAAAATATGGCGACCCAGACGACCGGAAATGAAAACACCTCTCCATAATCCGGAATATACTCAGTCATTCCGCCATATAAATAGAAAAGATAATCTCCATAACTGACAGACTGGTCTATAATGTCATAAACCAGATACTGGTTTGCCCTAAAAATAAAATCAACGAATATCACAACTGAAATCAGTATAGGAGAAACAATAAGCGTCCTGTTATGGAATATCCCCTGATGGATATCAAACTTTAAATACTTAATAAACTTCATGTCTGCGCTCCCATAGCAAGGTTAAAAAGACCGTAGCTAAAAATAATGCGATTGCTTCAATCAAAATCACCGTCCAAGATGCACTGTACGTGACCTGCACCGGACGCAAAAAATACAGCGGCGATATTTCCTTATACCGTATGGCCGGAGAGACATAGACAAACTGCCGGATATAGTGAAACGCCAGTAAGAGGAATAGCGGCAGAATCACCGCAACAACACTATATTTCACAAAACACGAACAAACATAGCTGACACATGCAATGAGCCCTCCGAATATAAAGTCAACGCAAAGGTAAATGAATACATATAGCAGTGGCACTGTATAATAAACCGTTGACATCAGCGAATCATAAAAAATACCATTCGTGGTGCAATATATCGGCGATGGCAGAACTGCCGGAAAATACAACGCTGAAATGAGAAAGCTGAATATCAATGGGATTACCATCGCAAGCGCCCCGGATAAAAAAACAGCAATATATTTTGACAGGAAATAATTTCTTCTTCCACATCGTGCAATCATTAAACGTATATATCCACCGTTCTTTTCTTCGCAATAGGACCATCCATAGGGAATCGCAGCCAATAAAGGAAACACAAAAAAATAAATGGTAGATCCAAGCGAAAATGGTTCTCCTCCAATCCAGAGATTAAACAGACTGGAAGATGCATACATCGGATTTACCGCCTCTGACTGCATCAGAGAAAGATGGGCTTTATGAATCCCCATATCATAAAGAAATGCAAGAAAAGCAATGCTGCACCCTATGAACAGAGATGCATAAAACGATTTGTTTTTCAATGCCTTAGCAAGTTCCAGTCTCACGGTATATCTCAGCATCTTTTCTCCTCCCTATAAATTAAGTTCCCAGTACGCTTCAATCCCAAGTCCCTCCTCCGAGCCGTGATTCAGCGCCAGATACAGATTTTCCTTCTTCCTGCACTGCTCCATGTCTATCCACCAGCCTACCCAAGCCTCCATGCTCTCATTGACAGGCAAATGGTAGTTATAAGCATCTAATTCATCTCTTGCTTCTTCTGGCATAGAAAAATAGGCAGGATATCCTGTCCACCCCAGTTTTCCCTCTTCATCCATACGACAGACCACATCAAGCTCTGTGATATTCTGGTATTCCCTTCCCGGATTCCGAATCACAACGTCGACAAGCAAAAAAGACAGTTTTGAAACATCAGGTGCAGTCTCTGGTATCCCGGTCTCCAAATCATAAACAAGATCCCCCGTTACAAGCACCTGATTCATATCAATCCCTGCGTCTTCCGGCTGTTCGTAGAGAACTGCCGTTTTCATTGTGTATTCCATACTGGCATAGGGAGATCCGGGTTTATCGGGATAAAGCGTCAAAACAGTTTCCCCCAACTGATGGAGTTTGTTTTTATCTATCGGTAAATATTCTTCCGGCCTCTCAAGCGGTTTACCTACTTTAGCCATCTTATCTTGATTGGAAAACGCTCCACACCCCATTAATATACAACATATGAAACAACTACAAAGCAATAATGAACTTATTTTTTTTATAGAAGACAAAGACATCCTTCTTCCCCCTTATCAAGTATGTGCTGCAATCTTAAGGATTGCAGCACATATTATTTCCACTAATTTGCAACCGGATAGGATCCGACAGAATCTGGACTCCATTTTCCTTTTAAGTATCCGCTCACCCCTGATGTGCCTGCCGTAATATTTAAACGGCACAGATCAGGTCTGTATCCATTCGCTTCATAAACAGAATTTGTAATAAACCATTCCCCACCCGGAATAATAGCACGCAGTCCCTGTGTTCGATTATTATAGTATCTATCATACGAAATAACCCACAAATTAAATCCAGAATTATTCATTATGTAATGGTACGAATCGTTATCTTTCTGCCGCAAGTCTGTTTCATAAGCCTCAGTTGTCGAATATCCAATAAAAACCTCTCTGAAATAAGAATCCCACGTAGCCCTAGTTTCAGGTTCAGCTGCTGATACTGAAGCACCCAAAAACATAGTCATACACATCACCGCAAGCCCACATACAGTAAATTTTCTCTTTTTCATTTTTTCCACCTTTCTTTACGCATTTTAATCCACATTCTTTTCATCTAAAAAAAGTAATTAAAAACATTTCCATCTTCACCAATAAAAAGCAGCCTATTCCTGAATATCCACTCATTTGTTCCGGATATGCTACCAATTCCATGGCACCATTGGAATCTCCCCCTCCCACTAAACGACTTCTCTAAATATTTAACTTATCCGCATTATACATCCATTCTCTTCCAATATGTGCATTTTGTCCCCATCGCAGTCTTTCTGTCCGCTAAAGCCATCTCAAGTAATTCTCTCCCCATCACGTTTTTCACACAATACGTATCCCACTCCTGCCAGCCCATTCATGAATCCGACCGTATAGCGTTCATTCACAGGCACAGCTTTCACGGTTTCCATCTTTTCAATCAGTTTTTGCAGCAGATAGGTACAGCTTCTTTTTAACTCGTCATCTCCCAGAACATCTGCACATTTCTTCATAATCAAATAGTTTCCTGCCATCCCATGACATAAACTGATACTTTCCGGCATCCTTCCGGACTTCAGGACCGCGATGCCTCTGTCAATGTCTCTTCTTACGTCGACATCATTCCTAAATTCTTCCTGTTCTATCAGCATGATACGTGACAGCAAGATCCCCGGCGCACCGTGGCACCATGCGACCGTACCGAACATAGCTTCTCCGCTATCTCTTCTTCTCAGATATGCCCAGTTTTTCATCTCTTCTGAATACAGCGAGTCCTCATACAGCATAAGTTCTTTTATGCGCACTGCATACCTTTTATCATGGGTATATTTTAATAGGAGCGCATAGGCATAAATCCCGCCGCTGTTCCCATGTGCCATTCCTGCCAATGGTATTCCTCCTCCGCCTTGTCTCCATGCATATCCATGTTCCATCTTTTCTGCACATGACCAAGCCTTTTCCCCGAGCATGACCGCCTTATTCAAGTAGTATTCTTTTCCTGTACACTCATATAATTCAACATAAACTACAGATAAGCCGAGAGTTCCTCCTAGTAAATCGCTTTCTTGTGACCGGCTGGCATATGTGTCAACGATTTGTTCCTGTTTTTCCATATATTTTAAAATTTTTATATCCTTTTGCATTTTCCACAAATGCACGTATGCCCTTAGTAAAGAACTCTCTCCTGTAAACGCCCCCATACTCTTGCAATTCTTCGGAACGCTGCCTTGTTCCAATATAGAATCCGTATAACGGAACATCTTATTACAGAGTTTTTGATAGATACTCTCATATTTCTTATCGGAAATTTTCTTTACCACCCCGGCAAAAAATAATGCCAATCCCGCTATTCCGTTATACAAATCCATACCGATTGTTTCTATCTTCCATTGCATATCCCTACGCAGTGCCGGATTCACCCATATACATCCTTCCTTCCATATTTCCAACATCAAATCACAAATCTGATCTGCAATATTACGAACCACTGTTCTCTTTCTTCCGTCCGGCACATCAGCCTTACCTACATCCATATATCTGATTTGTTGATATCCGCTATGTTTATCATCTTCTTTCAGCATGGACATCGAATATGCAATCAGCATCAACTGCTGTTCCAAATCCGCCTTCCCTAACCTCTGTTTCTTTTTCTCCCATAATTTGAAGCTTCCTTTCCCCCGAAAGCATGGGATATCCCCATTCAAAAGACTTTCTGCCTCTTGCCGGAAGATGTTTCTGCCATAAATGCCTTCCACTGTTGTTTTTCTCAAAATATTCAAAAACAGAAGCCTGTCCTCCTGACTTCTCATAAATTCAGGGTGGTAGGAAGTGAATCGATACATACTGTATTGCTGTGTATGCCGTAATATCATCCTCCCCTCTTCGTTACTGATAGCCGAAACAGCGGTTTCCCACTGTTCCATTTCTTTTAAGATAAAATTGTATGCGCTACGAAACCCTTCCATCATTTCTTCTATATAATTCTCCGCAGACACTTCTCTATCGTATAAGCAAGGGCTGCTGTCCGATAGTTCAAACTCGATACATTCATATGTAATTCCTATATCAGATGTATGCCTGTTATGAACGACAGGCATTTTAAACGGTGTTTTTATTTTCCCGCCTTTATGAAGGGCGCTCATAATCACATTGCTTTGCTCTGTTCCCCATACAGGAAAGGGTAGAATGCCCGTCATCAGAACAGATTGCCTTAGCCACTCTGATACCGCCGTCTCATCTCTGTCTCTTTTCTGCGCTTTTTCGCAAATATACTCCTGCGTATCTCCTGACAGTGTTTCTAAATCCACGATGACCGGAAATTCTCCGCATGCAATCAGATTTTCTCCGTGCAGATCTGACCCGTCAAGTAAATAGCAAAGACATAACTGAATCCCCATACGATAATAAAATCTGCGGACCTGCGCCTGAGAATGGCAGGGTTCTTTCCGCACCATCTGTTCCCAGCCATATTCTCCACAGTCAATCACACAAACTTTCATCGCTTCTATATGATTCTGTCCACAGACCCACGAGTACACTTCCTGATACACTGCTTCCTTCCGCAAAGAACGTGGTTTATACATAATCTTACGGCCATTATCAAGCGTTACTTTTGAAACTGTTCTCCCCTCTACATGCGAGTCCGAAAGACCACATTCTATATCTTCTATTATTTGAAATGAATTTCCACCGCATAATACTTGGACAATCCTGTCCCTATCGCACATCGCATTGCTTACAATCTCATGCAGAAATCTTACAGCCCAAGCCGTCCGCAGAAGCAGCAGTCTGAGCAGTTCAGGATAACGTTCATGACACAGTGCTCTGATATAACCGAGATTCCCTAACATTTGCATATTATAAAACTCATATTCCTCATACTCATTTTCTCCATCCAGCAAATCCATCTCTTTTGATATTGAAATCTCCTTAATCAGACATCTGATTGGGATTTCTTTTATCGCAAAATAAATATTTCTGGCAATCACATCGCAACTCTTTGTACACGCTTCATACAGAAGGGGATATTTTTTCTGCGAATAGATTTCACCGATATAAATAAACCATCTGTAAAAGCTACCGAAGCATTCTATCTCGCCCTTCCATGCTGTCATCTGGATTTCAGAATTCCATATTTCATACATGTCGCAAAGGTAGTTTTTTTCTTTTGCGGTTTCACATATGGTATCCAGCATCGTCCAATCGACGCTCTGTAAAATTGTTTTTCCTAGAATTTTCTCCCAGTATTCCTTGTTGTAATTATCAATCATTTTATTTTCCTCAACTTTTAAAACGATTTTTTTATTTGATTTCTGTAAAGAAAAAGCACAGCATATCAGATACGCCGTGCTTTAGAAGTCTTATTCGGTAACAGCTCAGCAGGCGCTGAACTGTTACCTTATTTACAACACATTATTGTAAATATAGGACCCATATCCCACGTTAAGGAACCCTCTTCCCGTTCATCGCTGGTTTTCCCCATTCTTTCTGCCTGGTCCAGTTCAAAAAAGACATCTCCTTCTTTTTCCTTTCTCATAATTTCCCTCCTAACATTCTGATTTTAATCTCAAACGACTTTTCATCGTATTGAAATTCAAATTCTCCGTCATACTTTTCAACCACCATCCGTACATTCTCCAATCCCCAGCCATGTAAGGCAGCTTCTGTTTTAGTCGTTTGAAACCGCCCTTTTCTAACCTTTGGCATCTGATTGGTGCTGTTCCTGATTGTCATTTGAAAAATTCGGTTCATGCTCTTCATACACAGATAGATATAACGCCTGTTATATTCACACTTCCCCACTGCCTCGATTGCATTATCTAAAAGATTCCCCAGCACGACCGAAAAATCCAGCGAATCCATAGGTATTTGAGTCAGAGATACTTCAAATTCAATTTTTATTCCCAAATCCTCTATTTCATCCCATTTACTGTTCAGCACAAAATCAATTTCCTGATACCCCGTCCATACTTTCCTTTTCTGGAATCCCTTCCGCTCCTGTCTGAGATCGGCAAGCGCTTTTTCGTACTCCTTGTTCTCCAAACAATGTTCAATATATAAAAGCTTATGCTTGATGTCATGCAGTCTGCGTTCGTAACCGTCGAACATCTTCTTCTCTTCCAACTGCCTGTCACGCAATACAATTTGACGCTGATTCAGTATTTCTCTCTCTGTTTTTATGCTTTGGCAAAAAATATATATAACCAGAGCCAGTACAACGCATAGCATAAGCGCACTTCCCACAAAGAAGAAAAGCACGGAATCATAACGGAAACCTTTTCGTCCTGAAATAAGCGTCAGGTCCATACACCACCACATAATAGAGGATATAATTAATTCAAATAAATAATACTTCTCTAAGAATTGTTTTATTTTCCCTCTCTGTTTGTTATACAGATGAATAGATATGCAGAGAACAAATGTCAGTATTGCCAGAATAGCTATCTCATAGATGAACTCTACAGACGATTTCTCTCCAATGTTCACCTCTCCCAGCGTCTTGTTTAGGTGCATCCCCTGCCAGACTATACATGGAGCACGTGCCAACGTCAAGGCAATAAAATAAAAAAGTGTCCACGAGACTGCCGCCCTCATCCTGCATTTATAATATATTCCCAAACAGATTCCTGTAACACTTCCCATAAAAATGCAACATAGAGCAGAGATAAAACACATGGTACTATTCCACGTATACAACCCCCACAGAGTGAGCACACACACCACTTCCGACACTCTTGAAACAACGCTGTAAGAACGCCGTTCAGGAAAACACCAGACAAATATATAGTACCCCACCGCTATCTCCCATGCCGTTATAAGTCCATATCTCAGTAAATCCATCTCAGCACCTGTTCGCGGGTCTATCTGCCCCGTCCCAATACTCCAAGACCCGCTTCTTAACCGCTGTATACCTACGCTGACTGATGGGGAGTATCACATCATCTCTCATCTGACAGTGGTGGTTATCGACGCTCATCACGTGAAGGGTATTGACGAGGCAACCTTTATCAATCCTGATAAAATCGCTGCCCAACAGCTCTTCAATCTCGTCCATTGTTATTCTCTGCTTACTGCATGTTCCGTCTTTTTGAAAAATCCTGATATATTTCCCATCTTTTTTCACATATAGGATATTCCTGTAATATATTTTCTTTATCCCTGACGCCTCTTGGACTATATGGTAACGTTCGTCTTTCTTCAACAATTTTGGACATATGTTATCCAGCGCCAAAGGGAGCTTTTCTGTAAGTTCTTTTTTTAATATGTAGCGGAATGCGTTCACTTCAAAAGCCGCCGGTGCATATTCCGGATAATTCGTAACGTATACAATTACCGGAAGCGCATCTCTGTCGCGGATCTTCACCGCCACGTCCAAGCCCGAACCGCATTTTAACTCTACATCCAGCAGAAACAGATCGATCTCTGTTCCTTCATCCATATCCATCAGCATTCTTTCCTGACTGCTATATTCCAGAAAGCGCCATTCCATTTTCCTTTCTATGAAATATGTCGCTATTATTTCTCTGATACCTTCTATCCATTTATGTTCATCATCCAAAGCCGCAATCGTTATCATACCTTCCCCCATCACATTCCCTTACGGACTTTGCAGCGCGTGCAAAGTCCCAGTCTGAACTGTTACTATTATACCTTTAATTCCCCTTATTGTCTCTATGCTTGTCCTTAACGCAGTGTTTTTGTCCTTTAACGCATTATTATATGTTCTATTACTTAAAAACACAATTACATTTTACACCAATTCCTTTGGTAAAATATAGGTTGCTTTTCACGGGGCCGGGCACGCCGCTGCCCGGCATCCGAGCCAGTAAAGCACCCCTTTCGGGCATCCGGATCCTAAATTTTCCTTTTCAATACCACTCCAATCACCAGTACGATACAGACTCCAAGCACAGTGAATCCAATATATTTCACAATCCGCTTTCTCTTTTCCGCCTTTGCGCGCCTTGCATTTTCCATTGCCGCTTTGGCAGCTTCTTCCATCTCCTTTTGCTCTTCAATTGCTTCACTTCGCTTTTCATTTGAAAATGCATCCAATTCAAGTTCTCCCACAATCAAATCGTGAATCAGCTCCTGACCTTCTTGATTGGGATGAAGACCGTCCGACTGCGTGCAGCTGCCAATTCCGGAATCAAATAAATCTACAATCTGATAATCATATTCCTCCGCATGTACGTAAATTGTCTCATTCATTTTCGAAATGACCTTCTCGACAACTACATTCAAAGTTCCCGGAAGTTCCATCTGCTCCACTGGATTGTAAATCGTCGTCACCACAAACTGGCTTTGGCTCGGACGTTGTTCGTTGATTGTCTCTACTACGGCAACCCATTCTTTCTCAAAAGAAGCATAATCCCAGTCTCCTAATGCACCCGCGCACTTCACAAGCAGCAATGGATTTTCAGAAATGCCTTCCTGCAATGCATCTAAGGCTTCATATACATCATGGAACTTCTTTTCATTATTCAGTATTTCGCGCGCCACTTTCTTAAATTCGTTCATCAAGTCATTGGCGCCGACTGTCAAGGTTACGACATCTGCCGTTTCAAGTTCATGTAGTACCTCTTCTTCCTGAAGCATCGTTTTATTCATCTTTTTGGCGCTCAGTCCATTTTTCGTGAACTGTGAAAACTCAACACAATCCCCGCCCAGTTCCCGCAAATCTGATACAAGCAGATTCGGGTAATTTACCATCTCCGGCTCTCCGTTTGCACAATATCCATTCGGAATGCTGTCTCCCAGGGCAACATAACCGATTTCCCCGTCTTCCAGAGCACATCCGACTGATAATTCCGTCTTCGCTGAATGCGTTTCTTCTATATTACTGTAGTTACTTTCTATTTTCTGATTATAGCCATTCTCTGCTTCTTCCGCAGCATACACCATAATGTCAGCGCTGCTTATCCATATAATGCCTGCTGCCGCCAATATACTTCGCCGGACGAAGTCCGCCCGTCCCGCAGGGACATGCATTATGGGATGCCCTTTGGGTATGCTTAACTGTTTTTTCCCAAGTCTTTTCATCTGTTGTATCGCCTCTTTCCATTGCAAGTAAATAATCCTCTTTATCGACTTTGCTCCAGTCAATCACCCTACCCAATTCTGTTTTCAGAATATCATCAAGCCAGATACGGGTACTCCGTCCGTTCCCCTCTCTGAAAGAATGGGCAACATTCATCTCTACATATTTTTCAACAATCTCATCAAATGTCGACTGTGGCATTCAATCGATATTCTCACTCCTGTTGTTCATATCTCCATGTTCTTGGCGAAACCCCATACACATTTTTAAATGCCCTGGAAAAATGCAGCTGATTCGGATACCCCACCGCATTCCCGATATCTGCAATCGATAAATCTGTGAGCTTTAACAGTTCTCCCGCCTTCGTCATACGATAGGAAATCAAAAACTCCTGCGGGGTCTTACCAATCGCATTGTGGAATATTTTCCCAAAGTAGCTTCGGTTCAGATTGCAGAAAGCCGCAATATCTTCAATCGTGATTTCATTCTGAAAGTTCTGTTCGATAAAAGTCAGCGCTTCTTTTATATAGAAATCCCGCATCCTGCTGCCGGAGTTCTGAAGCTGCCACGCACACGAATGGGCAAGGTTGTCCAGGAAAAGATACAAGTGTCCAATCAGATGAAAGGAGGATTCCTGAGAATGCTTACAGATATAAAGCATCTCGTCCGTCATTTTCTGAGCATAGTCCTTATGTTTGGGACGATAAACAGGGCTATTCACAGAAAAACCAACAGATTCTATCAATTCTTTCGCCTTCAGTCCGTCAAATTCCAGCCATGTATACTCCCACGGGACATCTTTGTCTGCCACATAGGTACAAATCTGGTGTGGAAAAATCATGAACCCCTGTCCCGTCTTTATATGATAGGTCAGTGAATCGCCGTGAGAATCCTCGGCAAACAGCATCCCTGCGCCTGAAATCACATAGTGGAACAAAAAGTGATTCCTCGCCGCCGGACCATAAGAATGAGCGGGGTCGCACTGCTCCCATCCATATTGGTACAATCCGAGATCGACAAAATTTTCACTCGGAAAAATAGAGTACAGTACATTACTCATAGTATACCTCCCTGAACCTAATAGCATGTCACTATTCACAGCCGCTTTACTCACATGCGTAAAAGCAGCCAGCAAAGCTGTCTGTCGCTGC
>ERZ808046.1282-NODE-1282-length-11818-cov-12.689379_pt1 | contig 11818 bp, 14 predicted proteins | sample MGYA00380196_ERZ808046 | MGnify/ENA primary metagenome ERZ808046 (study PRJEB31490, sample SAMN06133421) | mouse gut metagenome | isolation source: Z6_2 | host: mice | place: China: Chengdu | collected 2015-05 ...
ATCTTCATAGGGCGGACGCCCGGCGCTTCTTGTCCGCGGTACGCGGGCAAGAAGATGCAAGGCTGAACTGTTACATAATCAATTATAATTTTTGAAGGAGTTATTCAAATGAATATTTTAGTTATCAACTGCGGCAGCTCTTCCTTAAAATACCAGTTAATCAATTCCGATACAGAGGCTGTTCTGGCAAAGGGACTCTGCGAGAGAATCGGAATTGAAGGAAGCCAGATCACATATCAGCCGGCAGGCGGAGAGAAGGAAGTAACCGTTTCTCCCATGCCGACCCATACACAGGCAATCAAGCTGGTACTGGACGCTTTAACCAATGCAAAGACCGGTGTAATCGCAAGCCTTGCTGAGGTTGGCGCTGTTGGACATCGTGTGGTACATGGAGGTGAGAAGTTCACATCTTCTACGCTTTTAACAGAGGAAGCCATGGCCGCAATTGAAGAGTGTAACGATCTTGCACCGCTTCATAACCCGGCAAACTTAATCGGTATCCGTGCATGCCAGGAATTAATGCCCAATGTTCCCATGGTTGCTGTTTTCGATACTGCTTTTCATCAGACAATGCCGGAGGAGGCTTATCTCTATGGCCTTCCCTATGAATATTATGAGAACTACAAAGTAAGAAGATATGGTTTCCACGGAACTTCCCACAGCTTCGTTTCCAGGAGAGCTGCTGAGGTTGCAGGAAAGCCCTATGAGGATTTAAAGATTATCGTTTGCCACCTTGGCAACGGCGCCAGCCTTTCCGCTGTTAAAAACGGAAAGTCCGTAGATACCAGCATGGGCTTAACCCCTCTTGAGGGCTTAATCATGGGAACACGTTCCGGTGATATGGACCCGGCGATTATGGAGTACATTGCAAAGAAAGAAAATCTGGACATTGCAGGCGTAATGAATGTTCTCAATAAGAAATCCGGCGTTCTTGGTCTGTCGGGAGTTTCCAGCGATTTCCGCGATCTTGAGGAAGCTGCCAATGGCGGAAATGCCCGCGCAGAAAAGGCTTTAAAGGCATACAATTATCGTGTAATCAAATACATCGGCGCTTATGCCGCTGCCATGGACGGCGTGGATGTGATCGCATTTACCGCAGGTCTTGGAGAGAACGGAAAGACTACCAGAAAGGCAATCTGTGAGCATCTGACCTATCTTGGCATTAAGATTGATGACGAAGCAAACAGCGTAAGAGGAAAAGATATCGTAATTTCCACTCCGGACTCCAAGGTTAAAGTTATGGTAATTCCGACAAATGAAGAGCTGGCGATTGCCAGAGAGACACTGGCACTTGTTTAATCAGGTGTAAGGTCAGTTGAAATACGGCCTGTCCTGAAGATATGAAAACATAGTTTCAGGACAGGCTGTTCCTGTACCTGTGCCGGTTTATGCCTGCCTGAAGGAAGACAGGGCAGAGTGAAAATTGTAACAGCCAAGCTTTGCATCTTCTTGTCCGCGGCATGCGGGCAAGAAGATGCAGGGCCTAATTGTTACGGAGGAAGGAAGCGACAGACGGATGAGAAAAAAATTGAAGAATGGTATCACAGGCATGGCGGTACTGGCGATGCTTTTTATGGCTGCCATGGTAAGCTATGGAGATGATTACGGGCCAGGGATGGAAGATATGTCTTCTGTGTCCTCTGCCCCGTCTTTTTCTGTGGAGCGTTTCGTTCTTCCGGAGGACGCCGGGATGCTTGTGGTGGTGGAAGGCACAGAAGGGAGCCAGTGCAACGTATATGCTTACGAACGCAGCGAGGCTTCCCAGAACCGCTGGATTTTAAAACTGGAAACACCGGGATATCTGGGAAGAAACGGCATGAGCAATAACCGGACAGAGGGAGACAAAACCACTCCCATCGGTCTTTTTCAGATGAACACGCCCTTTGGACAGGCGGACCCGAAGAATGGGTTCCCTGAATCTTATATTAAAGTAAACGCAGACTATGTATGGACCGAAAATACAAACCGTCTGGTAAAAAATCCAAAAGAAAACGGAGAACATGTGGGAACTGCCGGATATTCGGAGTATTATGATTATGTGATTGATATGGGATACAATAAAAACGCAGTTAATAAGAAAGGAAGCGCTTTGTTTCTGCACTGTCATGGCCATAACCGGACGGAAACCTCTGGCTGTGTATCCGTTGAAAAATCAAAAATGGAAGAGATCATGAAGCTTTATGGGGCCTGCAAGGAGGGCGGATCCTATATTGCTCTGGCTCCGTCCGGAACCTTTGAGGGGGTTTATGACTCCTATGGGGTAAACTTCGGATTGTCACCGGAAGGGGAATGGCAGACGGAGGATGTGAAGTGAATAAGAGAATCCTTTTTTTAGCTGCTGTTTTTACGGCAATCTTGAGTATGCAGGTTCTGGCCGGGGAACTGAAAAAGGACAGCACAGGCCTCTGGTATCAGAATGATGACGGTTCTTTTGCTACGGGATGGTTGCAGGAGGATGGGAACTGGTACTTTTTTGAAAACAGCGGCTATGCAAAAACCGGATGGTACGAGGAAAGCGGAAAGACTTATTATTTCCGTCCGGAAAACGGCCGTCTTGCGGCAGGATATGCAACAGTTCTTGACAGAAAGCTTTACTATTTTGATGAAAACGGTGTCAGCCGGAAAATGGGAAGCTCTTATACAGGCTGGCTTAAGGATGATTCCAGCTGGTATTACCAGAATGCAGATGGTTCCCTTTGCCGCAGTGACTGGCAGGAGGTCGATGGAGTCTGGTACTATTTTGATGAAAACGGTTATATGAAAACAGGTCCTCTGGTTGTGGACGGAATCCAGTATTATCTGGAGGAAAGCGGAGCCATGGCCATGGACACCACAAGGGAAATTGACGGGATTCTGTATTCCTTTGACAGCTTGGGCGCGGGAACTGCGGTGCAAAAGGAAGCAGGATCAGCTTCTTTGGGCAATCTGGCCTACACCAGTCCGGCAGTCCCGCCGGAGGATGAGAAAAGTGATGCCCACAAAGAGGCGGACCGGATCGCCGACGATATTCTTTCTAAAATCACCAATACCGGCATGACGAAACGCCAGAGGGCGGAAGCAATTTTTGCCTGGGTACGAAACAATTTCCGCTATGTGGGAAGCTCCGCCACAAGGGACTGGGGGCAGGAGGCTTACCAGGGCTTCCGAAGGCACCATGGAGACTGCTTTACTTACTTCTCCGTTTCCCATGAACTGCTTACCAGAAGCGGTATTGACAGTATGATGATTGTGAGGAGTACCGACAATCACCATTATTGGAACCTGGTTCTGGTGGAAGAGGGATGGTATCATTTCGATACCTGTCCAAGATCGGCCGGCGGATATTTCTGCCTCTGGACAGACGCGCAAATGGAGTCTTATTCCAGGAAACATGGAAACTGTTTTGCTTTTGACCGTTCCCTGTATCCGAAAATACAATAGTTCCCGAAGCCGCCTGCATCAATGGCTGCTTACTGTTTTTTCCCGGCCCTGCCGGAAAATAGGAAGACAAAAAAATTTTTATACAACAAAAGGAAAAATTTTATGGAAGAATTAATTGAAATACTGATGGAGATAGACCCTGATATTGAGTATGAAACCCATGAGGCTCTGATGGATGACGGAATCCTCACATCCTTTGAGCTGGTTTCTCTGGTATCCCAGATTGCCGATACTTTTGGCGTCCGGATTCCGCCGGAACAGATTATCCCGGAAAATTTCAATTCTGCTGCCAGAATTTATAAATTGATCGGGAAGCTGGAGGGAGAAGATTAGGATGCTTTTGGTTTCCTATGAATTTGCCGCTTTCTTCGCGGTTCTGATATTCTGTTATTTTCTGGTGCCTGATGCCTGGAAGCGTGCTCTCCTTTTGGTCTTCAGTCTGATTTTTTATCTGTACGGAGGCGCGGTTTTTCTTCTCTATCCGGCGGTGACGGCAGTCACAACGTTTTTTCTCGGGAAAAAAATCGGGAAGATGACGGATGAGGCAAAGAGTTATGTGATGTCCCGGCAGATGGATCAGAAGCAGAAAAAAGACTTCAACCGGGCGGTAAAGCGAAAGCAGCGCCGCCTTTTGATATGCGGACTTGTTTTGAACTTTGGGATTCTTGCAGTTTTAAAATATGCAAATTTTATTCTTCCCGGTGCAGCCTGGATCCTTCCCCTGGGGATTTCCTATTATACGTTCCAGTCCATGGGATATCTGATTGATATATACAATAGAAAATATGAGCCGGAGCATAAATTTTCCGTCTTTTTTCTGTTCCTTTTATTTTTCCCGCAGGTGACTGCCGGACCAATCAGCCGGTTTGATACCTTCAGGAAGCAAATTTCCTCCCTCCGGCGCCCCGGGGGAAAACAGGCAGTCTTTGGAATGGAACGGATGCTGTGGGGGTATTTTAAAAAGCTGGTGATAGCGGACAGGCTGGGCCCGGCTGTTTCGGTTATTACAGGTTCACCGGAAAGCTATAAAGGGCTCTGGTTTCCGGCCGGAATGGTGATCTGCACAGTCTGGCTGTTTGCGGATTTTTCCGGCGCCATGGATATTGTGATCGGAGCTGCTGAAGTATTTGGCATCTGTCTGCCGGAAAACTTTGACAGGCCCTTTTCTTCAAAAAGCCTTGCAGAGCTGTGGCGCCGGTGGCATATGACCCTGATGCAGTGGTTTAAGGAATATATTTTCTTTCCCGTATCCACAAGCGGTTTCTGTAAGAATCTTTCTGCCGGCGTGAAAGAGAGGTTTGGCAAAAAGGCGGCTTCCAGGGTTCCTGTCTATGTGGCAACACTTCTTGTCTGGTTTGTGACAGGAATCTGGCATGGAGCATCCTGGAATTTTGTTATCTGGGGTATGGCAAATGGTATCATTCTTTTGATTTCTCAGGAGCTTTCCGGTATCTGTAAAGCCTTTGGCCGGAAATATTCTTTTACAGAATCCGCCTGGTATCAGGGATTCAGGAAGGTGCGTACTTTTTTCCTGTTTGCTTTTCTGCAGATGTTTCTTTACTATCCGGCCGGAACCGTGCTTTCTCTGGCTGTGGATACTTTTGCCGCTCCTGATGTGCAGAGCTTTTTTAATGGAAGCCTTACAGTTCCCGGACTTTCAGGTATGGATCTTCTGATTCTCCTGTTTGGCGTATGTCTTATGTGGGTTTCAGGACGAATGGCGGGAGACGGGAGCATCCGGGAGAAGCTGTGGAAGAAACCTCCGGCAATCCAGTATGGAGCAGTGTTCTTTCTGTTCCTTCTGGTTCTGGTCACAGGAGTATATGGACATGGCTATTATGCCAGTCAGTTTATCTATAATCAGTTTTAGGAGGCAGAACTCATGAAAAAGAAAATTGTTTTTCAGCTTTCTGTCCTTTTGGCATTGTCTTTGGCCGTTCTGGCAGGACTCCAGCGACTCCTTGTTCCCAAGTATATGGGACTTGTGGTGGAAGGCTCTTTTATTGAAGAATATTATGATGAAACAACGCCGCATGATGTTTTGATTCTGGGAAACTGCGAGGCATACGAAAATATTTCTCCTGTTGCTTTATGGAAGGAATATGGAATTACAAGCTATATCCGGGGCAGCGCCAATCAGTTGATTGCCCAGTCGTATTATCTTCTGGAAGATACTCTGCGGTATGAGACTCCAAAGGCTGTGATTTTCAGTATTTCTTCCATTCAGCAGTTTGAACAGGAAAATGAAAGCTATAACCGCATGACCCTGGACGGCATGCGCTGGTCCACGTCTAAATGGAACGCCATTATGGAAACCCGGATGGAAGGGGAACATATGATCGAATATGTGTTCCCGGTTTTAAGATTCCATTCCCGGTTTGCTGAGCTTAAGGCTGATGATTTTACATACTATTGGAAGAAAAACAAAGTCTCTCATAATGGATATTATATGAGGGCTGATATTCGGGCGGCTGAAGAATTTCCCCCGGCCAGGCGGAGGGCGGACTACGCCTTTGATTCCCGTGCCATGGAATATCTGGAGAAAATGCGCCTTCTCTGTGAAGAGAAAGGGATCCGGCTGATTCTTATGAAAGCCCCGTCTCTGTACCCTGTCTGGTATGACCAGTGGGAGGAGCAGATCGTCTCCTATGCGGATTCCCACGGTTTATTGTATGTGAACTGTTATGCGGACAGAGAGAAAATCGGTATTGATTATTCCCATGACACCTATGATAAGGGACTCCATATGAATGTGTACGGGGCAGAAAAAATGTCTCTTTACTGGGGAAAAATTTTAAAACAACTTCCCGGAATCAGGGACCACAGGGCGGATCCTGAAATTTCGGTGGCATGGGAGGAAAAAATATGGTATTATGATACCATGAAAGCAGAACAGGAAGCGGAGTTTTCCCAAAAAGGCTACTTAAGCCAGTTTTATCAGGGAGAACCGTAACTGTGAGGAAACAGAACCATTACGAAGAATAACCATCTGCAGGAGGATACCATTATGCAAAAGACAAAACGTATATTGACCATGGCAGTACTGTCCGCAGCTCTTTGCGCTGCGCCGGTGCCAGCTTTCGGCTTTGGCTGGAAAAGTACAAAAACAGAAACCACAGCGGCTGCTGAGGAAGTAAATTATTCCTTTAAAACAGAGAAAGCAGCCATTTCCATCGGGGCTGAGGCTGCGCCGATTCTTAAGGCCCTGGGGGAACCGAAAAAGACCTTCGAGCAGGACAGCTGTGCTTACCAGGGAAAAGATAAAGTTTATTCCTATGAGGGCTTTGATATCTGCACCTGGCTGGTTGACGGGAAAGAATGCGTCAACGCCATTTATCTGATGGATAACACCGTAGCCACACCGGAAGGGGTAAAAATCGGATCCACCAAACAGGATGTGATTAACGCTTACGGAAAAGACTATACAGAGTCCTATGGTGTATGCCGCTATACCGTTGGAAATACAGAGCTTTCCTTCTACTTCACAAATCAGGCGGTGGATTCCATTGAATATCTTCTGGTTGTGACAAAATAGCCGGAGGAATTTCAAATGGTGAAAAGCGTTTTGGAATATCTGGAGGCCTCTGAGGAGAGATTTCCTTCCCGGTGTGCCTATGAGGATATTCAGAATTCTTACACATTTTCCGAGACAGGACAGATGGCCAGGGCCATCGGGAGCCGGATCGGAGGACTGAAAGCACCGGGAAAGCCTGTGGCTGTGCTGATGGAGAAAAGTATTTCCATGATTGTTGCCTTTCTGGGAGTGCTTTATGGCGGGTGCTGCTATTGTCCCATTGATGTAACCATGCCGAAAGAACGGATACGATCTGTTTTTTCTGTATTGGAGCCGGAGGCAGTGATTTTTGAAGAGGGGACGAAACATCTGTCCGGAGAGCTTGATCTGCGCTGCCCGTCTTTTCTGTTTCAGGACCTGATTCAGACGGAAACGGATGAGGAGCTGTTAAAGAAAATCCGGGAGCAGGCCGTGGATACAGATGCCATGTATATCCTGTTTACAAGCGGGTCCACAGGAGTACCGAAGGGCGTTGTGATGAATCACAGAGTCATCATAAACAATATGGAATGGCTGGAACAGGAATTTTCCTTTACGGAAGAAACGGTAATGGGGAATCAGGTGCCTTTACATTTTGATGTGGCAAACCATGATATTTACAGCCCTCTTAAATTTGGCTGCCGGACAGTACTGATTCCCGCAGAATTTTTTTCCATTCCTGCGAAGCTGATTCCGTTTTTGAATGAGCGGCGGGTGACCTGCATCTTCTGGGTGCCCTTTGCCCTGTGTGTCGTAGCGGAATTTGACGCACTAAGCATACAGAAGCCAAAAACTTTGCGGCATGTCTTCTTTGCCGGGGAAGTTATGCCGGTAAAACAGCTGAATTACTGGAGAGCTCATATTCCGGAGGCAGTTTATGTGAACATGTACGGGTCCACGGAAACCCATGTCTGTACATTTTACAGGCTGGACCGGGAGTTTTCTGATGATGAAACGCTTCCCATCGGAGGGGCCTGTGGTAATATTTCACTTCTGGTTCTGGACGAGGAGAACCGGCCTCTGAAGCCGGGAAGCAAAAAGGTCGGAGAACTGTGCCTGAGAGGGGGCAGCTTTGCCGCCGGATACTATGGAAATACGATCCTTACGGCTGAACGGTTCGTGCAAAATCCTTTAAATACGAAATTTCCGGAACAGATTTACAGGACCGGAGATATGGTAAGTTACAATGACAGGGGAGAGCTTTTATATCAGAACCGCCGGGATTTCCAGGTGAAGCGGCTGGGATATCGCATTGAACTGGGGGAAATTGAGGCGGCCGCCTGGGATATTCCAGGCGTTCAAAGGTGTGCATGTCTGTATGATTCGAAAAAAAAGTCCATTCTTTTTCTTTATTCAGGAACACCTTTAGAGAGAAAGACCTTAACAGGCTGCCTTTCCAGAAAGCTTCCCAGATACATGATGCCGGCCAGATACATTTACCTGGAGCAAATGCCGCTTAATGGGAATGGCAAAATTGACCGGAGGCGGTTGATGGAACTGTATGGACAGAAAAAGATATGATCGTATGAAACACTTTTTCTATACAACAGGAAAGCGGGTTTCGCTGCATAAGAAAACGCTCCGTTTAGGCGTTCTTTTGTGTTGTCTTTTTTTCTCCGCCGGGTGCTCTGGAAAACAGGAGCCCATGAGTCTTAAGGACAGTACTCTTTCCGGTTCCGGAAGGGAAGACAACGTGATTTTTCATGTGGAAGAAGAGAAGAAACAGGAGACAGAGGATGCAGAAGAGGGAGAGAAGATAGAGGAAGAGGCGATAGCAGAAGAGGAGAAGGAGCCGGAAATGGTGAAAAAGGAAAGAAAGAAGCCTCTGCCAAAGATCGTAAGTACGGCATCGGATGCCTCTTCTGTGGCTCTGGCCTATGAGTTTGATGCAGGGGACATTGTGGAGCCTGAAGAGGTGGAGCAGATTGGCGAGGATGCGTTTTTTACCCAGATGATGATTGACGAGTATCTTTTCCGGCGGATGAACGGAAAAACCTATAAGGAGGACAGCCCCGTTCCTTTGACGGATTTAAGATATTTAAGGATGCTGCACTGTGATCTGGACGGAAACGTCCATGTGGGAGAGTTAGTATGCCATAAATCCGTCAGTGACGATATCCTGACCATATTTCACAAACTTTACCATGCAGGATATCCCATAGAAAAAATGATTCTCTGTGATGAGTACGAAAATGCGGATATTCTTTTGTCCAGTGCAGATAATAATACAGCGGCTTTCAACGACAGAAATACGGTAGGAAAGACCACAAAATCCCTTCACGCCCAGGGGATTGCCATTGATATCAACCCCCTTTATAACCCTTATATCATGAATCATGATGATGGGTCTTATGAATGTGCTCCGGGAAACGGTGAGCCTTATATGGACAGAAGTGGGAATTTCCCTTATAAAATTGACAGGAATGATTTATGCTATAAGCTATTTACAGAGGCGGGATTTACCTGGGGAGGAATCTGGAACAGTCCGGACTATATGCACTTTTTCCGGAAGCCTGTGGCGGCACAGTAGTTGCTGTGGATGGTAAGCTGCTGTTCACAGGGGGCATCTTCTTGCCCGCATACTGCGGACAAGAAGCATCGGGCGTCCGCCCGATGGGGATACCCGGACGAAAATTGCCTTACAAGCAAGCTTGACGTCAATTTTCGTTCGGTTATCCCGCCCTGTGAACTGTTACATAAAATTTCAAATAAATGATTGACAAATTGCGACGGGATATGTATAATATCTAGGTGCGTATTAGGAGAGATAATATGCTGATTAACTTATCTGAAGTATTTACTCTGGAAGGGAAGGAAAAGATCTGGAGTGTTCCTTTTGAGGCGAAAGCATATGAGGGAGCGGAAGGGAAATATCCGGTTGTGTCCTCAGAGCCTGTGAAAGTGACAGTGAAGAATCTTGGAAACAGAAAACTTTCTGTTACCGGAGGAACGAAGGTGACACTTTCCATACCCTGTGCCAGATGTCTGGAGCCGGTGGAATATACCTGTGAACTGACTTTTGACCAGGAACTGGATATGAAAGCTTCCGAAGAAGACAGGGTAAAGGATTTGGATGAACAGTCCTATGTGACTGGCTATAATCTGGATGCAGACCGGATGGTCTGTAACGAACTCTCATTGAGCCTGCCTATGAAGGTCCTGTGCAAAGAAGATTGCAAAGGGATTTGTAATAGATGTGGAGCAAATCTCAATTATGAGACTTGCGGCTGCGATACCAGGTCGCTCGATCCGAGGATGGCAGTTATCCAGGATATTTTTAAACAGTTTAAGGAGGTGTAACCATGTCTATCTGTCCAAAGAACAAATCTTCTAAAGCAAGAAGAGACAGCCGTAGAGCAAACTGGAAGATGAGTGCTCCGAACCTTGTTAAATGCAGTAAATGCGGCGCGTTAATGATGCCACACAGAGTATGCAAGGCTTGCGGCAGTTATAACAAGAGAGAGATCGTTAAGGTTGAAGATTAAGATTTGAAAAATCTTCCAAATTGAAAAAAGCTAGGAAACATGGGGCTTCTGGGATTTTCTCAGAAGCCTTTGTTTAGTATGACTTTCCGAAAAGTTTTTCAGGGGTTTTTCTAAGACTTTCCAACTTTGAGAAAAATTTGCTGTTTTTAATTCCTTTTTATATCTTTTCACATGAAAGCCGTTTTGAGGAGTATAATAATGATAAAGATAAGTTAGAAATTCTGAAGGCAGAATATGCAGATATTATGGCACGATTGGATCAGCTTCTGGAGAAGGGAAGGAGTGAAGTCAGTTATGGGCGGAAAGGTTCTTGAACATGAGGCGAAAACAATTTTGAGAGAGGGCTGGAAACAAGGACATGAACAAGGCCGTGAAGAAGGACGCAGAGAAGGGGAAGGTTATGGCAGAATGGAACAGGCGAAGGAAACAGCCTTCAATCTGCGGACAATAGGGCTGGAAGAAGAAACTATTGCTAAGATGGTGAATGTTCCGGTTTCTGTTATCAAAGAATGGTTTGCCAAAGCTGTTTCGTGAAAATATTACTCTATTTAACTTAAAGGATACATGCGCCCAGCTATTTCCAGCAATATATTTTACAAGAAATAGCCGGGTAATATTATGAGTAAATACTATAATGGTAAACATTTTTGAATGATGTGATTTATCCTCCACAAAACAAAAGAATTTTGGAAGGCAAACCGGACCAGGGAAGAATGAGCGGATTTCCATTCTGTACAGGCGGTTTGCGAGAACGGAGAAAAAAATAGAAAAGAGGACAAGCATGAAGGAGATTTTTCACAGAACGAGTATCAGGAAATATGAAAAGAGGAAGGTAGAGGAAGACAAAATTAAGCGGCTTCTGCGTGCGGCTATGGCAGCACCATCTGCAGGAAATCAGCAGCCATGGGAATTCTATGTGGTGACTGCAAGGGGTAAGTTAGAGCAATTATCCCAATGTAGCCCTTATGCCGGGATGCTGAAAGAAGCGCCTTTGGGGATTGTGGTATGCTGTCAGAAAGACTGCAGATTGCCAGATTATGCCCAGATTGATTGCAGTGCGGCAGTGGAGAATCTGCTTTTGGAGGCAGACTTTCTTGGACTGGGAGCTGTGTGGCTCGGGATTGCACCGCTGGAAGACAGAATGAAGGCCGTAGGGGAGGTTTTGGAAATATCTCCAAATTTATATGCGTTTTCAATCGTCGCCTGTGGTTATCCGGCAGAGGAAAAGACGCAGCAGGACAGATATGACGAAACAAGAATTCATTACATGAATTAAGAGTTATAAGTAACAGTTCAGCCATGCGAAGATTTAGAGCGAAAAAAGCGTTGAAAACTTGTTTTCATAAGCATTTTTCACTCT
>ERZ808046.1283-NODE-1283-length-11812-cov-3.154751_pt1 | contig 11812 bp, 13 predicted proteins | sample MGYA00380196_ERZ808046 | MGnify/ENA primary metagenome ERZ808046 (study PRJEB31490, sample SAMN06133421) | mouse gut metagenome | isolation source: Z6_2 | host: mice | place: China: Chengdu | collected 2015-05 ...
ACCGACTGGACCGCCCAAATATGAAGTAGCGCTGGACGAATGGCTGCAGTAGAATCTTACCAGATGCATGATGGCGTGACAAGATGGGGTATGTGCCGACAGGGAGCGCAATATCGGCACGGTATTTCCTGACGGGCTGCAGCGGGATATTGAAGGAGATGGATGGGATGGATACGAATAGGATTGAAGCTCTTGTTGAATCACTTCGGACAGGTGATGGTTGGATGCTATATGAAATCGATAGTGACAAGTACTTTGTAAATCCCCTTATGGAAGCGTTCGGGGATGATGTGGATGAAATTCTTGCTTATTTGAACGAAATGGATGTAGATGACCTGGATGAGATTGAGGGAATTTTTGAGGACATCTACGGAAAATTCATGACAGATGAAGTGTATGAGGCCCTTGGAAAGCTGGAAGAGAAGATTGACAGGGAGTCCACAAGGATGAAGGAGTTCAGAAAAAGGGAGAGCGAGAGAAAGGCCGAGGCGCTGGCCGAATGAACTGCAGGGGATTGAAATAGCATAAGGGACAGAGAGAGGCATCCGGAAAGGGTGCCTTTTTGTTGCGCGTTTTTTGGAAGGAGGTATGAGATTATGCCGAGGATTGCGAAAGCATACGCAATTACAGACGCAAAGATCAGTTTTGTGTCGCTGGTGGATAAGGCTGCGAATAAAAAGCAGTTCCTGATTACCAAATCAGAAAATGGGGCCGCAAGCTTCGCCACATTCGGGCGGATCCTGAAGGCTGATGCAGACAGCCATTTTGTAACCGGAATTGTATATGAGCCTATGGTGGAAGATACCCAGGGCAATTACATGACCGAAGATGAAATTACAAAAGCTGCCTATTGGTTTGCCAAGAATGGAAACCAGGTGGATCTGCAGCACTGTTTTGAAAAATGCGATGGTGCCGCTGTGGTGGAATCCTATGTTGCGAAGTGTGACATGGAGATTGAAGGCGAGGCCATCAAAAAGGGCACATGGATCATGACTATGGAAATCAGCGATGCCGATGTGTGGGAATCCATACAGAAGGGGGATATCACAGGATTTTCCATGGGTGGGATGGGTGTGTATTCCGAAGAAGATGTGGAGCTTCCCGTTGAAAAGCAGGAGGAACCCAAAGGATTGTTCCGGCGCTTGGCTAAAGCAATGGGGTTTGATGTGGTGGAGAAGGGCGCTGTAAAAGCAAATTTCCAGCGCAGGGTAAAAGAGGATAATTTTTATTCTGCATGGTATGCGCTCAGAAGTACACTGGAAGGGAATTTTTATAATCCAGACACAGGCATGTGGGAGTGGGGTTATAACTCCGATGAAAGCACTATCCGGGAAGCATTGGAGGATTTCAATGATATCGTCACACAGCTTCTTACTTCGGATGGAAGTATCGTGAAGTCATTGGAAAAGGCTGCAAAGGCGGCTCCGTCCCCCATCCATAAGGAAGGAAAGAGCCTCAGCGCAAAGAATCTAAGTGCTATCAAAGGCATTTATGATACACTCGGTTCATTTCTGGCAGATTTCCAGGAGGAACCGGCGGAAACAAATAATGTTCAGAAGGAGGATGTTAACATGACAAGTGATGAAGTAAAAGCAGTGGTGGCCGAAGAAGTGAAAAAGGCCATGGAGCCCGTTGTGGAGCAGATGAAAGCGATTGTCCCGGTAACAAAGAGGGATGGGGAGGGCGGAAGAGAACCTTTGGTAGCTGGAAGCGCAGCACTTACCGAAAATATATCGGCTGATGCAGTAGCAAAGATGGTAGGGGAAGAAATCAAGAAGGCTATAGAGCCCGTGATGAAAGCGCTGGAGCCTGTGATGAAAAGTCGGGCGCTTCCGGGGAATCTTAATGATGCGGCGGGGACAGTTGAAAAGCAGGAAGAGCATTACTTGCACGGGATTGTTTAAGAAAAGGAGGAGAAAACACTATGCCAACGAATGAACAGATTATTAAAGATACCATAACCACAGATTCTGTATCCCATGGCCTGCTCACGCCGTACCAGGCTAAGAAGTTTTTGGTCCAGACCTTTGAGGCCACGCCCTTTCAACAGGCCATCAGGCATGTGACACGGACGGAAAAATCGGGCGAGATTGACAAGATTGGCATTGGCCACAGACTGCTCCGTCCGAAGATTGAGAACACATTTGACGGCGTAACCGCAAGCCCTACGTTTGGGATAGTCAATTATGCTTGCAAGGCAACAAGGCTTGACTGGGACATTACCAATGAAACTCTCAGACAGAATATCGAGGGCGAAAATATGGACGATGTTGTAACCGGGCTCATGACAAAACAGGTTGGTGTTGATTCGGAGGATCTTCTGCTCAATGGAGAGGAAAACGCAGCTGCGGCAAAAGCCTTTTCCGCCAGCAGCACCTATGCGGCGGGGGATTGTGTCACAGAAGCTGGTGGCCTCTATCGTTTTCGGGTAAGCCACGCCGCTGGCGCATGGAACGATGCAGAGGTTGAGCGGATCGGCGATGCTACAGATAAAGTATTCCTAGGTCAGAACGATGGCATCATTAAAGCTCTTGGCGGTGGGCACGTTATCGATGTTTCCGGGGCTAAAGAAATGGAACTTGAAATATTTTATAGAGCGGTAGCCTCCATGCCTACCAGATTCAATGACGGAACACTTCGCTGGATGATGAGTCCGACCAGGACGCAGCAGTGGGAGTTGTTCCTGCTCAACAAGGTTATCAATGCTGGAGGCGCCGTTCCTGAGAGCTTATACAAAAGCCCTGTGGGAATTCCTTCTATGGGCGTTCCCATGATGCCGGATGATACAGTTATCCTTTCCAATCCTAAGAATTTTGTCCAGGTTAATACCTACACAATGAAGATTCGGAAAGATGAAACCTCTGTAGAGGCAATCCGGAAGGATAAGAAATTTTATGTGATCCACTTTGATTTCGATGCAATCATCGAGGAGATCGAGGCCACGGCAATAATCACAAACCTTCCGGCGCTTCTTACGGATCTTTCATGACGGAGGTGACACTATGAGAAAAGTATGTTTGAAGACAGGGCTTTCCTATGTTGCCAAAGGCATTTCATGCATGAAAGGAAAAGCTGTGGATGTCGAGGATGATGTCGCTGAAAGGCTTATGAAAACCGGTCGATTTGAGACTGTAGATGCGGCGCCCATGGATCCTGAATCTGCGGCTCCAGAGGGTAAATCCGCCAATATAACTTCGATGAAGAAAGATGAGTTGATTGCATTCGCAGAGGCTCAGGGTATCGATGTTGCGGACTGCAAGAACAATGAAGAGCGGATCCAGCGGATTCAGAGTGAAATGGACATAAAGGTTTTTGCGCGGCTTTCTTCCGAAGAATAGGGGGGAGTATGAAAAGACCTTGGATAGAACCCAGACAGATTCGAGATTACACGTCATCTTCAAAGGTCGATGCCAGAACTGATACCCAGCTCGCTTATGACATAGCCAGGGCAGAAAAATATGTGATCTTTCACACCCATAACAAATTTGATTCAGAGGAATACGAGAGCGGGCTGCCATCGGATGTAACGATGGTAGTGATCCTTCTTGCGGAGGCGTATGCAAAGCAGGCGATTACGCAGAAAGATGGGGTAATGAGTTCGGAAACCTTCGATGATTATTCGTATACGGTTGACACAGGCTCTGATATTGCGGATAACCTAGGACTTGGGGCGATGCTGGAAGAATATGTCTTGCCAGAAGACCAGGGGAAAGCAGTTATGAAGCTGCGGAAGCTGTAGGAGGTGCTGTATGTCGTTTGAAAATTTGCTGGATCATAAGTGCGCTATCTACCATATGAAAAAAGATGAAAAGAATCTGGGATACGGGATAACCGGGGAGGCGTTTTCTTATCCTGCGGAACCGGATGTGACGGATGTGCCATGCCATTTTAATGTATCTGACACAGGTACAATGGAGCAGACAGAGGATGCCAACGAATATACCGTGGTCGGAAAGCTGAATCTTCCATATGAAACAGACGTCCGGGTAAATGACAAAATTATTGATTTGGGCAGTGGGCTTTCCTATTATGCGGAAATTCCGAGGAATATTCGGGATCATCATATAATCGTGCAGATCCAGCGGAAAGGGAAGGTTAAGGGGGCGATGTAGTGGCAGGAAAGTATGTGAGTATAGATGCTACAGATCTGAGGAAGTTCGTTGAGAAGATGGAGCTGGCCGGACGTGGCGGGGGATTCAAAAAGGAACTCAGACAGTTTTTGGATTCCCTGTGCGTAGATTTCCTTTCCCATGTACAGGATGCAATCATACGGGCAGATTCGGTAGATACCAGATTGCTATTGAACAGCTTTCAAAAAGGTGCAAATGGAAATGTCTTTATTGCCCAGGAGGGCGCACTACAGATAGAAGTAGGAAGCAATGTGGAATATGCGTCCTATGTGAATGATGGGCATTGGCTGAACTCTAAAGGTGTCGATACACGTTGGGTGCCAGGCCATTGGACAGGGCCGCCTGAAGATAAGGCCGCAAGATTTATTTATGAACCAGGTGCCAAAACCGGAATGCTCCTGAAACAGAAATGGATAGAGGGCAGCCACTATTTTGACGATGCGGTCAGGCTCATGGAAAGGATCGCGCCTATGTACATGGAAGAAAAGGTGCAGGAATGGCTGGAAAAGTATTTTTCGGATTTTATATAGTCTGTGAGGTGAGGATATGCTGGAATGTGAGGTTGCGGCCATTTATTATTTTGTGGCCGGTATCATTACGGCACAGCCATATTTTGAGGAGGTGCCGTTGGATATGCTAATTCCTTGCGTGTTTTATCCTACTCCAACACCGGCGGCATCAGGATTTTCGGTAAATGCTTATATGACAGAGTTTGCCATGTATATCAAATTTATGGATCATTCCACAATGGCGGCTTATGAAATGGGGGGAAGGGTATTGCAGGCGATTATGGGAAACCGGAGGAAAGTGCCGCTGGTGGATAAAAACGGAAAACAGACTGGTAGGAATTTCCGTGTGAATGTGCCGAAACTCAAAAAGATTGAGAGAGGGGTGTACCAGATGGAATTATCATGGAAGAGGCATACCAGATATAACGATGGGGAAGTTATTCTTGCCAAGGACATCTTTATGAATGGTTTGCCAATAGGGAAGGAGAATTGACATGCAAAAAGGAAAGGGCGCCGCTGAAAATGCGGCGAATCAGGCGACAGAAGAGCCTGCAAAAATTTTTGATAAAAGAAAATTTCCGTATGAGGTGCTGAAAGAAAACTGTATGAAGCTGTTTCGTGTAACATCCAGCACGTTCATCGGGGCAACTATCGGTAAGGAAAATGGATCATATTCCATCGCAGAAATGCAGAGCACTATCGATGAATGGTTAAAGAAGGAGGTAAAAAAATAATGGCTGGTGGAAATTTTGACATCAACGTAGGAAAAACCAGGCCCGGTACCTATGTTAATGTAAAGTCCAAGAGGCAGCAGAAAGCAGAAGGATCCACCCGCGGCATTGCGGTAATTCCGTTTGTCGGATATGACTGGGGGCCGAATGGGGAATTTATCAAGCTGTCGGTGGATTCCCCGGACGCATACCGGCATAAGCTTGGCAGGAGCGTTTATGATACAGACGATTTTATGCTGATGGTGCGCGAGATCTTTAAGAATGCAATTACCTGTTATGTGTATATCATCAATACTGGTATGGCGGCGAAAGCTATCACAGAAGACGGTTTGACAGTGATGGCGGCCTATCCTGGTGCCAGAGGCAATGATCTTTCTGTCATATCCACGGAAAACGTGTTGGGTGGGTTTGATGTAACTGTCTATATGGGTACGGAGAAGGTGGAAATTTATGAGGGGATGAAAAACTGTCAGGATCTGATTGCGGCATCGTCAGGCAGGTATGTTACTTTTGAAGCGGCTGCTGAGGAGACAGAACTGAAGGCAATCGCTTCTCTGCATCTGGAAGGCGGGAGCAATGGGATAACGGAGAATTCCGCAATTACCGGCTTTTTGGATAAGGTGGAAAAAATCCGGTGGAATACCATGTGCTTTCCGGTTACGGAAACTACTTTGCAGACGGTATGTATCGCCAAGATCAAGATGCTGCGTAACAGTGTCGGAAAATATGTGCAGGCGGTTCTTCCGAACTGTAAGGCTGATTTTGAGGGCATCATCAATGTGACAAACTCTGTGATTCTGGACAATGGCACAGGGGACGGACAGCAGCTTACGGTTGCTCAGGCGTGTGCATGGGTGGCAGGAGCAACGGCGGGAGCCTCCAAGACACAGTCCAACACTTATGTGGAGTACGCAGGGGCGATTGACATTGTCGGCGTGAAGTCCAATGAGGAGGCAATCGAAGCAATCAAGAATGGGGAGTTTTTCTTTTCCCGTTCGGATGAAGACAAGATTGTTGTTGAATATGATATCAATTCCCTCCATAGTTTCACTTCGGAGAAGACATCTGATTATGCAAAAAATCGTGTTATCCGAGTATATGATTCTTTTGCAGAGGATTTACGTCGGAATTTTCCGCCAAATAAGTTCGGTAATAATCCAGACGGATGGCTCATTATGGAGGGACTTGGCCGGGAACTGCTTATTTCCTACGGCCCGGTGTCTGACGGAGGAGATGGATCAATTATGAATATCGATCTGGAGAAAGACTTTTATGTAAATAAGAGCCATAGCCAGGGAGATGAAACATTTTTTAATGTCGGCCTACAGGCGGTAGATTCTGCTGAGAAATTATATTTTTCTATTTCTACACGATAGAAGGAGGGGGAATAAAGTATGTCAGAAAATATTAAGCCGCTTAGCGCCGTGGAAGGTAAAGCGTATATCAATGGCATAGAGGTAATGGATTCTGTAAAAATGACGATCCGATTTGTTCCCAAAGTGGCAAATTACCGTATTGTCGGTAAAAAAGGGACGCATCGGCGTTGGGTTGGTTATGACATTACCGGCACGTTGGATGAATATAAGACCACAGCCAGATATGAAAAGATTGTAAAGGACTATATTTCTGATGGAAAGACTCCGGAGTTTACGTTTCAAGGAATCCGTACGGATCGGGATTCGGACTACTATGAGACGGTAGGAAGCGAGTCAGTAACGGTAACTGGCGCTGTGATCACTGGCGAGATTCCGCTTTTGGATATTGATACCGATGGAGAACTGGTAAAGGAATCCATTGCATTCGGAGCGAGGAACGTGGTCTAAACAGGAGCGAAGGGGCAGGGCCTTGTGTTCCCTGTCATGCCTGTTTTGGAGAAAAACAGTAGTTACTGTAGATAGGCATTCAATCATGCTATAGGCCAAGATAGAGGCCAGTAGCGGTAAATCAGGAGGACGCACTATGGCAAATAAGAATTTGAAGTATTTTATGAGAGAAGAATCCAAGCGGGAGCAGATCTTCCAGGTTCCGGCGCCGGATCGGTTTAAGGATGAAAAGGGTGAGGTAGTGCAGATGGAGATCAAGAAGCTGCACAATGACACCATTGCCAGGATCAATGACATGTATAAGTCCCGTACCCCTATGAAAGATAAAAAAGGGAATTATATCGTGCAGAATGGCGAGGTGGTGTTCAGAAGCGAGAAGGACAGCGTTAAAGCAACCCGCCATATCATTGTGGAGGCGCTGGCCTATCCGGATTTGAAGGATCCAGAGCTTATGAAGTATTATGGCTGCGTTGATATTACAGATATGCCGCTGAAGGTTTTCCCGGATAATGATGAGTTCGGGTATGTATCCAGAAAGGTTTTAGAGATCTTGGGGCTGTTAGATGCGGCTGAAGATAATGAGCGGGAGGTAAAGGACGCAAAAAACTGATAAAGAGCAGGGGGACAGACGGTTATTGGGCACATCGTCTGTGGCAAAGGCACAATCTCCGTCCGGAGGAATTTGATGCCATGCCGCAGAAAACGAAGTGCTTTTATATTGCGTCGGAAATCATGGAGGATGAATCCCCCTGCAGAAGGGATTCAATATATCGCAGAATGGAAAGGAGGCGGTAGACATGGCTGGATTATCTGTTATTTTCAAGGCTGTTGACGAAATCAGTTCAAGGTTCGACGCTATGGTCAGCGCTGGTACCCGTGCGTTGGATTCCTTTGACCGGATCGGAGCCGCCGCCGATTCTTCCTATGATGTGATTTCGGAAGGAGCCGCCGGCGCTGCGGATGCCATAGACCGGGCGGCATCTGCCACGGATTACTGGACCGACAGGATAGGCAATTATGACCGGGAAGCAATGCAGGCCATCTATTCCATAGAGGAACTTGTGGAAATGGGTTACATGTCGGAAGAGGCATTAAACCATTTAGGGGATGCGCTGGATGAAGCGGCGGATGATTTGGAGGATTTCGGAGATGAAGCGGAGGATGCCGGGGATGATGTGGAAGATTTTGGAGAACGGTCACAAAGTGCTGTAGAGGGACTGGATAAGCTGCTGGCCACTGTCGGGATTGTGGCGGCATTGACTGCAATCGGCAGCGCTTTTATGGGCTGCTCCCAGGCGGCGGCAGAGTTTGAGACGAATGTGGCCATGGTATCCACAGTTGCTGACACAACAGTGTTGTCTGCCGGTGAATTATCTGCGCAAATATCCGATCTTTCCATGGATACGGCGAGGAATGTGAATGAACTGGCAGATGCGTCTTATAATGCCATATCCGCAGGCGTAGCAACGGAAGCTGCAGTGGCAACTGTGGGGGAGGCTTCAAAGCTGGCAACTGCCGGTTTTACATCCTCTTCATCGGCCTTGTCTGTGCTGACAACCACGCTGAATGCCTATGGTCTGGAAGCTTCGGAAGTCACCAATATTTCCGACAGTCTGGTTACATCCCAAAACCTGGGCGTCCTGACAATAGACCAGATGGCAAGCAGCATGGGAAAGGCGATCAGTACCGCATCGGCATATTCGGTGGATCTCTACAATCTGGAATCAGGATACATCAGCCTGACGAAAGCCGGCATCAGCGTGGAGGAATCCACGACCTATATTTCCAGCATGTTCAATGAGTTAGGCAGCGCCGGATCCAATGTGGCCACAATTATCACGGAGGAAACGGGAATGTCCTTCGGGCAGCTGATGAATGCAGGGTATAGTCTGGCAGATGTGCTTGATATTGTGTACGAGAGCGCCGGCCGGGATGGAGAGGCGATGATGAACCTGTGGGGCAGCGCTGAGGCTGGAAAGGCGGCAAATGCTATTATCAATCAGGGGCTGGATACCTTTAATTCCAACCTGGAGAAGCTGGCGAATTCTGCCGGGACTACCCAGGCAGCATACGAGGCAATGACGAATACCACTGCTTTCAGCACGGAGAGGATGGAGAACAGTTTCAATAATCTATCTATTGCTATCGGGGATGACCTGAATCCGGTGATAAGCCAGTTTCAGAATGGGATTGCAGATGTTACGGACGGATTTACGAAGCTGATCAATGAGCATCCGGCTATTACGGCAGTGCTGACAGGGATTGTTGTCGGTGTGGGAGCCGTTACGCTTGCTATAACCGCCTATATCGCTGTCACGAAGGTTGCGGCAGTGGCGAGCGCAGCCATGGGAACCACCATGACGGTAGCCATCGGCCCGATTATGCTTGTTGTTGCGGCGATAGCGGCTGTGACGGCTGCTGTTATTTATATGGCAAATGCAGAAGATGATGCTGAAAAGGCGCAGGCATCGTTGACGGCCTCTTCTCAGGAAATGGCTGACGAACTGGAAAATCTGCAGGAGCAGTACGATGCGTTGGCGGAAGCCGGAGCGGCAGATATGGTGGAGGCATATCAGCTAAAAAACCAGATTGATGAACTCTCTGAAGCGTTTGAGAACAATAAACAAACCATAGGGGACTTGATCGCATATAATGAGCAGCTAAAAACCACGTTGGATGAAATAGTGAATACCTATGATGAAACCGTGGATTCGATAGATCAGAGTGAATCGGATTCCAAATCTCTGATTGCGCAGCTGGTGGCCATGTCGGAGAGCGCAGATCTGTCAGGCGGTCAGTTGGAGATTATGCAGAATATAGTTGACCGGCTGAATGGCTCTTATGAGGGGCTGAATCTGACGCTTGATGAAACCAACGGGAAACTGAATATGTCCGTGGAGGATTTATGGGCTGTGGTTTCGGAATCGGCAGAGCAGGAACGGGCGCAGGCTAATATGGATGCGCTTATGGATTATTTGGCTCAGTATCAGGAAGCGCAGCGGACATATGATGAAGCAATGAAAACACAGGCGGCCGCAAAGGCAGAGTATGAGCGTTCCTTGGAAGAAGACTGGGCAGAAGAACATCCGTTCCTGGCATGGTCTGGTTTAGCTGATGGCGCAGAAATGAACTGGAGCGGTTCTGTAAAAGATGCTTATCATGTATGGGATCAGGCGAAGGAAGCAACAAGCGGAGCAAAGGAGAATTTTGATACGTTGACAGAAAGTATCGAAGCCTGCTATGAAAAAATGGGGTATTCAGAGGATGAAATAGAGGAAATGATGGCAGAACTTGCCCTGGCCAGCGCTTCCGCTACCGAGATGGCCGAAAAGCTTGAACAGGAGAAGGAGGCTGTCGAGAACACATCCGATGGATACACAGAGGCGCAGAATACTTTGAGCCAGTATACAGAGGCGTTGCAGACGCTTTGCGAAGAATATGACGCCGCATATGAGGCGGCGCTGCAGAGCATTCAGGGACAGTATAGTCTATGGGATGAGGTGGAGGATGTAGCCGCTATGTCCTCCCAGAGTATTCAGGATGCCCTTCAATCACAGATCGATTACTGGAACTCTTACAATGAGAATATGGCTAGCCTTACCGAGCGGGCGAGCGACATTGAGGGATTGAGCGATATACTGGCCAGCCTGGCAGACGGAAGTGAGGAATCTGCCGCAATGCTAGCCGGCATGGAGAGTATGAACGATGCGGATCTGTCCGCTGTGGTTCAGCAGTACAACAATCTGCAGACAGCTCAGAGCGAAACAGCCGCAAGCGTGGCAGACCTGGAAACGGAATTCTCTGAAAAACTGGAAGAAATGCAGACAGAAATGGAGGGTATGGTTGGGAGGATGGACCTGTCTGATGAAGCAAAAGCCAATGCGAAAGCTACAATGGATGCCTATGTGAGAGAGATTCAGACTGGCGTGGCGAAAGCACAGACAGCTATTGCTTCGCTGAATTTTGCTAATAACACTCTGAGCAGTGGTGGATACCATGGATATGCCACGGGAACGCTTGATGCAGAACCGGGCCTTGCTCTTGTAGGCGAGGAAGGGCCTGAGCTTATTAACTTTGGCGGCGGTGAGGTGGTTTATACTGCTGCTGAAACATCGAATATTTTGGCGAGGGGTAATGAAAACAAAGACTTTTATGTTTCCCCTCCAGAGGAAACAGAGGGTGGGAATGATTCCGGCGATAAAACCATTACTCTTAGAATTGAGGGTGCTGGGGAAATGAAAGTCAGTGGCAGTGGCGCCAGCAAAGAGGATATTGTAAACGTGCTTGTGGAAAATATGAGGGGTGTCTTGATGGATATTCTTCGACAGGAAATTATGGAGGAGGGGGAGTTGTCATATGAGTTCTAGTTGTCAGATGTATCTTGCACAGCAGCACACAAAATTCCGGTTCCCGGTCCTGCCGGAAAAAGTTAAAGTTTCCTATGGAAGCAATAATGACAAAATGAGAGTGTGCGGAGTGGGAGAGGTGACAATCATTCAGGACAGTGAAGCAGCAAGTATTTCATTTCCATGTTTTTTCCCCAGGCATTATTTTAGTGGATGCGATTACAAAGATATTCCAGATCCGGTTTCTGCGGTTGAAACGATTTTGGAATTAAA
>ERZ808046.1286-NODE-1286-length-11788-cov-4.357271_pt1 | contig 11788 bp, 12 predicted proteins | sample MGYA00380196_ERZ808046 | MGnify/ENA primary metagenome ERZ808046 (study PRJEB31490, sample SAMN06133421) | mouse gut metagenome | isolation source: Z6_2 | host: mice | place: China: Chengdu | collected 2015-05 ...
TTTTTAACGATCGTTCTTTAACGTCTGCGATCGCAAAAAGACAAAATAAAAAGCACTCAACTTGCGCTGAATGCTAAACATCAATAAATTAGCCCTTTCATATGAGGCCCTAGTGGTTCTCCATCTTCATCAAGTAAAATTTTATTTTCTTTAATTGCTGTTTCTACCCTAGTGATTGCAGCTTCCACTTCTTCTGGATACTGTTCAATATGGAGAGGATCCCAAAAATGAACTCCTTCTAAAGAATGATTGAATTGCTTCTCGTATTTAGGTATTAGAACGTCAGAAAAATATTCCAGCATTTTCCATACTTCATAATCTGTGTACACTTTTTTCATAGCACTCATCCCTTCAAAATTAAGCCAATGATTAGATTTAAGTACTCTGGATCATCAACTATACTTTTCTTAAGATATTTATTATTTTCTTTATCCCATTTATTCACATATAGTTCAGATGTCTCAAAAATCCCTTGAATACCCATAGTAAATACTTCAGCTGCATTATCATAGTATTTGCCGATATAAGGATCAACAAAATCATCCTTTTTTACAACTTCACTAGGATCATATTTTATTTTGGGAAATATATCAAGTAATCTAGTTGGTTTCTCACCTTTTGTTCGTTGATCTACCCATTCTTTTTCGATACGGACTAGATCTTTGTTAAAAAGATCAATGCTAATAGCATCTGTTTTCGGCGGAACTGATCAACATTTTTTTGCGCAAGCGTAAATAATTTTTGATAACGTGCGATCACAGCTGAAAACATCTCAAATAATCGAACTTCTTTGGCATCAGTTCTTTCCAAGAGCAAAGAGCTCAAATAATTTAATTTACGTGCTTGTTCACTCCGAGTCACCATCGTTTCAAACGCCTCTTGTTGGATCCGATAAGCAACTAATATTTGGGGGATCAAAACAGCTACGAGCAACAAAGCTAACCAGATATTATATTTGCCTAATAAAAGTAACATCCCCCACAATATTATACTTTCACGTAAGATCGAAACTCCAAAGACGATCAAGTTGACTGGGCGCCAGCTAGCACCTTCATTTAGAACTTCTAGATCATCAAAAAAATCACTATCGTCAAATAATTCCAATGAGTGTAACTGTTGCGACTTGCGCATCATCGATAATTTGATAAAGCCGGTCAATTTATCCGTCAACATTCCTTGAAAATTAGTCCCAACAACTGGTAAAACTTGGCTGATCAAAGTTGCAAATGCTCATAATACAAAGAAGTACATATACGGTCGCTGTTCGTTCAATAGATCTACTAATTGTTGACCAGCTCGTACTGCCAACACAGGCGCCAAAGCTTCTAATGGTGTCAAAATAACCACAGTTAACGCAACCAATAAAGTTGCTTTGAAAAAAAACATCTTATACGTTTGAAATAATAATCTAAAATAACTAACTACCTTTTGCATATTACGATCCCCATTTCAATGTTTTCCACCAACACTTAAATAAATGCTACCACTTCTTTTTGTCTCTGCATAAAAATGGCTAAATCGACAAAATATTTGGGGCAAGTTCACTTAACTGACCTGAACACTTATTTGTTTTGGCTAATATGACAAAATATAGGTAAAAATCTTTGATACTTTGAAGTAAGAAGAATAAGATAGACATTAGAGGTGAACGACATGAAATTAAAAAATGGACTCGTACTTAGTCTTACTTGCTTAAGTATCGGACTTGTCGGATCATTTACATCCCAACCAAAACTCCAAACGATACAGGCTGCTACGACCAATAATACAAAAAATTTCAAGCAGATCAAATTGGGGATGAATAAGCGCCAAGTGATCGATATTTTAGGTAAACCAGTACATGATAAATATGAAGATAATATCTGGACGTATCCAGTAAAAGACACCTCTAGTGTATCCTTAGTCTTCAAAAAAGATACTTTAGAAAATGTCAGCGATAAGTCTGTGATCAGTGCCAAAAATAGCGTCATAAAAAAAGCTACGACTAAAACAAAACGCCAAAATATCAATACTGCTTTTAAGGATTATTTCAAACAAGCTGCACAATACGCTAGAGCCGGACAGACAGAATTTGCCTGGAGCACGATGATCAAAAAAGTGACGTTTGACGGTGATGATGAATTAAAAGTGACCGCTGTAAATGGGTTTAATGCTACACCAAACCATGAAAAAGACGTGATCGCTAAAAAAGTTGCTGAACTAGGAAAGTCATTTTTGCATCGCTATGATCAAAAAGATATCGAACTAGAATTTTACGAAAATGGTCACAAGATCGGGAGCTCTCAAGATGAACAACTGACTCTATACAAATGGCACGACCAACACCAATAAAATATAGAAAAAGCGAGTGACCCTAGATCTGATCACTCGCTTTTTCTATATTGCTAAGTTGATTATATTAATCTTCTTTACGGCTGTAAGTTTCAATGTCGTGTAAGATAAGGTTTCTAAACTCATCTTGGGTCATTGTTTCAGTCTTTTCACTGCCGTATTTACGAACAGTCACTGTACCGTCAGCCACTTCTTGGTCACCAACAACTAAAGTATATGGTGTCTTCATCACTTGAGCTTGACGGATCTTGTAACCCATCTTTTCGTTACGATCATCGATACTTACACGGATCTGATGTGCTCCCAATTTTGAGCTCAATTGACGTGCATAATCCATGTGAAGCTCATTCTTAACTGGAATGATCTCAACTTGCTTTGGAGCTAACCATGTTGGGAAAGCACCCTTGTACATTTCTGTCAAGTAAGCTGTGAAACGTTCCATCGTTGATACGATACCACGGTGGATCATAACTGGACGGTGTTCTTCACCATCAGCCCCAGTATATTTGAGATCGAAACGTTCAGGTAACAAGAAGTCCAATTGGATCGTGGAAAGTGTTTCTTCTCCACCAAGAGCCGTCTTAGTTTGAACGTCTAATTTAGGACCGTAGAAAGCAGCTTCACCTTCAGCTTCAAAGTAATCCAAGCCAAGATCATCCATAGCTGCTTTTAACATCCGTTGAGATTTTTCCCACATTTCATCATCATCGTAGTACTTATGTGTGTTTTCAGGATCACGGTAGCTCAAACGGAAACGGTAGTCCTTGATGTCAAAGTCATGGTAAACATCGACCATCAATTGAAGTGTCCGCTTGAATTCTTCTTCGATCTGATCTGGAGCTACGAAAGTATGACCATCATTTAATGTCATTTCACGTACCCGCGAAAGACCTGTCAAAGCACCTGATTTTTCATACCGGTGCATCATCCCTAGTTCAGCGATCCGTAATGGAAGATCACGGTATGAACGAATATGGTGGTTGTAAACTTGAATATGAGATGGGCAGTTCATCGGACGCAATTCAAGTAATTCGCCATCACCCATGTCCATTGGTGGGAACATATCTTCGCGGTAGTGATCCCAGTGACCAGACTGTTTGTAAAGATCAACATTAGCTAGAATTGGTGTGTAAACATGTTCGTAGCCACGAGCAACTTCTTTATCGATGATATAACGTTCGATCGTACGACGGATCGTAGCCCCATTTGGCATCCAGTATGGTAGACCGGCACCGACTTTAGGATCAACAAAGAAAAGATCTAAATTGTTACCGATCACACGGTGGTCACGTTCACGTGCTTCTTTTCGACGTTGTAATTCAGCATCAAGGTCTTTTTGCTTGTAAAAAGCTGTCCCATAGATACGTTGTAACATTGGGTTGCTTGAAGCACCTTTCCAGTAAGCCCCAGCCACTGAAAGTAATTGGAACACTTTGATCGCACCAGTTGAAGCCAATTGTGGTCCAAATGAGAAGTCATTGAAATCACCCAATTTATGAGCTACGACTTTACCAGCGTTATCAGCAGCGATCTCTTTGACTAATTCCGTTTGGTATTGATCACCAGCAACTAATTGCAAAGCTTCTTCTTCTGTATATTCAACACGTTCGATCGGTAAGTTTTGCTTGATGATCGCTTGCATCTTTTGTTCGATCTTTTCAAAATCAGCTTCAGCCACTTGACCAGCTGCATTGTCTGTATCAAAGAAGAAACCATGTTCTAAGGCCTCACCTTGACCAAACTTCATTTCTGGATAAAGGCTATGCAAAGCACTAGCTAAAACATTAGCAGCTGTTTGCCATAACACGTTCATTCCTTCATCAGAATCTTTCGTGATGATCTTGATCTCACCATCTTCGTTTAAAGGTTCGTTGTAATCCACTAATTTACCGTTAAATTCACCTGCAACAGACTTCTTAGCTAAGCTGATGCTGATAGATTTTGCGATATCTTGTGTTGTTGTTCCAGCTGCAAATTGTTTTACAGCACCATCTGGAAACTTAACATTGATCTCTGACATTATATGATCCTCCTTATTTTTTGCCAAGACATAAAAGACGCCCCTAGTGCTCCATTGAACACTAGGGGCGTCTTTAACGCGGTTCCACCCAATTTCAAGGTCAGTTGACCCTCTCTTGATCGTCGATAACGGAAACGAGCCGTCCTACCTTTGCAGTAGGCTATCGTGATAAAAGTGGTAAGCTCCTCTTTAAGAGACTTGCAGTCAAAGGTCTCTTTCCCTGAATTGATTTGCCGTTTGTCTTTTACTTAATGTAATTCCTATTTAAGCACGAAACCTCTTTAATTTCAAGTCATTATTCCGGATTTCGGCGATTTTTTCCTACAACATGATATTCATCGGCCAAAAATTTGATCCGTTCCATAATGCGCTTGGCCTTCAAAGGCTCGGCTTCCCCCCGATTGTTGACCGTCAAATACTGCTGTTCTAACTGTGTCAACGAGAGATTCGAGCTAAAAAAGGTCGGTAACTCTTCTTGCATCCGATATTGTAAGATGACCCCTAAAACATCATCTCTTAGCCAGCTACTCAAAGAATCAGCCCCGATATCATCGATCATCAAGACCTGTGCTTTTTTTAAACTATCGATATACTCTATCGTTTGATTTTTACTGATCGAACTTTTGATCTCAACAGCAAACGATGGAAAATGCACCAAAGTCGTTTGATAGCCCCTTTTAGCTAGATCGTTAGCGATCGCTGCTAAAAGATAGGTCTTACCCACACCAAAACTGCCTTCTAAATACAGACCCTTGTGAAATTCTTTTGGTTTTTTAGAGTAACTATTGACAAAATCCAAAGCTGCTTTTAAAGCTTCCATGCGTTCATCACTGCGCTCATAATCTTTTAACTGCGCTTTACGAACACTACGCGGTAGATTGATCGTCTTAACACGCGCTTCCAAAGCTTTTTGCTCGCGCCTAGCTTTGAGCTCAGCTGTAGGAACGTACACGACTTCGATCCGGTGATTGCTGATCGCAAGTGTCGGTAGATAGCCTGGTGCAAAAGTCTGTTTACCTTGAGCTATCTGCTTTTTTAAAGTCACAAACTCATACAATTTACTCGCACTTTTCATCACATCTGCCTGTGTCAAAGTTTGACTGTTTTCAGCCAAAAAAGTCCGCACCTCGGTATCCTGCAAGATCTCGGTGATCAGCTTTTGATAGCGCTCGTTCCAATTATTTCTTTGCATCTGCTCAGTCAAATTCTTGCCTAGATCTTCCATTTTAGCCACCGCCTTCCTATTCACTTTGTTCTAGCTGTGCCAATAATTCGTCTATCTGAGCATTTAGTACCTGTTTATCCGCTTTAGTTGACTTAGCTTTAGGTTCTTTTTCATCTCTTGCCCAGTCCGGCAAAGTTTCTTTTTGTACGATCTGCTGTTTTCGCCCATAATATTTTTTTTGTTGTTTCTTTTCACGAGCTTTCTGGTTAGCTTCACGCATGTAGACCATTGCTTCTTCTGGGGTCTTGATCTTCTTTTCGGCTAACTTAGCGGCAGCTTTAGTAAAACGATTAGCCACTTTATCTTCTAACATCGTGTTATTTTGAGCGATCAAATAATAGTGCAACAAGACATTGATCACCGCATTGGGTAAAACTTGTTTTTCAACTAGAGTTTTGACCGTATATCGCTCTAAATTCGTCACAAAACTATTCTTTTGCCGTTTGAGTTCTTCGATGAATTCAAGCGGCAGATATTGTTTTGAAACAGCGATCAGCGCTAAATCAGTTTGCGTCAATTCCGCACTCACCGCTGGATCGATCGGTGCGGTCGCTTTAGATTCTTTAGGTGTTAGCTCTTTTAATTGCCGATCAAATTGCTGAGTGGCTAATTTCTTGACAAGTTCAAGATCGACTTTATCATCCTTGACATTTAGTGCCTGTTCGAGCAATTTGACGAGTTCTAGTTCATTTAGACCATATAATAAAGCGATCGACTTTAAGGTCTCAAGTGAACGGCTGATCTCAGTTGCCGGCACAAAAGATTGGGCTAAAAGCTCTTTTAAATATTCTATATCTAGATCGACTTCGACTGAATCAACGAGATTTTTAGCCGGTTTAGCTGTTGCTTTTACCTGTGAATTTTTGAGTAATGTATCCTTTTTCACAGTAAAGACATCTAGAAGCGACTTGGTGACCTCTTTAGCATTAGCATATGTGAAAGCTGGTTTGACAAATTCTTGTTTCAACTCATCATATTGGGTCTGCCCTAATGAATCGGCTAAAAGCATACTCAAGAGGTCATCTTTAAAGAAATCTTCGGCACTCAAAGGGGCTTGTAACTCATAGATAAACACTTGACCAAGTTCATCTTTTTGAACGAATGTCTTCAATAGTCCAAGTGCTTCTAATCTGATCCGGGCTTCGTAAAAGTCACGTAAACCTAAACTCAAAATATCCAATAGCTCTTTATGCATTCGGCGCGCTAACAAGTCTGGTGTTTGAGCTACTTTAGCCGCTAATAATGAATAAATACCGTAAGCATTGACCCCCATCAACGGCTGGTAGAGCTTTAAAATGACTTTAAACTCTGTCGAACCGATATGGGCTTTAGTATTGACAACGTAACCATCCTTAGGCGACATCTGCCTTAAACCTTCACTCATCGCCTAACATCCCCCAACTACTTATTTTTTTCGTTATCACGTGCCATCAAGTCTTGCAATTCCTTTGCAAAAGATGCCATATCTTTAAACTCACGATAGACGCTAGCAAATCTGATATAGGCGATATCATCGACATTAGCTAAGATCTCCATCACATATTCACCGATCAATTGACTGGAAACTTCATTACCTCCGACTGCACGGATCTTTGTTTCAACTTGATCGACGATATTTTGGATCTCATCCATTGCAACAGGCCGTTTTTCAGCTGCTCGCATAACACCACGCAAGACTTTTTCACGATTAAATTCTTCTCTGGCACCATTTTTCTTAATAACTAATAGTGGCGCTGCTTCTACTCTTTCAAATGTAGTAAAACGGAAACCACAATTTTCACATTCCCGCCGGCGCCGAATAGCATGTCCATTGTCGGCGGGACGGCTATCCACTACACGTGATCCATTTTGATGACAATTTGGACACTTCATGATCTTTACCTCACTGCCTAATCCTCGATTAAATTATTTATCTTTAGCCATTTTATCACTTGCGCTTGCGTTTCTTCAACTGTTCCCGAACTATCTACTGTAATTGTAGCCAAATTCCGCCTTTTTTCAGCAGACATTTGACTAGCGATCCGCTCAAGTGCCGCCTTTTCACTCAAATGATCGCGTTTCATGATCCGCTTTAGTTGCACTGCTTTAGGAACTTCAACATTGATAACTGCATCACAATGATCTGCATAACCATTTTCGAATAATAAGGCGGCATCGATCACAACTACTTTATGCCCCTGTTGCTCAGCCAAGGCCAACTGTTTTTCATATTCAGCTTTGATCAAGGGTTGCATGATCTGGTCTAATTGGGCTAATTTCTTAGGATCACTAAAGACGAGCTTACCAAGCTTAGCCCGATCTAAAGTCTGATCAGCTTGGATGATCTGAGGTCCAAATGTTTTTTGCAATTCAGCCAGACCAGGCGTCGTTGGTTCAACGACTTTTCGGGCGATCACATCAGCATCAAGGATCTTAAAATCTAATGTTTGCAAAAAATTACTGATCGTCGTTTTGCCCATTCCGATCCCACCAGTCAAGCCTAAAATATATGTCATTTTACCACCTGCTGACACTGCGGACAAAAATGCGTGCCTCGTTGTCCTACCACGATCTTTTGGATCTTTGTACCACAACGTTTGCACGGCTCACCGGTTTGACCGTAGACATCTAGTTCAAATTGAAAGGCGCCCGTTTTTTGGAAAGCATCCGTGTAACTTCTGATCGTTGTTCCACCAGCTTCGATCGCCTTAGCTAATTCAGTAATGATGTTATCATGCAATGTCGTTGCTTGCTCTAAGGTCAATTTTTGACATATAGTCTGCGGATGGATCTTACTTTGCCACAACACCTCATCAACATAGATATTACCTAACCCCGTGACCAAAGTCTGGTCAAGTAAGGCGGTCTTGATATTTTTCTTCTTTTTTTGTAGTTTTTGATAAAAATCAGCAACTTTAAAAGTTTCAGCTACTGGCTCAGGTCCTAATTTAGCTAAACCTGGTAGATCTTCTTCACTGCCCGTTTGAACTAATTGCATCCGCCCAAATTTACGAACATCGTTATAGCGCAACTGCCGACCATCAGTTAGATAAAAGATGACATGTGTATGCTTGTCGACTGGATCAGTCGCTTCTTTGACATAAAACTTACCTTCCATGCGCAAATGGGATACAACGGTAAGATCATTTGAAAACCTAAAGAGCAAATATTTACCCCGCCGTTGGATATTTTCAAGTGTTTGATCTTTTAATTTAGCTCTAAAATCGTCAGCATCACCAACGATCATCTTAGGATATAAAACTTCGACGCGTGCGATCTTTTGACCTAGAACTAATTTTTGCAAGCCGCGCCGGACTGTCTCTACTTCTGGTAACTCTGGCATTTTTTCACCTCATCTTATACTATTTAGTCTCAAACCACGTCTTACCACTAGCACTTTCGACCTTTAATGGGACCGAAAGTTCAACGGCCGAATCCATGATCTTTGGTACTAACTCTTTTAGTTTAGCGATCTCTGCTTTAGGTGCTTCAAAGATCAACTCATCGTGTACTTGTAACAACATCTTGGCTTCTAAGCCTGCATCTTTTAAAGCTTGTTGCATATTGATCATTGCAACTTTGATGATATCAGCTGCACTGCCTTGGATCGGGGTATTCATCGCAGTCCGTTCTGCAAATGAGCGCAAGTTGTAATTTTTGCTCTTGATATCTGGAAGGTACCGCCGACGATGGAAAAGTGTTTCAACGTAGCCTTTTTGGCGCGCACTTTCAATGATATCTTGCATGTATTGATGTACTCCAGGAAATGAGGCCAGATACGTCTCCATAAACTCTTTTGCCTGCTTACGGGTACTCCCGATACTTTGTGCCAACCCAAAATCACTGATCCCATAAACGATCCCAAAGTTGACCGCTTTAGCTTGGCGACGCATGTTAGCTGTAACTTGGCTTGGATCATCTAATCCAAAGATACGCATCGCAGTATTAGCGTGAATATCAAAATCATCTTTAAAAGCTTGTTGCATGTGCGGATCTTTTGAAATATGGGCTAAAACCCGTAACTCGATCTGCGAATAATCAGAAGCAAAGATCTCCCAATCCGGATGACTTGGTACAAAAGCTTGTCGGATCTTACGTCCTTCTTCTAAACGAACAGGGATATTTTGCAAGTTAGGATCAACTGATGATAGACGCCCAGTTGCCGTTAAAGTTTGTGTATAACGTGTGTGGACCTTACCATCAGCTGCGATAACTTTTAATAAGCCTTCAACATAGGTCGATTGTAATTTAGCTAATTGACGGTAAGCTAAAATATTATCGATGATCGGTGACATCCCACGTAATTTTTCTAAGACATCTACAGCCGTTGAGTAGCCTGTTTTAGTCTTTTTAACAACTGGCAATTTTAATTTTTCAAACAAGATCACTCCAAGTTGCTTAGGTGAATTGATATTGAATTTCTCACCAGCTTCGTTATATATTTGTTGTTCTAACTCACTCAAACGTTCCTTAAATTCACTTTGCATGATATCTAAGCGTTCACGATCGACTTTGATCCCAGTGATCTCCATTTGCGCTAAGACTAAAGAAAGTGGACGTTCGATCTCAAAATAAAGATCTTCTTGCTCATTTTCAGCTAGTTCTTTCATCAACTTATCTTCTAGATCTGAGATAGCTTTGAGTTTATGCGCTAAGTGCTCAAAATATATCGCATCATCAACTGGAACTTTGCGCTTAGACCCTTTTCCATAGACTTCTTCATCGGTCAAAACATCGAAGTAGTCATGACGCTTGGCTAAATTCCCCAGATCATTGCTGTTATCGCTGGTATTTAGCAGATATGAGACTAAAAGTAAATCAAAATTGATATTTTTTAGTTCAATACCTAGACGTTTTAAGGCTACATAGGTCTGTTTACCATCAAACACATCAACTTGGATCGCTGGATCTTCCAGTAATTGCTTTAGTTTGGGTAATTTTAAGAGCTCAACATCTCTAGTTGCATAATAGCGGTCATCGATCTTAAGCCCAAAGCCCCAAAAGTCAGCCGTATGGTAATTATCATCACTTAGTTCAAGATAAAAGCTGATATCTGAAGCTTTATCATAAACTAACTTTTCGACCTTAGCTTCATCTAAAGCCTCGACCTCTAATTTGCTCAAAGTAGGTCCTGCACTGACATCGTCGGCTGAACTAGTTTGTAATTGAGCGATGAAACTCTTAAAATCCATCTCTTCAAAGAATTTGAGCAGATCTTCTTTTTTAGCTCCTGGCCAAGTTGTCTCAGTTAAAGTGAGGGCTACTGGAGCATCTTTTCTGATCGTCGCAAGATCTTTACATTGAAATGCGAGCTCTTTATCATTGATCAAGTTTTCTTTTAACTTAGACTTTTTCATCGCTTCAATGTTTTCATAGATCCCTTCGATCGTGTCGTATTGTTTTAAAAGTTTGATCGCAGTCTTTTCACCAACTTTAGTTACCCCTGGATAGTTATCTGAGCTATCACCTGTCAAGCCCTTCATATCAACGATCTGTGCTGGTTGTAAGCCATATTTTTCGACCACATGAGCTGGTGTATATTCTTCGATCTCTGTTACCCCTTTGATCGTTACTGCAACGGTCGTCTTATCAGTCGTCAACTGCGTCAGATCGCGATCACCCGTTACGATCGTGACTTGATACCCTGCTTTTTCTGCTTTGGCCGCCATCGTTCCGATAATATCATCAGCTTCATATTCTGGTAATTCATAGTGTTTGATCCCATAGGCATCGAGTAGTTCTTTAATATGGGGAAATTGTTCTGACAGTTCAGTCGGGGTTTTTGAACGTCCTCCCTTGTAATCGGCATAGGCTTTCGTTCTAAAAGTCACTTTCCCCGCATCAAAAGCGACTAAAACATTGCTTGGGGAAACATCACCCAAGATCTTATCTAGCATCAATTTAAAACCATAGATCGCATTGGTATGCAGACCATCATGGTTAACAAAGCGTTCTAACTGATTGTGGAGGGCAAAAAAGGCTCTAAAGGCCACGCTATTGCCATCCACTAATAACATTTTTTTATCTTCTGCCATATCGACCCGTCCTCTTATCTAGTTTCTTTTATTTTAACAAATTTTGCGTAAAATTGAACTATCCCAAACTTGATCTTTGGTCGGCATGAGCTATATCTTTATTTCGAGACTAGAGCTTATAGTTTACATTATGAGAAGTTTGCTGATGGGACTGTGAAGAAATTAGATGTTCCATATGAACTACCTGATGGATGGGAA
>ERZ808046.1291-NODE-1291-length-11766-cov-3.879716_pt1 | contig 11766 bp, 16 predicted proteins | sample MGYA00380196_ERZ808046 | MGnify/ENA primary metagenome ERZ808046 (study PRJEB31490, sample SAMN06133421) | mouse gut metagenome | isolation source: Z6_2 | host: mice | place: China: Chengdu | collected 2015-05 ...
AAAAGGCAGATGCTTTAAAGGAGACGGTGGAAAACGATGGAGAAAGAAACGGATAAAAAGTATGAAGTTATGAAAACGGTAATGGATGCGCTGGATGATATTCTGTGTTCTTATCCAGGCAGGGGACACCAGACAGTGTATATTGACCTGGATTCCCTGGCACTTCTGGCCAGCCTGATTGTCTATGGGCAGATAAAAGCAGAGAAACACCAGTATGAGTATAATGTCGATGTTGATAAGGATGAAGAAGCTGTAAGGATTTACAGGGAGCTTGCCCCGCAGACGAGATGGCGGATGGGATGCCATACGCAGATCGAGCCAATCAGGATAAACGCATTGAAGCAGCTTGCCGCTATGGGTACGCCTGTATACAATGGGCATGTTTATTATGCAGAAACGGGTTCTGTTTTGGAATGTGGGGAGATCCTGCCGTTTGAAATCTTTCAGTTATTTTACGATATGCCGGAATTGAAAAAATTATATGTCTTCCCCTATCCGTTTCGGAATGAAAAGGAGCAGCCGGTTTATTTTTCCTTTGAGCCGACAGAAGCGGCACGGAAAGAAATGCGGAAATATGTGGAGAAGAAATTTGAGGAAGCGCACCAGATTGCGGAGAAAACAAGCAGCAATGTAATTCCAGACGTGAAAGAAATTGGTTTCTGAATGCCTGCGGATAATAAACAGACAGACGGCCAAACCCTTGAAACAAGGTTGCAGTCTGTCTGTTTTCTACGGTGTGATATTATGCAAGTAAGCGTCAGTATAGCAGTTTTCTGTATTTGGTGTAGTTTAAGAAATATCAGCGCTTTTTTGTTTTTCGCTCTGCCTACTGTGTGGTTTCCCTAAAATTGCATCAACATTGGAGCAGACGTTCCTTTTCTGATTTCAGCAGTTTCATAGAGGGGAGCCTTTCGTCTGCAGAATGTTCTTTCAGAAACTTCCTTGCGGCTTCATAAAGTGCGATTTCTGAAGAGTGTTCTTTTCGGAACTGCCCTTTATTTTTTGATTTACAAAATTGCTGGTAGATAGATTTATGAGCAAGGTACTGTCCGGTGTAATGGATCAGCTCGTTCGTTGTCCGCAGCTTATCCTCAATGGATTTCAATTTTTTTCTGGAACGGGAAGCCTGATTCTTTATATCTGAAAAAGAATCTTCCAGGGAATCCCTTGTATTATAGCCATGCTCCTGTATGTAAGCGACGGTCTTAGCCATTTCTTTCAGATTAGAAAGTTTTACTTTATTAGCGTAAGCGGCGTTTTGTTGTGCTTTCACACAATCCTGCAGATTAACGACAAGCCGCAGATCCGATTTTAGAAACAGGATGGACAGAAATTCTTCCTGTGGTGGCTCCCAAGCTTTAGAATATTCAGAACGGCTGGAGCAGCAGAAGCAGGAGCTTGAGAGCGTTGAAAACCAGCTTGCCACTGCTCAAAAAGAGGTGGCAAAGCCCTTTGACAAGGAGCAGGAGCTGACAGAAAAGACGGAGCGTTTGAGTGTCTTAAACGGTCTTTTGAATGTGGATAAGAAGCAGAATGAGATCGTTGACGGAGAGATGGACGAGGGCGAGGAAATACCTGCTCGAAAAGAAAAAGATTTAGAACGATAAGAACGGCGGTATGGGAAATCTCATACCGTTTTACATAGCATGGTTGATTTTTTCATAATTCTATGCTGTGATTATTTAAATAAAAGCAATTTTGTAGAGACTGGCAGTTTAAATGATTATATGGCGTCACAAATAAAAGTAATCAAAAACAGAATAACCGCCGAAGAAATCAAGGTTCGTTCGGCAGTTGTTTTGATGTAATATTATTCGCAAATCCAGTGAGCCAGTTCTTCGATTTTATCAGCGTCTTCTTTTATTGAGAAGATATTTTTATCCATACCGGATTTTGTACTGTTGAACGCCAGCACTTTTTTATTTGTGCAGCCTAACACATCGAAACAGGCATAAGCTTCACCATGTTTTTCATAATCCTTTACAGAGCCGCTTCCTGCTGTCAATATGACAGCCGCTTTTTTACTAAATTTTGTTGCTAAAGACATATTTGGCTTGGTGGGATTGAAGAAAGGATAAATCCTGTCAAGAAATGTCTTTGCAACTCCATTTACCATTCCAAAATAGATTGGAGACGCAATGACAAGTGCATCGCAATTATCGAGGCGGTTAAGCAGGTCAGACATATCATCTTTTTGTACGCATTGTGCAGTTTCTTTTCCTTTGCAGGCATTACAGGCAAGGCACGGATTGATAGTTTTTGTGTTAAGGTCAAACATCTCAACCTCTGCGTCTGTCAGATTTTGCTGGAGGATGTTCAATGCCATTGCACAGTTTCCGTTTTTTCTTGGACTGGCATTTACAAGAATGATTTTTTTCATAGGGGGCTTCTCCTTTACAAATTTTATGTTCTATGTTATTGTAAGATATATACTACTAAAAAACAAGTACTGAAAAAATTGTTAGTGTAAAAAGGAGAAATATTATGGAAAACTGCTCCATTAAATATGCTTTGGACACTCTTTCAGGGAAATGGAAGCTCTATATTATGTATGTTCTTTCGCAAGAGAAACAGCTTCGCTTCAATGAGCTTCAGCGCAGGGTGGGAGATATTTCCGCTACCATGCTGTCTAAAAATCTATCTGAACTTGAAAAAGCAAAACTTATTATACGACATGAGTATCATGAAATTCCGCCTCATGTGGAATATTCACTTTCTAAAATCGGAAAAGAGTTGACACCAGCGCTCGATTCACTTGGAGAATGGGGACGCAAGCTATATCTGCAAAATTTATAGAGTATAAATTTAGAATTTTACCCAATACTCAATGTCGTTTTACATAGCCGCTTGGTTTTCGTTTTTGAAAATCAAGCAGCTATATTTTGTTTGGGAAGGCGAGTGAAAAAATAATCGCATAATTGTAGGGAGGCTGACATTGGGTTATAATATAGAAAAACGCAAAGGAGTTTTTGATTATGGATACGAAAAATCCGGTCGGCTTTTTTAACAGCGACCTTGACCTTGAAAGCTACTTATCCCAAACAATCACGCAGGCAGGCAAGACGGACGAAGCGCTTAAAGCGGCAAAACAGAGGGTATCCGAATGTAAAAACCGGATTCCAAAGCTGACAAAAGTGCTTGATTTGGAAAATCCTGTGGAGCTGTCTCTTGATGAGTGTAAAGTTTTGATTGAGTATCTGCTTGCGGATAACCGCCTTGCCGTAGAGGAATGCCGCATTTGCTATATGCGTGGGCTGGTTGACGGAATCGAGACAAAAAAGATATTTGAGTAAACGAGCGGGACGGAGAAATCTGTCCCGTTTTACATAGCTGCTTGGTTTCTGAAAAGAAATCAGGTGGCTGTTTCATACGGATATTGTCTGACAATTGGTTTGATTACTGCAAACTGTGATTAAATGCATTTCGATACTGTATTGGCGAAAAACCTGTCTTTGCTTTGAACAGTTTTCCAAAATGGCTTTGCGAATTAAAGCCTACGGCTCTTGCAACTTCGCTGACGGGCAAATCCGTATTTTTCAAAATCCTGCTCGCTTCTTTCAGGCGGCATTCAATCAAATAGTGATAAGGAGTGTCCTGCATGGAAAGCTTGAAGCAGCGAAGACATTCCGATTTGCTGACACCAGCGGCGCTTGCCAGTTCATCAAGAGAAATGTCCTCCGAGAGATGGTCTGCAATGTATGTCAGAAAACGGCGCATTCGGTTTGAAACTTCGTCTGTGCGTTCTCCTTTTGGTAAATCAAGATTTTTTGCAAGTGTCAGCCACAGTTCTGTAAGCTTCACAAGCACCTCGTATTCATAGCAGTCGGACGGCGGCGAAATGCGGTCAAGCTCTTGCAGGAGCGTTAAAATTTCACGATGCCAGTCAACGCTCGCTGTGAATTGAAATGTCTGCATTTGCTTACAGCTGGCGATTCTCTCCACATTCTTTGCGGCCGGACTGCCGGGATAGAAGGAAACAAAATGCTCCGGGAAAAGAAAGCTCTTATAATGGCAATCTGGGGAAGAAAGCACGAGGTGTACCACATTTTTATTGATAAACGCCCCGTTTTTCGCAGGAACGATCATCGTTTGTTCCAAGGTGTGAAGATACATCTCGCCTTCAAAAACATAGATGAACTGAAAATCTTCATGCCAGTGCCATACCAACCAGCCGGGTGGTTCGGGAATGCTCCTTCCCCTTTGCACATCCATGCATAGATACGGGAAATCGCTTTTCTGATTCAGATTTACCGAATTGAGATATGTTTCAGCCATGCCGCCCTCCGATACTGCGATATTATTATAATATCTGACTATAAAATTATAGAAATCGAGCAAATGATACGATATGATTATAACAAGAAATTGTTTTCAAATCAATAGGCGAAAAGATGGTGTTAACTTTGAATAAACAGAATATAGACCTGATTCGTGAATCCTTTTCCGTTCAGGCAGAGGAGTTTGAAAATTCCGGGATGAATTTCTCGAAACAAGAGTATTTGAATTTGATTATCGGACAGATAAAAGCAAGACCGGATGACAAAGTATTGGAAGCAGCATCGGGAACCTGTATCTGCGGAAGAAATATTACGCCTTATGTAAAAAAGGTTGTGTGCCTTGACGCTACGCCCGCAATGCTACAGATTGGTAAAGAAGCTGCCGAAACAGAGGGTATTAAGGGCATTTCTTTTGAAGTCGGTCTTGTGGAGGATATTCCATATCTGGATGAATCCTTTGATATTGTACTGACCCGATTGTCCTTTCATCATTTTACTGAAATGGAGAAACCGTTTTCTGAGCTACACCGGGTACTGAAACCGGGTGGCAAGCTTGTTATTATTGACATGGAGGCAACCGAAGAAGCTCTCCGTGAAATCGAGGACAGAATCGAGACAATGCGTGATCCGTCGCATATCAGGAACAGAAGCCGAGAGGAATTTGAGATGCTGTATCACCGCTATGGTTATGATTTGCAGATTGAAAAAACAACCAAAATACCTGTACGACTGGACGCATGGATGGAACTTACAAAAACAGAAGCAAAGATAAGGAGCGAAATTTTGTCGCTTATGCAAGAGGAACTTGACGGAGGAAGGAAAACAGGATTTTTTCCGTATCTTGTCGACGGTGGCATTACCTTTAATCAGCAATGGCTGTTCCTGCTTGGAATCAAAAGACAGGAGGCGGATTATGGCGGAATCATATTTTGAAATCCAAGGATAAACGCCTTGCGGCAAAGAAAAGAGGATTGAAATGACACGGGAAGAAATGGTAAAGATTTGCGTGGAGCGTGACAAAAGCTATACCGGAAAATTTTATCTCGCCGTAAAAAGCACAAAAATTGTCTGTAACCCTGGTTGCAGTGCAAAAGTGCCGCTGGAAAAGAATATGGTATTTTTTGATACGCTGGAGGAAGCGCTTGCGGCAGGATACCGTCCCTGCAAAATATGCATGAAAGAAATGTGGAGGTAAAAAGATATGAATGATGTCATTGTTTTATTTGAAGTCACAGTAAAAGCTGGCAAGATGGAGGATTATCTCAATCAGGCGGCTTCAATGAAAAATAGCCTTGCAAACGCAGAGGGATTTATCCGCTCGGAGCGGTTCTCGTCGCTTGTAACGGAAGGAAAGCTGCTCAGTATGTCGGTCTGGAAGAATGAAGAAAGCGTTACAAAATGGCGAAATAACATAGCGCACCGTATGAGCCAAAAGCATGGATGGGAAAATGATTTTTTGGATTACAAAATCACTGTTGTTACACCGCTACGCTCTTATACAATGGCTGACCGTACAGAAGCGCCGAGTGATTCCAATGAATTTTTCGGAGGTTGACTATGCAATACACAACGAATTATGAATCGCCTCTTGGAAAAATTGTGATTGCCGCAGATCAAATCGGTCTGACAGGTCTTTGGTTTGAGGGGCAGAAATACTTTGCACTATATCTTGATAAAGAAAACGAAGAAAAAGAAATTCCCGTACTGACCGAGGCAAAACGCTGGCTGGATATTTATTTTTCCGGCAGAGAACCGGACTTTGAGCTGCCACTTCACTTCATTGGTAGTGAATTTCAGAACGAGGTATGGGAGATTTTATACTCAATTCCTTACGGTAAGACCATGACATATGGTGAAATCGCAAAGCGGCTTGCCGCAAAGCGTGGTATTGCCCGAATGTCGGCACAGGCTGTTGGCGGTGCGGTCGGAAAAAATGAAATTTCCGTTATTGTGCCGTGCCATCGTGTTGTTGGATCAAACGGCAGCCTGACAGGATATGCAGGAGGTATTGCTAAAAAGATTGAACTTTTAAAATTAGAAGGAGCATATAAAGATGAATATTTTGTGCCAAAACATAGCACAGCGCCATGAGTAGTTTCAAAACTATATTTTTATATTACATAGCCGTTTGGTTTTCTTATGAAAATCAGGCGGCTATTTTTGGGAAAGGCGCAGAACTGGATGACAGCGAGGGCGTACAGATTGCAAGGAAGGCAAAAGAACTTTTAGATAGGCTGGCAGAATACAAGCCGCTTGCAAAGATTGAGGAACTGGAAGAATGTAACTATAACATGATTGATAACGTCTTGAACAATGAAAAGCCGAAAGAGGAAAAAGAGAAGCAGACAGGCAGGATTTCCATAAGGGAAAAGCTGGCAGAGAAAAAGGCGGTCATCGAGCAGAGGGAAAAGTCAGAAAAGGAAGTCCCGGAGAAGGGAACAGAGAAAAAATCAGAGAGGGAGATATAGGCTATGGACAAATTTACAGTGGAAGATATGAATCTGATGTGTGTATTTGAGGGACAGGACAGAACCGGCATGATTGCCGATATAAAGAATGTGATTCCCCACATACAGGACAGCGATATGGTGGAGCTTTCAAAATAGGTTTTGGAAAAGCTAGACGTGCTATAATTCTCTTAGTCAGATTAGAGCGAGTAGGGATAGTCTGCGGTTGCCCTTTCTGGAAACAGAAAGGAGGTCGGTATGAACACACTTGAGATACTTACACTGCTGTTGGTCATTTTCGCAGCATTAACATACTTAGACAACAGAAACAACCGCAAGTAACGGAAAAGGCTATCCTCTACTGCAATAGGGGATAGCCTGTAATCCGTTGATTTTTAACGCATTATAAGTTTCCGATTGTACAACCGTCGGACGTTCCAATATCCTTCGGGTTCTAAGATGATTATAAACCAACACTGCGAATTTTGCAAGAGGGTTTAGGAAATGGGGGTGCTTCGGCACTCCTATTTTTTTGTGGATTTGTAGACTATATTACAGGAATATGGTCTTGTCCGCAAGGATTTTTTCAGATTTATATAATAAGGTAGGAAGGAATGGGTGGGATTCCGCCGCCTTCGGCATTGTGCGTAATGTGTATAACTCCCCTTCTTATGGAGCTGTGGGCAACACTGTTTGCAGGATGTGGGAAAGCTGCCCTTTGCTTTTCCATATGCTGTGAATGGTGTTGTCCATAGCGGAATGGCCAGTTTATCCTAAAATTAAGATAAACTTGCTTATCCTTAAGATATTTTTATCCCCATCTTTTTGAAACTGCCCGTATCCTTGGTGTTTAAACACAAAAAGATAAGGATAAAAATTCATCTCAGACCACAAATCCTTGCCAGCTCGTCCTCATTGTCTGTCCAAAGGGGTTCTTCCTCAGGCATACCTCCAATACTCCCTCCCATCGCTTCCTGCATCATTTTCATTGATGGCGTAGCATATATCCTCGTTGTCTGGGTCGATGAGTGACCCAGTATCCTTGAAACCAGTTCAAGCTCAACGCCGTCCTGATAGAGACCTGTCGCCCGCGTGCGCCTCAGCATATGCGGCCCAGGCCGCCTTGGCATTTCCGGATGCTCTTTCCGGACTTGATCGGCATATTTGGTGATGATCCGTTCCACATTCCCGGATGACATAGCCGACAGGTGGCCTTTTATCACCGTGTAGAACAGCGGCTTGTCCAGACACCCCTCAACATGGAACCTTGAGAGATATGTCCGCAGATGCGCGACAGTTTTATCTGTCAGAGATACAATCCGTTCCTTATCTCCTTTCCCATGGATACGCACATAGGGGATAGCCGCATCAAGATATAATGATGACAGTGTCAGCCCAAGGAGTTCGGATACCCTCATTGCCGAATCATAGAGAAGTACCATGATCGCCATATCCCGCAGGCCATTTTTCTTCTGCAGGTTGGGAGCTGCGAGCATTGCGGCGCATGCCCCGTCCGGAATGGTCTCCCTGATGGGCTTCGTTTCCTTCATGAACGGGACCCGGGATGCGCCAGGGGCTATACTCTGCAGAGACACATCCCCATCCGCCGCATACCATAAGTAGGATTTCACAGCGGCAAGCCGGTTGTTGCAGGTGCTTTCCTTACAGCCCCTGTCCCTGAGATGGGCCATGAAGTCGAGCAGGAAATCGTGTGTACAGTCGGAAAAACGGAACTTCTTCATGGATATTTTCCTTGTGTCCGTGACATACCTGCGGAAAACCGTCAGACCGTCAAGATAGGTTTTTACCGTGCAGGCACTTCTTACCGCCTGCGATGGCAGATAAATATTCAGAAAATCGTTTGTCCTTGAAAAAAACAAATCATTGCGGAAACCGTTCCTCTCACTCATAGCCGCCCACCTCCGGTATTATGCTGCCGGAAGAGATATCTTTCTTCCTTATTATCCGGAATGAGGATTCAATCTGGTGGTAGTAATAAAAGGTATCCTGCGGACTTGTATGGCCAAGGTAAGCACTCAGATAGGGCATCATCGCATTTAGGTTTTTCCCTTCCTCCATCCACTTGTTCATCCTTATGACGACAAAACTATGTCTCAGGGAATGTATCGTCGGCTGTCTGCAGCCGGGCCTGGCGTATGGTGTCCGTGACCAGATCTCCTTGAATTTCGCATTCAGGGAAGCCGCCCGGAATGGTTTTTCAGGATCACCTGCCGGGAAAAGGTATTCGGAGTAAATACCGTACCGTTCCTGCAGGATGTTTATACATTCGGAACAAAGGCCTGCAACATCATCCGCTATGAAAACCACCCTGTCCTTACGGCCCTTTGACTGTTTTATCATGGCTTTCGCCTTCCCGCCAGACAGGTCCACATCCGACCGTTTCAACAGCCTTGCTTCCGACACCCTGAGGCCGCAGCAGAAAATAAGCCTGTAGATTGCCCTGTATTCCATGGCCAGCCTCTCGAAGCGGGTTCCCCGGATGGCAGGCTGGCAGCTGTCCAGTTCCCTGAAAAAACTCCTGACCTCATCCTCGTTGAGGACATAGGCCAATGTTTTGCTTTTTGCCGAGAACTTTGCCGGGATATAGCAGTCGATCCCAAGGGAAGCCATATATAATGACAGCTGGCGCAGGGCGGACATCCTGTTCCCGAGACAGGCTCTGCCTTCCCCGCTTCTCTGCATCCCCCATTCGCCTGAGATTTCTTTTGTGACCACCGGAGTATGATACCCTTTCCGGATACAGAAGCGGTCAAAGCTTATCAGGATATGTCTTGCGCTGTTAAAAAGGAAACCTTCCTCATGCTTACGCTGGATCAGCCCCTCAATGTATGGCGCAAAACAACTGCTGAATTCATAAGTATCAAGCGTCATAAGGCACCTCCTTCCACGGCAATGCCGCTTAATGACAATGGGCATTCCATCATCCGTTCGTCATCAAAAGAAAGGTATTTTACAGCAGTCGAGTTGTCGTGGTGCCCCAGCGCATCCATGCCCGCATTGTTCCGCAGGATGCCGGTCGCAAAGGTACGCCTCAAGGTGTGGAAGCTCACGCCAGGCCTGTCCGCCATTTCCGGAAGCGCAGCTTTGAAGGCGTTCTCACAGCTTTTTATCGTGAGCCTGCCGAAAGGCGCTTTGTGCCGGATGAAAACGTGGTTATTTTCTGCTTTCGGCCTGGATGAGCTCAGATAGGAATACAGGGAATTTCCTGCATCGATGGATAGTGGCAGGACGAGCGGGTGCTTTGTTTTTTCCTGTATGATCGATATCCTGCGCTGCTTCCAGTCTATGTCTTCGATCTTGAGGTTGACCACATCACTTGCCCGGAAGCCAAGGCGCAGGCCCAGCATCAGCATGGCGGCATTACGCAGTTCGATACCGGTACGGCATCCTGCCCTGTATGTATAGATGCGCTTCACTTCATCATCGGTCAGGACCACCGGCACCGTCACAGATTTCGCAGTGCCGGCCGTGAGCACGGTATAGAGTTTCTTTTCCTCTCCAAGGATGCCCGTTTCTACATACCACAGGAACTGGTTTACAATGGTTATCCTCGTGGAACGCCCTTTCAACGTGGCGTGATGATCCTGGGCTATATATTCCCTAAGCATCTGCGGGGTAATGTCCCCAAAGCCATTTATGCCGCAGGCCAGAAGGTAGTCGCATAAACTCCAGACGCCGTATCTATAGTTCTGAACAGTTGACTCTCTATGGAAACTGCGTGCAAGCCAATCCACATATCCGTTGACTGCATCCGCACACCATGCCGGGTAATGCCCCATACGCTTCGCCTGGGCGGACGTCATCCCACAGTTTTTATGGAAGCGTATTTCCCTGTCTGCGGCAAAGCTGCCAAAAAGAGCCAGTACACGCTTCCACGCCCGGCGGTTACGGCCTATCCTGTCTCCGATCAGCGTGTACCATTCCCATGAAACTTCCGGGCAGTAGTCCAGACCATGCATATCCAGAAAAACATACAGACACCGGAGGGTATGGGTAACCCTCTTGATCATGGTGTAGGAATACCCTCTGTCACTGTACCCGTCCGCAAACCGGGCGATCATGGGATACATTTCTTCCGTAGTGCAGACAGAGTGCTCACGGCTCAGACGCAGCAGCTCTGTCATGACGGCATCATCGGACAATCCGGGGACATATGCATACTGGAACACGGAATCTTCTAACAGAATGGAGAATCCCCGCCGGAAACCATGCTTTTCATGAAGAAAGCCAAGCAGTTGGCGGCCATGGCCCAGGATCACCGATCTTTGTTCTGGAGTAACGTTCCAACGGCTCCGGAATACTGCCGCCAGCATTTCACAGGAGAGCATCTCCATTCTCATCATCCCTTCTGCGCAGAGCCGCAAAAGGAAGTTGGCCGTGTGCAGTTTTGCAAGACGCATAGATTCCGGGCTGTAATCCGGTTCACGGGAAGCAAGATATTCATCGAGAGTGCCCCGTATCTCCGGGGGCAGCTTATCGTGGTCAGGCTTCACCAAAAGGAGATTCTCGATCCGTATTTCCCCTGTGCGGATGAATTCCCGGAGCTGTTCCATATACCTTGCAGTCACATGGTATTGTTGTCTGGTATTTGCCGGTTTTACCACCTCCTCAAGCCATTTTGAAACATTTTCATCAGAGTATACAAGTCCGGCCTCTGATAAATAGCGGCCAAAAGCTTCATACCAGCGTTTACGGGCAGTTCTTCCATACTCGCCAAAACCGCTTTCGACCATGAGATTGACCATCTCTTGGACATAGTCATTGTAGTGCTTAATCATAAAATCACCTCCAAATTTGTAATGGTGATTATATGATGGCATACGGATTGATTTTTATCCTCATCTTTTTGTGCTTAAACACCAAGGATACGGGCAGTTTCAAAAAGATGGGGATAAAAATGTCTTAAGGATAAGGGAGTTATGCACATTTCCATGATGCTTTTTTGCTTTTAAAGCCCTTTTCAGACGGGGAATTACCGGGAAGGGTTATTATCCCGGTCTGGCTGTTCCTGTGCGCTTTTT
>ERZ808046.1292-NODE-1292-length-11762-cov-3.330766_pt1 | contig 11762 bp, 11 predicted proteins | sample MGYA00380196_ERZ808046 | MGnify/ENA primary metagenome ERZ808046 (study PRJEB31490, sample SAMN06133421) | mouse gut metagenome | isolation source: Z6_2 | host: mice | place: China: Chengdu | collected 2015-05 ...
AATATACAAGGGTATTCCGGGAAGTAAAGGGATTAGGCCGGGAGCTTGGAAGGCTTGGAGGAGAGATCCCTGGCAGCAGGGTAAAGGCCCGGGCGGCCATTTTAGTAGACTGGGACAACTGGTGGGCGCTGGAATATTCTGCCGGGCCAAGCTGTGATCTAAAGTATCTGGATGAAGTGCAGCGCTATTATGATGCTTTTTATAAGAAGAATATTCCTGTGGATGTCATTTCCGTGACAGATTCCCTGGATGGATATTTGCTGGTGGCTGCGCCTGTGCTTTATATGGTAAAGGAAGGCTGTAGCGAAAAAATAGAAAGGTTTGTGAAAGAGGGAGGATACTTTGTCACAACTTTTTTCTCCGGGATTGTGGATGAACACGATCTGGTTCAGACCGGAGGATATCCGGGGAAACTTAAGGATGTGCTGGGAATCTGGGTGGAAGAGACAGATGCCCTGCCCCGGGGGGCAAAAAACAGCTTTAAATGGAATGGCAGAACATACGAGTGTGAACTTTTGTGTGATATTCTTTATACCCGGAATGCGCAGGCACTTGCTTTTTATGAGAAGGATTTTTATGCAGGGGCACCTGTGCTTACGAAAAACAGATATGGCAGTGGCAGCGCCTATTATGCAGCTTCCCGGGGAGATGCGGATTTCTATGCGGATTTTGTGGGGGAAGTTGCCAAAGAGGCCGGGCTAGAGCCTCTCTGGGAGGAAATTCCAGGTGTGGAAGTCTGCGCAAGGCAGAAAGAAGATAGGTACTTTTTGTTTTTCTTAAATCACGGGGATGCAGAAGCAAAAGTGAGAGCATTGACGGATGGAGAATCTCTGCTGGAAAACAGATGGTATAGAGCCGGAGAACTGTTTGAAATTCCGGCAAAGGGGGTGGTGATTCTGAAAGTATTGAAAATTCATTTGGACCGCCCGATGGGATAGCGCTCGATATGATTGTATTTCCTCCCAAATTTACAGTGCTTTATGAGTGAAAAATATAGTATCGGCTATGGCAGTTTTTTTGTATAATTGGGATAACAAAGCCGGACAGACAGGATTTGGCGGCATGGGTATCAATATTTTTTCAGAGGAGGCAGATTATGAAATATCATAACGGATGCTGGTTATTTAAGGAAGGAATTGGCTGTTTTTCTCCGCAGCATGTTTACGAAGTAAGAAAAGGAGAAAGGGAAGTGGTGCTGTGTGCGCCTACGGCCCGGATTATAAAAAAGGGCGATACATTAGGGGGCATTAATCTGACAGTGCGGATCAGTGCACCGGCCCCGGAGGTAATACGGGTGCAGACTTATCATTATAAGGGTGCGCTGAAAAAGGAGCCGGAGTTTGAACTGAACCTGCCCGGGGATCAGGTACTGGATGTGGCGGAAGAAGATGGAATGCTTACCATTAGGAATGGTCATTTAGGACTTGTGATCAATACAGAGCACTGGTCGATGACCTATGAGAGGGACGGAAAGCCGCTTACCAGGAGTGGGGCAAGAGATTTAGCCTATGTAAAGAAGGACTGGAAGGGGCTGCCCTATGACAGGCCGGGCAATGCTTATATGTGCCAGCAGTTAGGGCTCTGTGTGGATGAACTGATTTATGGCATGGGAGAACGCTTTACGCCTTTGGTGAAGAACGGTCAGTCGGTTTCCATCTGGAATGAGGATGGGGGAACCAGCACGGAGCAGTCTTACAAAAATATACCTTTTTACCTTTCTAACCGGGGTTATGGGGTGTTTGTGAATCATTCTGAAAGAGTGGAGTTTGAAGTGGCCACGGAGCAGGTGAGTAAGGTAGGTTTTTCCGTGGAAGGGGAAAGCTTGGATTATTTCTTTTTCAACGGGCCATCTATGAAAGAGGTGCTTGAGCGGTATACAGATCTGACAGGAAAACCGGCATTGCCGCCCCAGTGGTCTTTTGGCTTATGGCTTTCCACGTCTTTTACCACCGATTACGATGAAAAGACGGTAATGAGCTTTATAGACGGTATGCGGGAGAGAGGAATTCCTCTGTCAGTGTTCCATTTTGACTGTTGCTGGATGAAGGAATTTCATTGGACGGATTTTATATGGGATGAAAGAGTGTTTCCAGATCCTGAAGGAATGCTGAAAAGGATCAAGGCGAAGGGCATTAAGATATGTGTCTGGATCAATTCTTATATTGGTCAGGAATCCGCCCTGTTTGACGAGGGTATGGAAAAGGGTTATTTCTTAAAAAGGCCAAATGGGGATGTCTGGCAGTGGGATATGTGGCAGCCGGGGCTTGCAATTGTGGATTTTACAAATCCCCATGCATGCCGTTGGTATCAGGAGAAACTGGAGATGCTGCTGGACATGGGCGTGGACTGCTTTAAGACGGACTTCGGCGAGCGTATTCCCACAGACGCTGTATATTATAACGGCGCTGACCCGGTGAAGATGCACAACTTCTATACCTATCTTTATAATAAGACGGTTTATGAAGTACTTGAGAAAAAAAGAGGAAAAGAAGAAGCGGTGCTGTTTGCCCGTTCCGCAACGGCAGGAGGGCAGAAATTTCCGGTACATTGGGGCGGTGACTGCTGGTCAGACTATGAGTCCATGGAAGAAAGTCTGCGGGGCGGATTGTCCCTTACCAGCAGCGGTTTTGGATTTTGGAGCCATGATATTGGCGGGTTTGAAAGCACATCCACGCCGGATGTGTATAAGAGGTGGGCGGCCTTCGGACTTTTGTCAACCCACAGCCGTCTACATGGAAGCAATTCTTACCGGGTGCCATGGGCATATGATGAAGAAGCGGTGGATGTGGTTCGGTATTTCACAAAGTTAAAACTGGAACTTATGCCTTACCTGTACAGTCAGGCGGTATTTACCTCCCGGACGGGTGTGCCCATGATGCGCAGTATGGCGCTGGAATTTGAAGGAGATTATAACTGCCGCTATCTGGATAAGCAGTATATGCAGGGTGAGTGTCTGCTGGCGGCGCCTGTTTTCAATAAAGAGGGAGAGGCCCGTTACTATCTGCCGGAGGGGACATGGGTAAATTATCTGACGAAAGAGACTGTGTCAGGGGGCAGGTGGAGATGCGAAAAACAGGATTACCTGTCTGTGCCTTTATGGGTGCGCGCTGACAGCGTCATAGCTACAGGAATTGCTTTTGAAAATGCAGATTATGATTTCAGGGAAAACATGGAATTAAAGGTTTTTGCTCTTGAGACGAAAGCAGAAACGATTGTTTACCAGGCTGGACAGGAACTGGTGAAGGCTGCCTTTGAGAAAGAGGGCCAAACCGTAAAAGGTCATGTGACGGGAGCAGAAGGATGCCGGGTACGTCTGGTCAACTGCATCCTTGCAGATGTGCAGGGGGCTGAAAAGGAGATACAGGGAAGTGATACCCTTCTCATGCTTACGGGGGATGATGTGACGCTTATAGGTAAGTGTTGATTATCCGGGGAAAAATAGTATATGTCTGCGGAATGGCTGATGTTTACCCCGGTTTTGAAAATTGAGGATATAGTGATGAAAGAAAATGAAATAAAAGCAAAGGCCAGGGCTATTGCCGGGCAGTTGACGCTGGAAGAAAAAATTGGAATGATTCACGGGAGTCATCTTTTTGCAACAAAAGGTGTGGAACGGCTTGGGATTCCGCCCTTAGTCATGTCGGACGGGCCTATGGGGGTACGGCAGGAATTTGAGCCGGATCATTGGAAAGCAGTCGGCTATTCGGATGATTATGTTACCTACCTTCCCTGTAATAGTGCCCTGGCGGCCACATGGAACCGGGAACTTGCGTCTGCCATGGGAAGTGTTCTGGGGGAAGAAAGCAGAGGAAGGGGCAAGGATGTGATTCTGGCCCCTGGTATTAACATCAAGAGAAGTCCTCTGTGCGGCAGGAATTTTGAATATTTCAGTGAGGATCCTTACCTCACCGGAGAACTGGCAGTGCCCTTTATCCAGGGGGTACAGCAGTGGGACGTGGCAGCCTGTGTGAAGCATTTTGCGGCGAACAATCAGGAAACGCAAAGACTCTGGGTGGATGTGGAGATAGATGAAAAGGCACTCCGGGAAATCTATCTTCCTGCTTTTTACGAGTGCCTCATCCGGGGAGGAAGCCTTACGGTCATGGGGGCTTATAATAAAATTTATGGGGAACACTGCTGCCAGAGCAGGTATCTCCTTGAGGACATTCTGCGGAAAGAATGGGGATATGACGGGGTAGTGATATCTGACTGGGGAGGTGTTCATGACACGGAGCTGGCAGCGGCTTCGGAACTGGATATTGAAATGTCTGTGACGGACAATTTTAATGAATACTTTATGGCGGATCCTTTGAAAATGGCAGTGGAACAGGGTATCATCCCAGAAGAAAAGGTGGATAAAAAGGTAATCCATATCCTGACGCTGATGCTCCGCCTTCACATGATAGAGGGGAGCGGACAAAGGGTTCGCAAAAACGGAAGTTATAATACGCCTGAACACAGACAGGCGGCGCTGGATGTGGCAAGGGAATCTATAATTCTATTAAAAAATGAGAGAAATCGTCTGCCTTTGTCTGGGGAAAAGGTGAAGAAGATACTGCTGGTAGGTGAAAATGCAGAGAGGATCCACTCAAACGGCGGTGGAAGCGCAGAAATCAAGGCACTATATGAGATTTCCCCACTTATGGGCATAAAAAGAATGCTGGGCGGTAGTGTGCAGGTGGACTTTGCCAAAGGATATGACAGCGGCAAAAAGGAAGCAGAGGGCGACGGAAGCTGGCAGGAAAAGAGCCTGGAAGATGGGGGCGGACGCACAGAAACCCAGGACAGAGGGGAAAATCTGTCTAAGCAGCGTGCCCTCCTGCGTGAGGAGGCTGTTAAGCTTGCCGGGAAGTATGATACGGTTATTTTTATAGGGGGATTAAACCATGATTATGACAGTGAAGGGCTGGATAGAAGCGATATGAAGCTTCCCTATGAACAGGATGTGCTGATAAAAGAGCTTTTGCAGGCAAGGCCTGACACCGTTGTGGTTCTAATTGGCGGAAGTCCTGTGGAGATGGGAGAATGGGCGGAAAGAGCACAGAGCATTGTGTGGAGTTATTATGCGGGCATGGAAGGGGGATATGCGCTTGCGGAAGTTTTGTTTGGAGGGGTAAATCCTTCCGGGAAACTGCCGGAGACCTTCTATAAGAAGCATACGGACTGCTCTGCACACTGTATCGGTGAGTTTGCTAAGGGGGAAAGCGTGGCATACCGGGAGGGGATTTTCGTTGGGTACCGCTATAATGAGACATTCGGCGTGGAACCCCGGTTCTGCTTCGGACATGGGCTTTCCTATACGGAGTTTGTCTATGAGAATGCTCAGTATCACGAGAAGGATGGAAGGGCATATGTCATATGTCGGATAGCCAATGCAGGAGCATATGACGGGGCGGAAACTGTTCAGATTTACCGGACAATGGAAGGGCCAATCCTAAATGAGGGAAAGGGTTTTGGGAAAATGAAGCCGGTGAAAGAACTTATAGGCTTTGGAAAAATTTATCTGGCGGCTGGAAAAAGCGGCACCCTAAGGATAGAATTGAAGGAAAGAATGGAAGGCTGCAGGCTGGCGGTGGGAAGCAGCGTGAAGGATATAAAAATTCTCATTTAAATAGCAGGCAGCATATAATGAGGCAGGGTGTGATAAGCCCTGCCGTGTTTGTTATAATACCCCTTTTTCGGTTAAGTATAATGCACCAAATTGTGCTAAAAATAAATATCTACAAATGTAGAAAATCACTTGATTTATCCAGATAATTGTTATAAAATAAATATAAGACAATTGTCGAAAAAGAAAGGTGATATAACAAATGATAATGAAAAAACTACCGGACGCGGAGTTTGAAGTTATGCAGGCAATCTGGCAGTTCAACCCGCCTGTCACATCCAATATGCTGATAGAAGTGCTGGAAAGAGACAGCGGGAAAGTCTGGAAGCCGCAGACCGTGCATACCCTTTTAGGCCGTCTGTCAGACAAGGGATTCCTTAGGTCTGAAAAAGATGGAAAGGAGCGTTTGTTTTCGCCCCTTGTAGGACGGGATGAATATTTACAGTTTGAAACCCAGAGCTTTGTAAGGCAGTATCACGGTGGAAACAGGTTAAACCTTATCAATGCCCTGTATCAGGGTGAGACTTTAAGCAGGGATGATGTGGAGGAGCTTATGGAGTGGATGAATAGACGGAGGAATAAAAAGTGAATGTTTTCGCACCAAGGGCATTGTACAGTTTTGGTTCCATGACGATTGTTGCCTTATTGTATGTGCTGGCGGCGGTCCGCTTTAAAGAGAAGTATTCGGCTCGAAGTTTCTATTACATAGGAATATTAATTATTGCCGGATTTCTGATTCCATTCCGGCCTGTTATCTCTATTCCTGTATCTGTCAGTGTAGAAAGGGATGGAAATGTAACTGACGTAATGGGAAGTGCTGCGCCGGAGGAAAAGACGCAGAACGGCACAAGGGAGAGTAAGGCAGAAGCTTGGCCCATAACAGTTACTGCTGTTTTATGGGGAGTAGGCACTGTAGGGATGGTGTTTTACTATGGATTCCGGCATGTGCGTTTTGTACACTTGGCAGAAAGATGGAGCAGAGAGATAAAGGACAGCAGAATGGATGTTCTAAGAAAGGAAAAAGAATGCCTTGGCATTTCATCTCATATCGCATTTAAGAACTGCGCCTGTATATCCAGCCCTATGCTTATGAAATTACTGCATCCGGTTATTTTACTGCCGTATATCTGTTTCCCGGCGGAAGAACTGAGTCTTGTGCTTAAGCATGAACTGGTGCATTTTAAAAGAAAAGATTTATGGTGGAAGGGAGCACTGATACTGGCGGTTTCCCTTAACTGGTTTAATCCGGCCGTGCGCTTATTTGCCAGAGTGTTTACCAGTATCTGCGAAGAATCCTGTGATGAAATGGTTACAGAAAAAATGGGTGCGGATTTATGCGCACGGTATGCACGGATGATTGTGTCCGTGGCAGATGAAAAGTCTAAGTTAAACACAGTGTTTTCTACATATTTTTATGGAGGTAAGGAAAGTATGAAAAGTAGAGTTTTTTTAATCATGAATTCCGGGCAGAGGCGGTTTAGTGTTGCATTAATTGTGTTTTTTGCTATGCTGACGGTATGTACTGGAACGGTTTTTGCGGCATCGGAAGAATCTGGGACATACCCGGACTGTAGGGAAGAGATTCCGCAGGAGGTTTTTGGAATTAAATCGCAGGAGGAAATAGACTGGGAAATGGCGGAGGCATTTTCGGAGGTTTTTGATAATGAATTTCACGAGGAGGATTTTCCGGGGATGATTATCACTTACGATGAAGATGGAATTCCCATTGTCACAGATCCAAATGTTCCAGACTACAGGGCAGTTTTTGCTACCGGCAGATATGAAAAGAATGGATTTTATTCTTCTTCGGACTGCGATAGCGAAAGTTTGGTATTTTATATACTTAAGGGGCAGAAGGTTGAGGTGACGGACAGCGCTTATTCTACGAAGGTGGCGAAGGTAAAGTATGCGGGAGCCACAGGTTATATGAAAAAGGGAGAATTGAAGTTTTAGTGATTAGATAAGGAAGGTTAAGCAAATGAAAAAAATAGTACTGATTTTATCATTATTTATATTTATTTATGCACCAAGTCAATATATTTGCGGCAGAAGAAAATAAAGCAGATAGCTTGACGGTTCCGTTTATAAATGAAAGTGATTTATCTGCCTATAACAAATAATTTCTTGACATATAAATAGAGTTATGGTAGGTTATTATAAAAGTTTAGGAGAACATGGAAATGCAGAACTTACATTTTACAATGAATTATATGTACATGTATTACAGACGTACTTAAAAGTAATTGTGTTTTGATTGGGTGCACAGTTACGCAGGTAGGTCTGATATGTCTGTGCATATAAATCGGTAGGTGTAAGTTGGAATGATGATAGAATGCTTGTAATAGCCGATAGTTTTAGAAGTGCACTGGACATATTGTATGTTTGGTGCTTTTTTGTTTGGAAAGGAGTTTTTATGAAATTATCAAATGGAACAGAGGTTGTTAGGGGTGAAGGCTATGACTGCACTTTCTGCCACGCATGATGTGAATTGGTTCAAAGGTGTAGCAGAATACGCACATGTGTATGTGTTTTGGAATGAAAATAGAATTGTGGGTGTTGGTTCTATATCAAGTTTTTGGGGAAGCCTTACAGAAATTATATTGCTCACCATTTTTGTGCTGCCGGAATTTCATGGGCAGGGGATTGGCAGTTATATCATTGATACCCTTGAATCCGATGAATTATTCTTAAGAGCAGAAAGAATAGAAATCCCCGCATCTATTATTGCGGTAGAATTTTATAGGAAAAAGGGATATGCATATAAAAATGGAATAAAAGAGCTGGATGATGAGCAGCATTACCGGTTGGAGAAATTCAGAAAGATTAGTTAGGAGGAATGGTGATAATGACAATTAGGACAATGAATATCGAAGATTTTAAAAAATACATGCTTTGTTGCGGAAGGTCACGCGAAACTCATAGGTGTTATTATCAGTGGACATGACGGGCGCAGAGGTTTTATCCATCACACTACGGTCAAGAAAGAATATGGGGACAGGGAATTGGGAAAAGCTGGTCGATTCAGCAATAAAAGCTTTGAACGCAGAGGGCATACACAAAGCGGCATTGGTGGCATTTGAGAAAAATGTATCAGGCAATGCTTTTGGGGAAAAGGTCGGATTTACCGTAAGGGATGACTTGGTTTATAGAAATAAATATATACATCAACTTAAAAGGGTTGATTTAATTCAATACGGAGGCTGTATATGGAAATAACATTATTAAGGGCAAATATTGACAACGCAAAAGAGCTACATGCCATGCAGGTTGAAGCTTTCAAAGAATTATTGGAAAAATATCAGGATTTTGACACCAATCCTGGAAATGAAGGCATGGAAAAAGTCGAAGCACGCTTGAAACAGGACTTTACATTTTACTATTTTATCTGTATCGGACAGCAAAAAGCAGGAGCTATCCGTATTGTTGACGAAAAGAAAATCGGAAAAAACAAAAGAATTTCTCCAATATTTATATTGCCGGAATTTCAAGGGAAAGGCATTGCACAGAAAGCCATCCGGCTGTGTGAAGAAATACATGGAGACGAAAATTGGGAACTGGACACCATTTTGCAGGAGTCTAAAAACTGTCATTTGTATGAAAAAATGGGGTATCGCCAAACAGGTAAAACAAAGGTCGTTAACGAAAGACTCACATTAACATTTTATGAAAAGAAAGAGGCAGACATAACATGAATGTAATCATACTTGGTTCCGGAGGATGTGTCAGCACGCCAAGGGCATGTTGTAACTGTCGTGTATGTACACAAGCGCGGCAGAAAGGATTTCCTTATGCAAGAACAGGGTGCAGTCTGTTTGTTGAAGATGTAAATCTATTGATCGATACGCCGGAAGATATCAATGCTTATCTGAACAATTCTGGTATAAAGAAAGTCGAACATATTTTATACAGCCATTGCGATCCCGACCATACAATGGGAATGCGCGTGATTGAGTAATTAAAAATGGACTGGCTTGCCAAGTCTTTGGGAAAGAGACCCGTTGATCCGATAGAAGTTGCTTCTTTGCCCGCCATTCTCGCAGATATTAAAAAGCAAGGTACAAAGTATGGTTCAGCCATTGTATACTATGAGGCAAGCGGTCTTATATATACAAAAGAAATTCATACTTTCAAAAAAGTCAATATTTTGATTGAGTTGGTTCCTGTAGATGAACAGGAACACGTGGCGATATTTATTATTTCTTCTGGCAGCAGAAAGATAATTTATGCCCCATGTGATGTAAAGCCGTTTCCAAAGTCAGAGAAATTTCAAGCTGCAGATGCTTTGATCATCGGCAATACAATTATTGGTGACATATTAAAAAATGGCTTTCAATTAAATGAAGATAACCCACTGCGAAAAGAACTGTTTACTTTAGATGAAATTGACACAATACGAAAACAGTATGGAATCAAAAGGGTTATTATTACACATTTAGAGGAAGACTGGGGAAAGTCATATGATGATTATAGAGAATTGGAGAGGGAATTAAACTTCATACATTTCGCATATGACGGATTGAAAATACAGTTATGAACAGAGTAAGGGTTGGGTTTCCAGCCCTTACCAGGATTCGTAATGCCATGTGGGAAGATATAATATAAGGGAAACTTTAAGGGAAAGCTCACCTGCGATAAACTTAGTATTTTCAATGGTTAGCGGAGATTTTAGTTGAAAATATAACAGCTAATATTTCCCTTAAAAATCATCAAATCATAATCGGAAGTTGAAGGTGTAATTAATGAAAGAGAAAATAGCATTATGTGGTGATAATTGTACTGAGTGCCCAAGATACAATGCACATACTGAGGAGGAACTAAAAGCAGTTGCAGAATTGTGGCACAAAATAGGGTGGAGAGAGTGTGTTGTATCAAATGAAGAAATTGCCTGCAGTGGCTGTTCTTTACATAAACAATGTACCTATCAATTAGTGGACTGCACAAGAGAGCATAGTGTGTATAAATGTAATCAATGTGACGAGTTTCCGTGCGGAAAGATTAATGCTATGTTAGAGCGTTCTATTGAGTATAAAAAGAAGTGCAAGGAAGTGTGCTCTGAACAAGAATATATTATTTTAGAAAAGGCATTTTTTGAAAAAGAGAATAACTTGAAGAAGTAGACAAATTTCGGTTTGAAAAACGGTTAGGTACGTGCGAATTCAATTATCCCACGTATAAATATGCATTTTACTTCAAGTTTTAAGCAATAGAAACACTTTTCCTAAAAGGGAGTTATTGTATTGACAGGATGCTAAGTGACTTATTCTGGGAAGAAGATGAAAATAGCATTTTTGGTAGCCGATTGATCAGGCAGACATTAATTTATAAGGAGATTTAAATTTATGTGCATTGTATGTGAAAGAATTAAAATGATCAAAGAAGGCAGGAATCCTTATTTTGTTAAAGAGCTGGAAACAGGCTATGTGGTCATTGGAGATCATCAGCATTTCAAAGGGTATTCGTTGTTTTTGAGCAAGGAGCATAAGACGGAACTGTTTCAGTTGGACTATGCAGTAAAAATGAAATTTCTGGAGGAAATGTCTATTGTGGCGGAAGCAGTATTCCAAGCTTTTGGTGCAGAAAAGATGAATTATGAACTGCTTGGAAACGGGGACACGCATCTGCACTGGCATTTATTTCCGCGGACGGACGGCGATATAGGGGATTATGGAAACAACGGAAAAGGTCCGGTCTGGTGGTATCCAGTAGAAAAGATGTATTGCACAGATAACTGTCCCACAGATACCGAATTAATAGAAATGAAAGAAAAGCTGCTTGCTGTGTTGGAAAAATTGTTATAGATGTTTTATGGTGCAGGTATATGTAAAGCAGAACTGGCATAAAGAGCGGATAGTTGAAAGACGGTAAGTTTGCATATAAAAAGGAGGCGCTTTTGCGCCTCCGGAAGTCCCTTAAGGTATTGCAGGAAGCGGGAGGAAAGTCAGTAGAGATGACAGGTGCCCACTTAATTCAAAACAGGACAATACTTTTCAATTTGATATAGGTAAACAAAATTTAGTAATTTAATACTTGAAATATAATTGTTATATATTATAAATATAATTATTAATGAATCATACGAGACCGTTTCAAATTTTGTGTAAACTCAAAAAACTAACATAAGATTTATGAATAGTTACAAGCGGGCAGAGCCGGT